>Ga0209344_10000748_pt1 | contig 50666 bp, 44 predicted proteins | sample Cruoilmetagenom6_FD_187293 | JGI IMG/M metagenome (GOLD analysis project Ga0209344, IMG submission 187293) | Oil polluted marine microbial communities from Coal Oil Point, Santa Barbara, California, USA - Santa Barbara Oil Seep Sample 6 (SPAdes)... | ecosystem: Environmental > Aquatic > Marine... | reverse complement strand
CTTTAACCTATCGGTATATTTCTTTTTGTCCTCAAATTTTAGGGTATCTTGTGATGAAAGGTTTTTATCGAGTTCCTTAAACTTATTGTCATCAAAAAGAATTTCGAAATATTCTTTGCTTCCAATGCGCACGTGGTAGCCATCTTCGGGGCTTACGTAAAAATTTTTCTCAAGCTCTTCGCTATCAACAATTTTTCCGGTGGGCGATTTGTACCACAGTCCTTTTGGAACGTCCTTTTTCTCTTCGGTTGGGGTTTGTATCCCTTTTTTTGTTCTTTTAAACCAAGGCATGTTTAATTATGAATTATGAATTCAGAATTATGAATTCCTGTTAGTCAATAGAGATTTTTTATTCAGCATTCCTAATTCTGAATTCTGAATTTTTATAGTGTATTCACATTGTTTAAATCCTCAAACGCTTTTTTCAGTCTATTCTTGAAAGTGATTTCGCCTTCACGAAGCCATTTTCTTGGATCGTAATATTTTTTGTTTGGAACATCATCGCCATCCGGGTTTCCGATCTGGGTTTTTAAATAATCCAAATTTTTCACCATATACTCCCGTACGCCTTCGGTAAAAGCAAATTGCATATCGGTATCAATATTCATTTTTATAACACCGTAACCGATAGCCTCACGAATTTCCTCTAAAGTGGAACCGCTTCCGCCGTGAAAAACAAAATCAATCGGGTTGGGGCCAGTATTAAATTTTTTCTGAACATATTCCTGTGAATTTTTCAATATTACCGGAGTCAATTTTACGTTGCCAGGTTTGTAAACGCCATGCACATTTCCAAAGGCCGCCGCAATGGTAAACTGATCGCTTATTTTTGAAAGTTCTTCGTAAGCATAGGCAACTTCTTCAGGTTGGGTATAAAGTTTTGATGAATCTACATCGGTATTATCCACGCCGTCTTCTTCGCCGCCAGTAATTCCCAATTCAATCTCTAGGGTCATCCCTATTTTGCTCATACGCTCTAAATAGCGCTTGCATATTTCGATATTTTCTTCAATAGGCTCTTCGGAAAGATCTATCATATGCGAACTGTAAAGCGGTTTACCGTTTTCTTTGTAGAATTTTTCGCCTGCATCCAATAAACCGTCAATCCAAGGCAGCAATTTTTTCGCGCAATGGTCTGTGTGAAGAATTACAGTAGCTCCGTAAACTTTTGCAAGCTCGTGAATGTGCTTGGCACCAGCCACACCACCAGCGATTGCGGCTTTTTCGTTTTCGTTTGAAAGTCCTTTACCGGCATTAAAATGTGCGCCGCCATTAGAAAATTGTATAATTACGGGTGCATTTAGCGCAGCGGCAGTTTCCATAACTGCATTTACGCTATCCGAACCTACAACATTTACAGCGGGCATGGCAAAACCTTTCTCCTTAGCGTATTTATGTATTTTTTGAACTTCTTTGCCGGTTGCTACTCCGGGTACTATTCCGTGGCTCATAATTAAATGTGTTTAGCAAGCAAAAATAACAAATTTATATTGTTTAGAAGGGATAGTTGATGCCTATATTGTAAACTGCCTCACGGAAACTATAATCCGTAAACCACCTTTCACCAACAGGTTTTCCGGGGTTATGGGTTTTGAAACCTACATCAAATCGAAACACAAAAAATCCAAAATCGTACCGAAGCCCAATTCCTGTCGCAACTGCAATTTCCTTTAAATCTGCAATACCATTAAAAACCGATGCTTCGTCTTCAATATTATCCAGGACATTCCAAATATTGCCCGCGTCTACAAATAAACCCCCTTTAAAATCACCCAAAATTGTAAAACGATATTCGGCATTAAAGGCAAGTTTAAAATTTGCGTCGTTGAAATCCAAAATACTGCCGCTGCTTCCCGGACCTAAATCGTATGCTTTCCAACCTCTATTGTCGTTTGTTCCCCCGGCAAAATAGCTTCGGGTAAAAGGAATGCTGTTACTGTTGCCGTAAGGTATTGCAATTCCGCCAAAAGCGCGGACTGCAATTATATTTTTACTGTCAATATCCCAATGTTTAATGTATTCTGTTTCAGCTTTTATGTATTGGGAATATACCACCCCTAAGGCTCGGTAATTTCCATCCTGGTTTTTTTGGAATCCGGCAAGACTTGAAATTCCGGAAAGTAAATTTCCCGCTGATTCAAGTTTTAGGCGAAGGCGCGAAAAATTGTTATCGTTTAAATTTTCCCTCGTATCCCGTGTCAAAGTAACATTTGATGCAAAGATTAAATTGTTTTCCGTCAACCTGGCCTGCCGTTCAAAAATGCTCAAAACCTCATCAAAAGTTTCGGTATCTGTGGGAATGGTCTCATTTAAAACTTCCGAAATAAATTCTTGGGTTTCATTGGGAATTTCAAGGTTGGGATTGTTTGCCGGGTTGTTGAAATCATAATCCAATTCCTGCGCTATTTCATTTAGCCTATTATATGAGCTTTTGTAAACATTGTAATAATTCCGAACATTCAAGTTTCTTACGTATTGCAAGTTCAATAAATTTACTTGATAGGTTAATATTTTTGAAGGTTTCCAACGGTAATTATACACGCCATTGATAGACTGTCTATCCAGACCAATATTGTTCTGCAAACTTGCGCCAAGGCTGATACTAGTTGAGGGAGACATGTATTTGGGAATAAGTTTTTCAGTATTAATAGGAAAAATTATCCGCGGAAAAGTAAGTTTTACATCGCCTCCAAATTCTGAAATATTGAAAAATTTGCTTTCACTATCCGCAGCATCTTTTGAAGAACCAAGACTGCCACGACCTGAAATTTCAAGTATTTCGGCTCCACGAAATATGTTCCTGAAAATCATATTTCCGCTGAAACTAATGCCAAATTGTTGAATGGTTGAAGTATAAGCGTCAAAATCTACTCCCAGGGTAAATCGATCGCGCGGGCTTAAAAGAATAGTTGAGTTTAGCAATCTGCCCGTAGAATCTGAGGCCACTTCAGCATAATTAATGTTTGGATATTTAAAAATACGCAAATCGCTTATTTGATTGTACGTTAATGTGCGATCTATATCTTTATAAATATTTCCCGGAGTGATGGAAATGGCGTCTGTAATAGCCTTTGGGCGAAACCGCATCTTGCCATAACTGAAAAGTTTGTACCCTTTATAACTTATGGAATCTTGAAAATTTTTGTCCCGATTTTCATAGGAATAATCGGTTACAATACGAACTTCCTTAATGCTGTGAACCTTAAAGGGAACCGTGTAGGTGCTGTCGCCCGCTGTAATTTTTCTGTCTGGAATAATGTAGGTAATATTTGCCTTGTGGTCCGTATTTACTGTATCGGCTTCAAAACCTACATATTCCTGTTCAAAATGGTACAGGCCTGAATTTCTAAATTGAATGGTAAGTCTATCGCGTTCGTTAACAAAATCATTGGCTGAATACTGTTTTCCGGGAGTTATAAATGATTTGCTTTTGGTGCGTTGAAAAAGGGAATCAACCACCGGCGAACTTATTTTTTCAATAATTGAATCGCCCACAAAATACGGTTGGTGCTTCTTTACAAAATAAGTGATTTTTGCTCGTTTCTTCTTATTTTCAATTGGTTCTATTTTATAGTCTACTTCATCATTAAAATACCCATAACTTGCGTACCAGCGTTTTAGCCTGACCAATGATTTTTCAATTTTTTGCTTATCGATTACCGCGGGCGCATCTCCAGATTTTTGAAGCCATTGGTTGAAATTAACATAACTGCTGTCTAATTGGTTTACCTGCTTTTTCGATAAAAAGCGAATAAGCCGTTCCTCGCGCTTCGGGTTTTTATGAAGCCATCTATTAAAAGTTGAGTCGGGCTGCGGATCGGCAAGATTGTATATATGCAGTCCCAAAGGCACACCAATTAAAGGAATAGAAGTATTCGGTTTTTGCGCCAATTGGCTGTAAACACCAGCATCTTTCGTCTTTACACTATCTACCAAAATAATATTTTCTGTGAGTAAATATTTGTCTTCCGGAACTCTTTTTACAGCATTACAGGAAAAAAATAAACTTATTAATACTATAAATAGTGATATTTTTGTGGGGTCGCGCTTCAAGTGTACATTATTATTCAAATTCAAAAATACTATATTTTGGTCAGCAAAAGTCAAACAAAATTAATAACGAGCCTGCAACAAAAAAAGTACCGTAACCAAAGCGGACTTTTTGTGGCGGAAGGTTCAAAAGTTATTGATGAATTGCTGAATGAGGGCTTGCTTCTCCACTCATTTTTTTCGAGCGATGCTTCTCAAATTACCAAAAAAAATTATTTTCAAGTCACCGAATCGGAACTAAAAAAAATTAGTTTTTTGAAAACTGCCAACACTGCGTTGGCGCTTTTTGAAATTCCGAAACCGAAGCCATTGCAGGATTCGGGTTTGATTGTAGCCTTGGATGCCGTTCGCGATCCGGGAAATTTAGGAACCATCATTCGCCTTTGCGATTGGTTTGGCGTACAGCAACTTATTTGTTCTGAAGATACGGTGGATTGTTTTAACCCAAAGGTAGTCCAAGCAACCATGGGCTCTTTGGCCCGTGTTCAGGTTCATTATTTGTCCCTTTCAGAATATTTGGAAAAAACCAAACTTCCAATTTTTGGAGGTTTTATGGATGGAAAGAATATTTATTCTGAAAAACTTCCAACAGAAGGTATAATGGTGATGGGAAATGAAGCAAATGGTATTTCCGAAGAAATCATTTCAAAAATAACCCATAAAATCACCATTCCCCGTTTCGGAAAAAATCAAAAGACCGAGAGTCTCAACGTGGCCACGGCAACCGCAATTCTACTAAGCGAATTTAGAAGATCTACTGAAATGTAAAGTTTATGAAGACGCCGCGAGTGGACATCTTTTCAATATTTCCGGTCCACGGGCTGTTGGGATCGTCATCGCGAACCAACTCATCGTTCATTGCAAAAACTCCACGAATGGAAGGGGTAAATTTAAAATAATATAAATAGAAATCAATCCCAAAACCAAGTTCATAATAATTGGTGCTCTTGGTCATCCGGAATTTTCCCTGCTCATTGTCCTCGGGGTTGTCTTGATTGCTGGAAAGGTTGAGCGAAGTAGAAACACCGCCAATAATAAAAGGTTTTATGTTATTCAAACGTTTTGTGGAAACCTTTAATAATAATGGAACGTGTATATAGGTTGATTTTGCTTCGCGCAGATAATCCTTGGGCTCTTCAAACCCGGGAAATGTAAGGTCGCGCTGTGTAAAATACAATCCAGGTTCCAACCGAAGGTTAAAATATTCATTGATGCGCATATCGCCAATAAGCCCTACGTTAAAACCTGCTGAGCGCTCTACAAGTATTTCTGTATTATTGTCGGCGTATTGGTCTTTATAATCAATTTTAAAATCATAGCTGTTAAAACCCAAAAAATAGCCCCACGAAAAACGTTTTTTATCAAAGTTTTCCAAATTTGCCAAACGCTCTTTATTAAAAAACCACTGCGCGTTTGCGCTGTTTGCAATACATAAAACGGCCAGTACAAAAAAAAGCTTCTTCATAAATTATTTAGTAGCATTATAGATGGTTGCCACACCAAAAGTCTGTGGTTTATTTTTCACTTCATTAAACCCAATTTTGCGCAAAATATTGTTGAGTTTATCCCCGTGTGGAAATACCGAGGCACTTTCGCTCAAATATTTGTACGCCACCTTGTCTTTAGAAAAGAGCTTGCCCACCAATGGCAAAATGTTTCTTGAGTAGAAATAATATCCTTGTTTAAAGGGAAATTTTGAGGGAACAGAAGTTTCCAGAATTACAAAAATGCCGCCTTTTTTTAGGACTCGAAGAATTTCGGAAAGACCTTTTTCCAGATTTTCGAAATTCCGTATTCCAAAGGAAACAGTTATTGCGTCAAAAGTGTTGTCTTCAAAGGGCAAAGCTTCAGAGTCTGCCTGCACAAATTCAATTTTCGCTGAAATATCCTTTCCCAAAACCTTTTTGCGCGCCACGGAAAGCATTCCTTCCGAAATATCCAAACCCACAATTTTTTCGGCGGAAGTTTTTTCGGCAAACTGAATAGCTAGATCGCCAGTGCCAGTAGCAATGTCCAAAATGGTTTTCGGATTCTTTTCCGATACCATTTTTATTACCTTTTTTCGCCACTTAACATCGGAACCCAAAGAAATTACACGGTTTAGGCCGTCATAATTTTCAGAAATAGTATCGAACATCTGTTCAACCTGCTTCTTTTTTCCTTCCGAAGAATCTTTATAAGGTGTTATTTTCTTTTCCATAAAATTGCGCTTGCAAAACTACATATTTTTTGAGAGGTGCTGTTAACTTTGTCAAAGTTTCAACCCGGGCGCACAATTATTCTTGAAATGCTATATCATTATCAATGCCTTTTATTTCTATATCTTTGCAGCCATATATATTTAGGGTAGATTTATTTGGGGAATATTCGGTAAATTTATTTTAAAATTTAAATTCAATCTCAATGAAGATTATCATTGCCGGTGCCGGCGAGGTGGGATTTCACTTGGCGAAACTTTTATCTTTTGAATCACAGGATATCACTCTTATTGATACCAACCGCGATTCATTAGCAAATGCAGATACGCATTTGGATATTCGCGTTGTAAGGGGCGATGCCACTTCTATTTCTGTGCTTCAGGATTCACGCGTGAATGATACCGATCTTGTGATAGCGGTAACTTCCAGCGAGACTACCAATATTACCGTGTGTGTGCTTGCCAAACAATTGGGCGCAAAAAGGACTATTGCACGTATTTCCAACACCGAATTTATTGATAGAAAAGATGAGGTTGGGTTTACAAAATTTGGCATTGATGAACTTATCTCCCCAGAATCTTTAGCCGCAAATGAAATTGAATTACTGCTGAACCAAAGCGCTTTTAACGATACTTATGAATTTGAAGATGGCGCATTGACGATGATTGGGTTAAGTCTTTCGCGCACTTCTGCTTTTGTGGGAAAATCTGTAAAGGAAGTTGCCAAACTTCATCCAGAGTTGCGTTATGTGCCTATTGCACTGCAGCGCTTTGGCACCCAATATACACTTATTCCAAGAGGCGATACACAGTTTAAGGAGGGCGATCAAGTATATTTTACTACTTGTAAAAATGGCTTGGAACAAATTTTTAAACTTACCGGAAAAGTACGGCAGGAAATTAAAAATGTAATGATTCTGGGCGGAAGTAAAATTGGTTACAAAACCGCAAAAGACCTTTGTAAAAGCAGCTTTAGGGTAAAACTTATTGAGAGCAGCAAGGACAAAGCTTTTGAAATAGCCGATGATATTCCGGGCTGTTTGGTAATTAACGGTGATGGCCGAAATGTAGATCTGCTTCAGGAAGAATCTATTGAAGATATGGACGCCTTTATCTCTGTAACAGGAAATAGCGAAACCAATATTATGTCATGTTTGGTCGCAAAATCCAAGGGCGTAAAAAAAGCCATTGCATTGGTTGAAAATATGGACTATTTTCAGTTATCCCATTCTATCGGTATTGATACACTTATCAATAAAAAGCTTTTGGCGGCAAATAATATTTTTCGATATGTGCGCAAAGGAGAGGTTGTGGCAATTACCAAGTTGAACAATATGAATGCCGAATTATTGGAGTTTGTGGTTTACTCGCATTCCAAAGTGAGCGATAAAAAGATAAAAGATCTTAATTTTCCTGCTTCCGCAATTATTGGCGGAGTGGTTAGAAATGGAGAAGGTATTATTGCTCTGGGCGATTTCGAAATTAAAAGTGGCGATAGAGTAGTGGTTTGCTGTCTTCCGCAATCCATTGGAAAAGTAGAAAAACTTTTCATATAATGAGTTCACTTACAAAACTTAACTATAAAATTATTTTACACCTCATGGGCCTTTTGCTCATAGTTAATGGGGGTTTTATGTTTTTGTCTTCTATTGTAAGTTGGTATTATGAAGATGGTGTGCTCACACAAATGCTTTTAGCAGGCACAGTTGCTTTAGGAATAGGTGGAATTGGAATGTTTTTTACAAAGAATCACCGGAAGGAAATCCAAAAGCGGGAAGGTTATATAATAGTAACTTTTGGGTGGATCTTTATGGCGCTCATTGGTACGTTACCCTATATTTTTACCGGCGCCATTCCTAGTTTTACAAATGCTTTTTTTGAGACAATGAGCGGCTATACCACCACTGGCGCCTCCATTTTAACAGATATAGAAATCATTCCCCGCGGGGTACTCTTTTGGCGAAGTATAACCCATTGGATTGGTGGGATGGGTATAATTGTTTTGGCTATTGCCATATTGCCATTACTGGGCATAGGAGGTATGCAGCTTTTCGCAGCGGAAGCTCCGGGACCGGGAGGCGATAAACTCCATCCTAGGATTACAGATACGGCAAAAAGATTATGGCTTATTTACGTAGGCTATACTTTAGCTGAAACAATTTTATTGAAAATAGCCGGAATGAGCTTTTTTGACGCCATCAATCATTCTTTGGCAACGCTTAGTACGGGTGGGTTTTCCACCAAAAATGCAAGTGTTGCTTATTGGAATGATAACCCGATGGTGCAGTATATTATTATCGTTTTTATGTTTTTGGCGGGAAGTAATTTTGTTTTGAGCTATTTCGCCTTTAAAAGAAAATTTCAGAAAATTTTTCAGGACGAGGAGTTCAAACTGTATTCCGCCTTTATTATCGGGCTTACAATTATTGCTGCCTTGCTCATATATTTTGAAGCAGACGTAACACTTTCTGGCATAGCCCACCCCATGGTTTGGGGACAATTTGAAAGTGCTTTTCGGCACGCGCTTTTTCAAGTTCTTACAATTATCACAACTACTGGTTTTGTAAGCGCTGATTATACGTTGTGGACTCCATTCTTAACAATTTTCTTTTTCGGGATGATGTTTTTGGGAGGTTGTGCAGGCTCCACGGCAGGAGGAATAAAGGTAATGCGGCACTTAATTATGATTAAAAATGGGGTGCTTGAATTTAAAAGAACTTTACACCCACACGCTATTTTACCTGTTCGGTATAACAGAAAGGCCGTCCCACAGCCTATTGTATTTAATATTCTTGGTTTTTTTATTCTTTACATGCTTTCCTTTATTATTGGAACCTTGGTTTTTTCTTGGATAGGATTGGATTTTAAAACCGCGCTTGGGGGAGCCGCTTCAACTTTGGGAAATGTAGGTCCTGCCCTGGGTGATCTTGGGCCGGTAGATAATTATGCGAACCTGCCCAATTCTGCAAAGTGGTGGTCCAGCTTCTTGATGCTTATTGGTAGATTGGAATTGTTTACAGTACTTATTCTGTTAACTCCCTTTTTCTGGCGAAATAGATAATTTTAGTTAAGGGTGAAGAGTTAAGAGTTAGATTGATGGATTCTGTTTATTTTGAAATTACTTTTACTTCTCTCGCTAACTTTTTAGCCTTTTCCGTTACCTCTGAAATATTTCCTTCTAGATTATCGTACGTTAAAACAACACCCATTCTTCTGTAGGGTCGGGAGGTTGGTTTTCCGAATATTCTGAAATCTGTTTTTGGGGAAGCAGCCACAGTTTCCAAACGTTCATAAGTTGGGTTTTCGGAATTTTCCGAAGCTAAAATAACCGCACTTGCCCCAATGCGCTCCTGTGTAATTTCAATAATTGGAAGCCCTAAAACTGCGCGAAGATGCAATTCAAATTCATTGAAGTTTTGGGTTTTTGCCAATGTTACCATTCCAGTATCGTGGGGTCTTGGCGAAAGTTCTGAAAAATATACACCATCATTTGCCACAAAAAATTCCACGCCCCAAATGCCGAAACCTGTAAGTGCAGTAGTAACTTTTTCTGCCATTTGCTGTGCTTCATTTAAAGCTGAATTTTCTATAGTTGCGGGTTGCCAGCTTTCCATATAATCGCCGCGTTCCTGCCGATGGCCTATTGGTGGACAAAAAAGTGTTTTTCCATTTTGTTGTGTAACGGTTAAAAGTGTGATTTCATAATTGAAATTAATAAAGGCCTCCACAATTACTTCGGTAACATCGCCGCGAGAACCGGCTTGTGAATATTGCCAAGCTTTTTCAATATCAGCTTCAGTTTTTATGGTGCTTTGTCCTTTTCCGCTGGAGGACATCAATGGTTTTACAACGCAGGGCATTCCAATTTCCGCAACTACTTTTTTTATACTCTCGGCTGAGGTTGCGTACCGATATTCGGCTGTTTTCAAACCTAATTCCTTTGCGGCTAAATCACGAATGGCTTTTCGGTTCATGGTAAAGTTTGCCGCCTTTGCGGAAGGGATTACGGTGTAGCCCTGTTTTTCATATTCGTAAAAACGTTCGGTGCGTATGGCCTCAATTTCTGGAATTATGTAGTCTGGTTTATGTTTTTCAACAAGGGCGTCCAAGGCATTGCCGTCGAGCATATTTATTACTTCAGAAAAATCTGCAATCTGTGCAGCGGGAGCATTTTTATAGCTATCAACAGCTATAACTGTTTGTCCAATTCGTTTTGCAGCGATGGTAAATTCTTTGCCCAGCTCACCACTTCCCAATAATAAAATTTTGGCCATTTGTGCTTTTTTTGTAAAAATACAGCAATTGGATTCATGAAAAAACCCAAAGCACAAAATGTACTTTGGGTTTTTTAAAAATAATATTTCAAAAATTATTTAACGATAATTCGCTTAATTTTTGAAACATTTCTGTTTCCTAATCTCACAAAATATATTCCTGCAGAAACATAACTCATATCCAATTTGTAAGAGTATCCAGCTCCTTCGTTATCTAATTTATAACTTACAAGGGTTTGGCCCAACATATTGGTAACGGTAAGAGTAAGTCTATCTGTAATTTCTGTGGTTGCCAATTGAATGTTGAATTGGTTGTTGTTTTCAGTAAGTACCAATAGATCGGTAGCCTCTGTATAATTTTCAGGTAGGCCTAATGGTTCTGCGCCACATAATTCCAACGACCAAGAATTTAAGTTTCCACCATCGGAATTCGCATTATCCAAAATTGAAAGTGTCCAATCTCCAAGTGTTGATTGTCCATTAAAGTCAGATAAATTCCCAGAAGGTCTAAATGTACCTGTGAATGGAGCGGTACCATCTGCAATGGCCATTGAAGCTTGGTCGTCCAAAACAGTATTTGTAAAATTATCACCGCTTCCGCCCACTCTGTCGGCCAATAATACTTCGGTGCCATCAGGACTTATGAGCTTAATGGTTAAATCGGCATCATAGGTATGATCTATGTTTAAGGTAACATTTACATCATTTATATAATCATCTTCCGTAAAAGAAATAATTGATTCTGTTATTGTACCAGAGTTTGGGCCTACGGGCAATACGGTACTGTTTGTGTCTGATGAGCATTCATAATTTGCCACGGTCACAGTTAAAGTATTGTTCGATAAATCAGAATCCCCCGATAATAAAGTTGTAGCAGTAACAGCATAAGAGCCTGGGTCCGAAAAATCACCCGGAGTATTAAAAGTATAAGTTATACTTTCTCCACTGTTTAAGGGTCCAGTTACATTCTCAATCACGGGTGTACCGGCATTAATACTATATGCGACTTCAAAATTTGCTTGTGAAGCAGCACCGAAATTATTAATTGTAATTGTTACGGTCTCCATTCCTAAGCCTTCACCACTTTCTGGGGCAGTAATTGCTGTTACCCCAATATCCTTTGCAAAAATGTGGGTAATGTCTTTTGTGAAACTATCGTTTGAAGGATCCTCATCGCCAGATAACGCTGTAGATGCAGTAATTGAATACGTTTGCCCTTCATTTGAAAGATCTGTGGTTTGTGAAAAAGTATACTCTGCTGTAGCTGCAGAAGCTATGGTACCTGCATAAGTTTCGGTAACCGTAGTGCCGCCATCAATTTGGTAGCTAACATTAAAATTCGAAATATCATTTTGACCATAGTTGAAAATGGTTATTGTTACCTGCTCACTATTTGTCAATGTCCCAGAAACGGGAGCTGTAATATTCACTACGCCTGCATCCAAATTAAAGTTGGGTGCAATTTGAAAAACTCCAACAACATCCTTTCTTCCGCTGTTCATGTATTCATTAATAAACCAAAACTCTTTATCATTGGCAGGATCCAAATCAATTTTGCTATAATCGCCATAACGAAGACCGGGAATATTTTCATTTCCGGCTGCAATTAATTCTTCGGCAATTGTCATTGTGTTCAAAGGGTCGTTGGCAAAACGGCCTGTGTAATAGGAGCTCACTCTTTTTGAAGTAGGATTAGGAGTCGTGGGTCCGGCCATCCCAGAATATCCCATTCCTATATTTCCTTGTACATCCATCATCATACTTGCATGCCAAGCGTGTTTTCCGTCTGGCGCCGTATAGGTGCCTTCTTGAAAAATTGACCAAGGCTGTCCATCTGCAGTCTGACGAAGCTCAAACCAGCGTACTCCAGCAAGTTCGCCTCCGGAAGCATCGGTATCTACCACAAAGTTGAATACTGCGGAATTGTGATCAGAAAATTTTCTGAATTGTGCCTGATTCATAATAGTAGCTTGCAGGGCATCAATATCGGCACCGCCGCCGGGTTGGGCTAGGTTTGAAAAACTTCCACCATCAAATACCGATATAAATGGGGTGGTTATTAGCTCAACCGGTGCAGATATGGTCGAACTTCCTGGAGCGGCCCAGTTTACATCTACTGTCCAAAGTTTTACGTGATCCTGGGAAACGCCAGACCAAGCATCATCCTGTAAATAAATAATAGGTAGACCTCCTGGTGCAGGAAGATTATTGTTTGTAACGTTCAAAGCCTGTGGGCTATAAAAACCACTCGTTACAATTCCTGGTAATGGGAAACCGATTATTTGGGCAGTGGGGTCACCGGCAAGCATTTTGGTACGTTCCATGGCATAAATTTTATTTGTCGCACCCGTATTTTCGGTCATATAGTATCCATCACTCCAAACAGAAAGTTTTTGGTAATCGTTTATTTGGGGAATGGTATAAACATACCATCCGTCATTTACTGGGTCTGGACCATCTGAAATTGCAATTTGTGCGCCGTTGCCCAAAAAGGTCATTACAAATCTGTCGGCAGCATTGTCGTATGAAATTGTAAGGTCGCAACATCCGCCGTTTGGAAAGATAGTGGGGTTTGGGGAAATTTGCCCCGTAAGCGGATTTCCACTTTTGTCGAATATTCTGAAACCTGTATTGAATACAACAACAGCGTGATTAGGCCCCACACCTATAGAGGGATCAGTGGGTTGGGAGTTTGAAGAAGCAGCGTCAAATACCAAAGAAGGTGCTCTACCATTGATTTTTTGAGACAACGGATTGGGATTTCTTACAAAATAATCATCTTCCGTTTGTGGGTCTTTTCCGGGAACCACTATGTTTTTTGAAGCTCTTCCATCTTCCATTACTTGTTTTTTAACCCTCGCAGGAGGTAAATCAGTTTGGGAAGCAATAGAAGGTACGTGAACCATCGATCCTACGGTACCAACATAAGTAGCATTTGTTTTTTCTTGGGCTTGTACTTGAAAGACTAAGACGAAGAAAAATAGAATTAAGGTAATTTTAGTTTTCATTGTTAATGATAGGGATTAAATTAAAAAAATAATTGTCTAAAGTACAGATAAATTGAAAATAAAAACGGGATTGATTAAATTTTACCAATCCCGTTTTTAACTTTAAATTACGCTAAGGCTTCTTTAATCCGAAGCATTGCTTCTTTTATTTCCGTATCCGAAGCGGCATAGGAAAGACGAATACAATTGGGATCGCCAAAAGCTTCACCGGTAACGGTTGCTACTTTGGCTTCTTCCAAAAGATAAAGAGAAAAATCAGAGGCCGTATTAATATATTTGCCGCGCAGCGTTTTTCCGAAGAAATAGGAAATGTCTGGAAATACATAAAAAGCACCCTCAGGTTGGTTCGTTTTAAAACCTTCAATTTCAGAAAGCAAATTCAAAATTAATTTTCTTCTTTCCTTGAAGGCATCCACCATATATTTTATTTTACTTGGAGAATTTTCCAAAGCGGTAATGGTTGCCCGCTGTGCAATACAGTTGGCACCGCTGGTTACTTGGCCTTGCATTTTGTTGCAGGCTTTAGCGATCCATTCTGGACCTCCAATGTAGCCAATACGCCACCCCGTCATGGAAAAGGCTTTTGAAACACCATTTACAACCACAGTACGTTCATACATATCATCAAATTCGGCCATGGATGCGTGGCCGCCACTAAAGTTTATATGCTCGTATATTTCATCACTGATAACAATAACATCTGGGTATTTTACCAAAACATCAGCAAGTTTGCGTAGTTCTTTTTTACTATAAACTGAGCCGCTGGGGTTGCACGGTGAACTGTATATAATAAGTTTTGTATTTGGCGAAATTGCAGCTTCTAAAGCTTCGGCAGTTACCTTGAAGTCGGTTTCAATAGAAGTGGGGATTTCCTTCGGCACCCCACCGGCAACTTTACATTGGTCTGCATAGCTTACCCAATACGGTGCAGGCAACAAAACCTCATCGCCTTCATTTAAAAGCACCATGGTCAAATTTGCCAGTGATTGCTTGGCTCCACTTGAAACTACAATTTGGGAAGGTTTGTATTCCAAATTGTTGTCCCTCTTGAATTTTGTAATTATAGCCTTTTTGAGATCGCCATAGCCGTCAACAGGTGTATAGGAATGATAATCATCCTTAATGGCTTGTATGGCCGCATCCTTTATATAATCTGGTATGGGAAAATCAGGTTCTCCCAAACTTAACCCGATTATATCTATGCCCTGTTCTTTTAATTCCCTTGTTTTGGCAGCCATTGCCAATGTGGCCGAAGTGGCCATTTCGTTCACGCGTTTTGAAAGTCTGTTGTCCATAATGATTAAACGGGTACGGCCGGTTTAAGCCCCATTTCTTTTAAGTGTCTGAAATGTGCAATAATAGCCTTACGTGTGGTTTTATATTCTTTGTAAGGTAAGTTGAATTCCTTGGTAGTATTTTTAACAATTTTTGAAATATTCTTATAATGAATATGGCTAATATTCGGAAAGATATGATGCTCTACTTGATGGTTCAGACCCCCTGTATACCAATTTACGATCTTGTTGTTTGTTGAAAAATTCACGGTGGTGAAAAGTTGGTGAATGGCCCAAGTATTCTTCATCGTTCCGCTTTCTTCCGGTAGCATAATTTCAGTATCTTCTACAACATGTGCTAGTTGAAAAACGATACTCAATATTAGGCCCGCAACATAATGCATAATAAAGAAGCCCAGCAGAATTTTCCACCATACGATGTTGAAAAACAATATAGGAATCAGTATCCAAAGGGATATGTATATTATTTTGGTAATGACTAAAATACTCCATTGTGTAATAGGTTTGGGCAGTTTTCCGTAGGAAAGCTTTCGTGCCAAATATCTTTTTGTTTGGAAGAAATCTGTGGTTAAAACCCAGTTGAAAGTTAACAATCCATAAAAGAAAAGGCTGTACCAATGTTGAAATTTATGAAGTCTGTGCCACTTGGAATGTTTTGAAAACCGAAGAATTCTTCCCGCTTCCAGATCTTCGTCATGGCCGTGTATATTTGTGTATGTATGGTGCAGTACATTGTGCTGCACTTGCCAATTATAAACGTTTCCGGCAAGAATGTACATGCTTCCGCCCATTATCTTATTGACCCATTTTTTTGAGGAATACGATCCGTGGTTTGCATCATGCATCACGTTCATTCCCACACCGGCCATTCCCACGCCCATAACAATGGTAAAAAGCAATTGTGCCCAACCTGGAAAATTTAGCGTAAGAAGCAAAAAATACGGTGTAAGGTAAAGCGAGAACATCACAATTGTTTTCAAATGCAGTTTCCAATTACCTGTTCGTGCTATGTTGTTTTCCTTGAAATAATCGTTAACACGCCTGTTCAGTGTTCTGAAAAATTTAGCACTATCAACTCGGGAGAAATTTAAATGGGTATATGACAAAATGAATTTTTTAACTAGAAATTGTTACAATGAAAGGCACAAAAATAATTATCTTTTGTGGAAATCTAGAGGTACAAAATCATAATTTTCCCAAAGATACCATACTTTTGCCTCTTAAATATAATTATGGAACTCATATTAAAATATTTTCCTGACTTAACAGATGAACAACAAGCTCAATTTGAACTTTTGCAGGAGCTTTATGAAGACTGGAATTTAAAAATTAATGTGGTTTCGCGAAAGGATATTGACGAGCTTTATCTTCGTCACGTACTTCATTCTTTGGGCATTGCAAAAGTCCAGCCATTTCTTTCCGGTTCCCGAATACTGGATGTGGGCACTGGCGGCGGTTTTCCCGGTATCCCGCTGGCCATTTTATTTCCTGAGGTGCAGTTTCACTTGGTTGACAGTATCGGAAAAAAAATAAAGGTTGTGGAAGAAGTGGTTGCGGGTTTGCAACTAAAAAATATAAAGGCAACAAATGCCAGGGTGGAAACAGTTTCCGGAAAATACGATTTTATAGTTAGTCGTGCCGTTGCACAAATGGAGACGTTTGTGCATTGGGTGAATAATAAAATTGCCAAAAAAAGTTTGCACGAGCGGAAAAATGGAATTTTGTATTTAAAAGGAGGAGACCTCTCCGAAGAATTGAAGTATTATCCTAAAGCCACAGTTTTTCCTTTAACCGATTTTTTTGAAGAGGATTTTTTTGAAACTAAATCCGTAGTGCATCTCCCTTTAAAATTTAAGGGTTGAGGTTTTAATTCTGAAATTTCAAGAAATATTTTTCAGCAGAAACCATTGCAACGCGAGGATAGTTTTTGCGTCTTTTATTTCCGAAATTTTTGATGGTATTTCTGCAACAGGAATTTTAATTAATTGAATATCCTCGTTTTCTTCTGAATTTCCTCCACCTTCTTCAGTTTTATCATTTATTGAAATTTCTGAATAATATAGAAAAATGCGTTCGGTGGAGGCGCCTGGAGAAGTATAAAATGTTTTTATCAATTGTACGGTAGTAAGTTGATATCCTAGTTCTTCCATTACTTCGCGCTTAATGCAATTTTCGGGCTTTTCATTTTCCTCAAGGGATCCGGCAGGTATTTCAATCAGCCAGCCTTCGCCATTTTTACAGGTTGGATATCGAAACTGATTGATTGCTAAAATACTTTTTGTTTCTTTTTCATAAAGTAGAATAGCGACAGAATCACCTCTTTCAAAAGCAAGTCTTTCCGTATTAATTGTATTGCCTTTAAAGGTATCATAGGTAACAGTGGCCTTAATCATTTTGTAATGATCATTAAAAACTATTCTTTCATTTGCTACGGAAAATTTCATGCTGGTTTTTTCAATTTAAGGTAATAAAAAACCCCGAGTGCATCGGGGTTTTTCAAAATATTATATGACAAACAATTTATTTGGCAACCAAGAATCTTTTGGTTGTTACTGCATTGTCCTTAGAGATTTTCATAAAATAAGTTCCGTTTTCAAGATTTGAAACGTTTACTTGCTGATCTCTGGAAATGTTTGTTTGAGATAAAATTAATTTTCCAAGAATATCGAACACTTGAATATCTGCATTCTCAGCATTTCTCAGATTTAGAATGGTACTTGCTGGGTTTGGATATAAGCTAATATTTTCAAGTTCTGATTGGTTTATACCCAATACACCGTTACTTGAAAACTGTGTGGTCTCACCTTCTCCATAGTTACCAGTTGTAGAGTATAGTAAAGTTCCTTCATTATCTGTGAGGGTTAGAGAGGCCCCGCCGTTTCCACCAGAGTCAAGAATTGTAAATGAATAACAATCTTGAGGAAGTGTAAAAGTTCTATTTATAGTTTGATTGTTGCCATAAGGTCCCCCAACATATATAACTAATCCTGAACCATTTCTTAAATTCCAATGGCATTGGCCCCCTAAGTTATCAGTTTGTAAAATCATGTTTACAGTTCCAGTTCCTCCTGCCGCTTGATTGAAAGAATCTGTAGCAGTATTGTTTCCGTTATTATCATCATCGGGAAGATTAACGTTTAAAGTGTTGTTACTTTGAATGGTATAAGAAACCTCAGGAAGTTCAATGGTTTCATTGCGAAGAGATTCAAGACTTCCAGTCCAAATGTAGTTGTGGGCATCGCCATTAATAGTATACTCAATATCCAAAGAAGTAATTGTATTTTGACCTAAGTTTTGAATATTTATCACTGGTGACAGGGTATTTTTACATGTAGTTGGAATATCAACAAGAGATCTAAGATTTGCATCATTTGCAGTGGTTATACCCGTAAATGTAGGAAATGTTCTACTCCCACTAGGGATGTTTTGGTGTGTATTTGAAATAAATGCTACTACCTCCATATCTACAAGTTCAGTAGGTATATTATTGTAAGCTGCTGGTAGTGGATATGTGTAAGTGCGGTCTACAAAAGTTCCTGCAGTTGTAGTATTGATAACTTCACCCCACTGACCGGTAATCATTTCAACTAGACGGTGCATATGGTTGTAATTACTGCCTTGTCCCCCCCCACTTTGTGGTCCTTTAGTGTTATTTTGTAATAGTGCAACATTTAATAAGTTAGTAACCTCTGGGCTGTTGCTTGTATAATAACCTTCCACATGAACTGTAAGGACATTGGTGATAACATCAATAGAAGCTTCAACTGCCACATTAACATTTGAATTTTCATTCATAGTTATATTAGAAGTTGTGTTCCATGTTCCTCTGCCCTGTGCAGTAGCCCCTGCTGGAGAACCTGATTGTACATAACCGGGAAAATGAGTGCGATTAATTGTACCCGCTGGATAACCAAAAAGTTGAGTTTGATTAGCTATAGCAGATCCATAGGGTGTTCTAAAATCCGGTTCGCCCGCTCCTGGAATGGCATAACCACCAGCATGAATATTAATTAGAGATACGTCGTCAGGATTAGCATCTTGAATGGCTTTGGCTATAGCATGGCCATCTGGGCAAAATTGACAATGGATGCCTGTAAATTCTTCAAGAATTACCTTTTTGTTTTGTGGAGAAGTAGAAACAATCGTTTGGCCAAACGTTCCAATAGTAATCATCACAAAAATCAAAAATAGGGGTAGTTTTTTAAACATAATTATAAATTTTTAGTTAAAAAAAAGAAAATTAGTTACAAATATAAATTTTTAATATTTTATTTAAGTACTATATAATATAATATTTATTGAATATTTATATAATTAATTATTTAATTTAAGATTTCCTAAAATATTAATTACCTCATTAAAGTTTTAGGACCGCTTCTTATATTTTTACAATCAAATCATTAAATTGAAAATAATATTTTAAAAGGATGCCGATAGGAGGCTTTTTTATGTATAATTTGGTTTTTAAATGTTAAATATCTGAAATTGAAAGTGTAAAGAAGGAAAGATTTTTATATTTATATTTACTTTTGTGAGACTTAGGACAACTTTAATTATAAACTAATTTAAAAAAACAAAAAAATGAAATTAAAATTACTTTTTTTTACCTTAATAGGTTCAGTTGCAATTGCACATGCGCAGTATACTGTCACAGATATTAATGGAGACGAACTTAATAATGGTGATATTTTGGAATTTGGAGTTCAAGGTTATGGGACTGATGCTAATTATGAATTTTTTGTGACAAATGATAATCCTTCCGAAACTATCTATACAAGAATTGAATTTGTGAGTGCGGTAAATGCCACAGGTGAGCAGTTTGAACTATGTTATGCCGATAATTGTTATACACCATTAACGGTGGGGGGAACATATCCACCAGCGTCAGACACATACGCAATTGCTGTTGGGGCAACTACAGGTGAAGGGAATCACTTTTTAAATGCCAACCCCGGAAATGGCACAGATATTTTAGAGTACGTTTTTGCATTCCACCAATATGAAACAGATGGTGTAACTGAAATAGGGGCTCCTTTAATATTTACCTATCGTTATGACCCCAATTTGTTGGGTGTAAACGATAATAGTAAGGTAAATTTGAGTATTCAATCTACTGTGGTTTCAAGTGAGTTGGTTTTAATTGTGAATGAGCCTGTTACTATGATGATTTATGATTTACAAGGGCGTATAATAAAACAAGCTCGTTTTGAAGCTGGACGTCAATCAATTAATGTTTCTAATTTAAGTTCACAAGCTTATATTCTTCAATTCCAAAATGAAAGAGGTGCTATGAAAACAACAAAAATTGTTGTACAGTAATTTTTTAAAAAAACATATAAAAAAAGGTTCCGAAATTTTTCGGAACCTTTTTTTATTAAATATATCTTTCTTAAAAGGTAACCACAAGATTTGCAGTAACACCAGTGTTCTCAGGTACAAATCTACAAACACCACCTACGCATATAAGTCCGCCACGCTGCCGACCGTAGTTTATTGCAAATCGGGCTGGTCCTTTAGAGTAACTACCTCCAAAACTATAATAGTGCAATTCGCCTTCGCCTTCATAATTCCATGCATCTGCTGCGTATAATGTAATGGCGGGATTAAAGTTATATTCCAATACTGCAGCAGTCCAATTACCTCTATCAATATTTTTTCTGCTTTTGTCAATCCAAAGATGTTGTAGTTCCATTCTTAAAGCTTTTCCGCCTACAAATCTGCGTGTTGCTTCAATTACCGCTATTTGTGCCCTAATATCTCCCTGAACTCCCAATGGGCCTCCTTCGGTAACTCCTTTATCAATTATAGCATCTTGGAATGTAGCTATAGTGCTCCATTTGGAAGACCAGCGATTTTTGATTTCGATGTTAAGATCGCGAAAATAACGATCGCCAGCTCCTATAAATTCTGCATCATAAGTTTGTTCAGCTTCATTAAAGGTTGCCTCTAGACCTGCCCAATAGGAAAAATTTCCAGCTAATTTGGTTCCCAGTTTCCCAAGAGTTGATTCTTTATCAAATGAGTAATATATATCAACTTGCGTTCCCACTTCTCCAACCCTTTGTTCACTATCGCCAAAAAGCAAGCGTGGTTGGGCATTGTATACATATATATTTGAAAGTAAATAATCGTGTTGTTTTGTAAGCGCTGGAATATAATTTACAATTTGTTCGTTAAATACGTTTCCTTCCGCATATCGGTCTGCGTAAAAACTAAAGTTTTCTAATCTTCTGAAAGTTGAATTAATTCCCAATCCCTTTTGAGCATAACCTAAGTTCAGTTGCAGCGCCGTGCCATCAAAAAGTTGTGGTGAGGCAACCTCCTCTTCATTAACAATTACATCCGGATCCTTAGTGACTGCCTCCACGCCACCGTAAAAATTATTTGCCACAAAATCCAATCTTCCACCATAAGCATTGATGTTTGAAGGAATGGAATCATTAGTTCCATTTGATTGGTATCGTCCCACATAGCTTGCGCCAAGCCTTAAATCTACTGCATCTACATTCATAAGGCTGCTTAAATCCAAATTAGCGTCTAATCCTTGCATAACGCCTTCAGAAAGGTCAAAACCATTTCTAATTTGTCCGTAAACTCCTGTAATTGATAGACCTGCATTAGGGGTAAATTTTACTCGTAGTCCCTTAAGGGCGTTATTGATTCCTAATTGTCGATCTTCCCAAGTTCTTAAAATCAATCCGCTACCGAATTGCTCATAAAAATAGCCTCCTGTTATATCAAGAGTTTCATTTTTATAATTAAGATAATAGGTGCCTATACCATTTTGATTTTCCCAAGTAGGTGAATATCCCAGCAAAACTGAAGGTAAATACGCTTCATATTGTAGTCCTGCTGTAAATTTTCCTAAATTATAATTTAGCTGGAAATAATTATTTGACCTGAATTGATCTTCTGGAGCAATAAATCCTAAGTCTTCATCATCAAGTAGCCATTGCGAGTTTGATTCCAGACCTCCAAAAAAATAGCCATTGTCTTGAGAAAAGCCGATAGTGCCCATAAGAATACAGGTACCGAGTATAAGTTTTTTCATTGTTTCAGTTTGGTTGGTAAAAAATTAATTTGCTGAGAATTCTTTAATTTTTTTATATAATTCCACCTCTGCACCAGGGCTGTATCCGGAGTGTCTGTAAACAATCTCATTGTTTTTTACCAGAAGTGTGAGAGGTACAGTAGCTGCGCCCAGAGCGCGTTTAAAATCATTATTGGTGTCTAGAAGAACTGTGTAGTCCCAACCTTTTCCATTAACTAAGGGTTTTACACGTTTCACCCCACGACTATCATCAATAGATACTGCATAAAGTTTAACTTTGGTTTCTTCCTGCCAATCCTGATATATTTCGCTTATTGCATCAAGTTCCTTTATGCAAGGCACACACCAAGTGGCCCATAATGAAACCACTACAACGTTGCTGTCTGCAGAAAGTTCTTGGGAATTGAAAGGTTTCCCATCAAGGGTTGTTATATCAACTTTGGGCAATTCATTTTGCGAAATGGCAATTAAAGATGCCATTCCGAAAAATAGGGAAAGTAATTTTTTCATTGAATAAATTTTATACTATTATTAATGCGTAGCAATATTAAGATTTTTTTAATGAAAATGTAATTTGTTTCTTTTAAAATTCTGTATTTATTACTCTAATAGCGCGCCTTTTTTTATAAATATGTTATATTAGCACACTTCTTTATTAATAATGTTTTATGAAAACTTATCCATATTTGAGATTTCTTTATTTTTCTATATTTATAGCCATTGTTGCATGTAGCAAAAAGGAAGACCCCATTAAAATTTCTTCAGGTGACTTAACTATTCAGCTTAAAAGTGATGCCGGAGATGATGAGTTAGAGATTTTGGAAACCAATCAACTGGTTACTTTTACTGTTATTGGAAGTGATGGGGAAGATTATACCTCATCTTCAAAAATATATGTAAATGATATGGAAATACCAGAATCCTCATATATTTTTTCTACTACTGGAACATACAGAGTGAATTCCGTTTATGAAAACATAACGAGTAATAATCTTGATTTTGAAGTACTTTCTGATACAGAAAGAGCATTAACTATTGATTTTTCAAGGGCAATGAATAATCAAACCATTACCTTCGGCTTGCTGGATGGAAGTGGAAACAATACTGCTTCTGAAGCCGTTTTTTATATTAACAATTCTGCTATTACAGGTTTTACATATACTTCTGCAAATGAAGGAGGTTTTGAGGTTTATGCTAAATATTCCATAAACGGTGAAGAATTTACAACATCTCCAAAGAGCTTTTCGGTTTACATACCTAAAAGAAATGTTGTTATAGAAGATTATACAGGTACTTGGTGCGGCTATTGCCTAAAGGCTTTAGCGGCAATTGATTCCATTAAAGCATTGACTAACCACGTTTCAGTTGTTGCTATTCATGAAAGCTCAATAGGCCCCCCAGATCCTATGGATTTTTCAGGAGTTGATGATTTACAGGATGAATTTGATGTGCCAGATAGTTTTCCACAAACACAACTCAATAGAACCACAAAATGGAATTCACTTCCCAATTCACTATTATATGATTACGATGCTGTAACAAGTATTGCTGGTTTAGAGACAGATCTTTCTGTAGCGATCAATTCTCAAATTACAGGATCCACTCTTTCTGTTGACGCAAAAGTGGTTTATAGAAATGGTTCCGAACCTGGCGATAAATTAGTAGTATATTTATTGGAAAGCGGAATTATCGCCGATCAGGTAAATTATTACAACAATAATCAAAACAGTCCATATCAGGGATGGGGCAATCCAATTAAAAATTTTGTACACGACGAAGCAATACGCAATTCATTGTCTAGTCTTTTTGGAGATGCTATTCCAGAAACTTCTGCTTATCAAGTTTATTCAAAAAACTATACTTTCAACATTCCAACTGATTATAATGTAAATAATCTAAGTTTTGTTGTAATGGTGGTAACGGCCGACAATAGTGCCAAAAACTCTCAACATGCTAAATTGGGTGAGAATAAAAATTTTAATTAAAAATCAATCCTAATAAAATGAAAACCCGTCCTAATATTTAAGACGGGTTTTGAGTTGATTAAAATCTATTTCTATCCCAAAAAAGGATATCGATAATCCGTTGGTGATACAAAAGTTTCCTTCACCATCCGCGGAGAAACCCATCGGTAAAGATTCAATTTACTTCCAGCTTTATCGTTTGTGCCACTTGCGCGTGCACCGCCAAAGGGTTGTTGACCAACTACCGCGCCAGTAGGTTTATCGTTTATATAAAAATTACCAGCAGCATTCTCAAGAATTTTTACGGCTTGTTCCAGCGCATATCTATCTTCACTGAAAACGGCGCCTGTCAATCCATATTCGCTGGTTTTATCAACCAATAGTAGGGTTTCTTCCCATTTGCTGTCATCAAAAACGTACACTGTTAACACAGGTCCAAAAAGCTCTGTGCACATGGTTGTATAATTTGGATCCTTCACGACAATAACCGTAGGTTCAATAAAATACCCCTTGCTTTTGTCGTAATTTCCACCGGCAATAATTTCAACACTTTCGTCTTTTTTGGCAGCATCAATATATTTTGCAAGTTTGTCAAAAGAACCTTCGTGTATTACTGCAGTTATAAAATTGCCCATATCTTCTGGAGATCCCATTTTAAAGGAACTTAAATCTGCAATCACATCACTTTTAACATCTTGCCAAATACTTTCTGAAATATAGCATCTACTTGCAGCACTACATTTTTGTCCTTGGAATTCGAAGGCCCCACGGCTCATAGCGGTTGCTACTTGTTTTGGGTTCGAGGATTTATGGGCAACGATAAAATCCTTTCCTCCGGTTTCCCCAACAATGCGAGGATAGGTTTTGTATTTGTGAATATTAGTTCCAATTTTTTGCCAAATATCCTTAAAGACATTCGTGGAACCTGTAAAATGAATTCCACTAAAATCTGGACTTGCAAGTACCGTATCAGTAATCATCTTCGGATCACCCATTACCATGTTAATTACTCCAGCAGGTACGCCCGCTTCTCTAAACACATCCAAAATTACTTTTGCGGAATAAACCTGACTATCACTAGGTTTCCAAAGAACCACGTTGCCCATCAAGGCGGCACTGGCAGGAAGGTTTCCGGCGATAGCTGTAAAATTGAAAGGTGTTATTGCATAAATAAAACCTTCCAAAGGTCTGTATTCTATTCGGTTCCATGTTGCTGAGGTTGATTCTGGCTGCTCGGCGTATATTTCCGTCATATACTGAACATTGAAGCGCAAAAAATCTATAAGCTCGCAAGCTGCATCAATTTCAGCCTGATAAATATTCTTCGATTGCGAAAGCATGGTAGCCGCATTAATCTTTGCGCGGTAGGGTCCGGCAATCAATTCGGCAGCACGTAGAAGAATACCAGCACGCTGTTCCCAAGGCATTGCTGCCCATTTTTTTCTTGCTTCCAAAGCAGTTGCAATTGCTTCTTCAACATTATTTTTAGTGGCTTTATAATATGTTCCCAACACATGTTTGTGTTCGTGCGGAGGCGACATAGTTGCGGTTTCTTCTGTCTTTACCTCTTTACCATTAATGTATAAAGGCACTTCCACTTTTGAATCGTACATTTTTTTGTAGGTTTCAAGTACTTCCTTGCGTTCCGGCGAACCTGGTGCATAGCTTTTTACAGGCTCGTTTACGGCGATTGGTACTTCAAAAAATCCATTTCCCATAACTGTTTTGTTTTTTTCTGTTTGTGAAGATTGCAAAGGTACTATTTTTTTAGTTTTGAGTATTCAGTAACAGCAAGCAGTTTTTAAATGTGCGAAAGTAAAAGTAAAGGGATTGAAAAGACTAAATTTGGATTATTAATTAATTTTACTGAACCCAGAACCCAGAACCCAGAACCCAGAACCCAGAACCCAGAACCCAGAACCCAGAACCCAGAACCCTGAACCCTGAACCCTGCCACTAAATATTGAATACTTTTAAAAATGTGCACAATTACTTTCATCCCCCAATCAAACAATAATTTTATTCTCACCTCCAATCGCGATGAAGCACCGGCGCGTGAAACCTTTCCGCCAAAGATGTATGAAGAGAATGGCGTGAAATTACTTTACCCAAAAGATGCCGTAGCGGGTGGAACCTGGATTGGCATAAGTGGAAAAATGAGGATTATTTGTTTGATGAACGGCGGATTTGTGGCCCACGAGCGAAAACAATCATATGGAAAAAGTAGAGGCGTGGTTGCGAAAGAATTTTTGGCAGCAAACAATTTAAAAATAGAAATTGAAAAATATGATTTCAAACAAATTGAACCCTTTACTGCGGTTTTTATAGAATGGAAGGATACCGTACTTTTACTGGAATTGGTTTGGGACGGATCTAATTTCCATTTTAATGAAAAGCCACTTACACCCACTATTTGGTCATCTTCTCCTTTATATCCCGTAACGTTGAAAAATAAAAGGGTAACGTGGTTTTCAGATTTTATAATGAAAACAGAAGTTCTTTCGAAAGAAAAAATACTTCACTTTCACAAAACCGGTGGCGAAGGCGATTTATCAAGCAATCTAATTATGGATCGGGGTTTTATAAAAACAAAAAGTATTACCCAAATTTCCAAACAAAATGAAATTATTGAAATGCGATACGAGGATCTGCAAACCGAAGAAATAAGTTATTCTGTATTCAATTCGCAAACGTAAATTTTCATTTGAAATAAAATCAGGAATAAACCGTATCGTTAATTTTCAGTAGCGATAGCCACTAATTCATGGAAAAAGGGGCGCTTAAATTGAAGAGCGGAATGGAAACCCTAAACTTTCGTGTGGTAGCAAAGTTGACCATATTATAGTAGCCCTTCATTGCCCCAAAAGGTGAGAAAAGAAGGCAACCGCTGGTATAGGAATGTCTTTCGCCAGGTGGTAAAATTGGCTTTTGACCTATCACGCCTTCGCCTTCCACAATTTCGGTATTGTTGAGGGAGTCCTTTATTTTCCAAAGACGCGAGGTAAGTTGAACAGTGTCTTTACTTTGGTTTTCAATGGTTACGGTATAGGCAAAGGCATATTGCATTTTACGGTTTTTGTAAAATGTACCATCAAATTCGGTCTTTACCGAAATTTTAATTCCCTGTGTTACCTGCTGTACCATGATTTAATAAAATGCTGCGCTCATCGCTACAAAAATGATTGCTGAAAATGTCAATCCTATTCCAAACACAATGTTTAAAAATACGAATTTTATTAATGTTAACAGCCTATCCTCTCTGTAAAAATTTCTTAAAGCCTTATAAAAATAAAAGGGTGCGATGAGCGTGAATAGAATACCTACCAAAACTTGCGTGTCAAAAATGAGGTCTGGGATAAGCGATATGATCATTCCCAAAAAGATAAAGCTGAAAATATGGAATATAAAAATTATATGCTCTACGTAAGTGTACTTTTTCCACGAATAAATTAACCAAAAAAACAAGGCGAAAAATGGCGTGAAAAAGAACAGAAAGAAAGGTATTTTGGTAAGAATGTAGTTTACAAATGCCCGTGGATTCTCCCTGATTTTTTCAACCGTAATATTTTTGGAATAGACCCACCGGTTGAAAGAGGTATTTCTATGGTTGAGACTGTCCAATGCGGCGCGGGCGTTTTTTATTTTATGGGTTCGGTAAAAATTATTATAAAGAACCAACCTTTTAAAATAACTTTTCATAAAAGACATGCTGTCAAGTTCTTTATCCGTCAGCTGCTGCGTGGGTGCAATTTGCTGCTTATTTATAGAATCTGAAATACGAAAAAGCTTTTGAATTAGTAGACGAAAAACTTTGGGCCAGTGAATCAAGATTGAAGGTGTTGTTTTCTGCTGTTTTTAAATTTGCCGTTTCATTTTCTGAATCAGCTTGGAATATATTAATAAAGCCACTCAGCAAAAAATAAATAATGGATACGCTTAAAAAAAAGCGAAAAGGATTGGCATACTTTAAATGTTGTCCCTTTACATAGTTTCGGGTAATTATCCCAGGCCTAAAAAGCAGATCTTTCAGCGTGTTTCTGAGGCGCGAATCATAGACTACGATGCTGTTGATGAATTCCCCAAAAAAATCAATTGCAGAAAGTTGTTTGTTGCTGTTAAGCTGGGAGCAGTAAGGGCAATAAATATCACTAGTGTCTAAGGGTTGCTCGCAATTTAAGCATTTGCTGCCACGGTATTGCAACGATTTTCGTCCGGTGAAAATTTCGCTTTTTCTGCGTTTCATGGCAAAATAAAAAGTTAGGTTCTAGCTTTATTTATTTTAATTAATTGTTGTTAATATTTGTGGAGTTTGCATAGCCTGTCCCAATAATGCGATCATATCGTGCACCCAAATCGCGGAAATAGACAATGACGGAATAATCATTTTCGGTTTGCCAAAAATCGCCACTCACGGCACCATTATCTATACTTCCATCACGGTTTACAACTACGTATTTATAATTGTAAAAACCTTGCTTAAACAAGCGGGAATTCCGGTAGGTGTCTGTTGTTGGGTCATACTTCATATAGGTGCTGGCGTCTATGGTCCAGTTATTGAAATTACCATATAGGTGAAGTTCCTTGTCGCCAAGGTCGTCGTAATATTGAAGGTTGAAATGCATACGCACATATTCTGCTTCTATATCCTGATTCTGCGCATCAATATTCCGAACTACATAATTACCGTTAATGTCTGGATTGTAGGTATAAGGCCTGTTATATCTTGGAATGTTGGTAAACAGATAATTTTCATAAACATCAGTTAGGTCTATAGACCGTACGCCATTGGTTGCTGAACGTTCGTCCTTATTATCAAATGCCAGAAATTCATTGCCACCTCCAAAAGAAGCTTCCAAATCATATCTGTAAATAAGCTCGTTGCCAATAGTATATTGCGGTACCAGATCGGTTATTGCGGTTTTAAGATTGCTGTTTTGCAACACTAAAGTTTTTACTGTCTGCTTTGGGTTTATTAATAAAAGGTTTGGCGAATTTACAGTGAAATTTACCACCTGTTTTTCATCTATTACCTTTAGATTGCGTGCGCGTTTTATTTCTACCCCTACGGAAGCAATATTTTCCACTATCAAAAATTTTCGCGTGAATACAAGTTCGCCATCACTGTTGAAAATACTGAGCAGGTAGTTGCCACTCTTTTCAATTGCCCGGGTATCTCGGTTGGGAATCCTAAGCTCATAATGTGAATAAATTTGAAGTGTATTCAGGGAGTTTTGGTACGTCTCAATTCGCACATCATCAAAACCATCTAGATATTCACTTTTAGAAAGTTCGCTGGGAGACCAATCAAAATTGTGGTGGGTTATGGTATAGTAGTAGTCTTCCTCTTCGCCATTAAGGGCATCAAACGAAAGTTGCAACTGGCCACCCAGCCGTATAACGGGCAGTTGGCTGAGATCTGTCGCTCCACGAAATTGTATCGTACTGATGTATGAAGGTTCTATTTTTTCAACAATTTGGGAGAATGCAGGAAAGGCTGAAAGTATTATAAAAAGGGTAGTGGCAAACGTTTTTGACATAACTGGAGTTTAAGAAGCTAATATAAACAAATTTTATGCCCCTTCCGTTGCGGATTTTTAGGAAGCAAATATTGTATCCAGATTTATAATAAAATTCGATTACAAATCCCGAGCTAAGGGGAAAGCAATTTCTTTTCTGAATAAAATCTTCCCCTTATTTAAAGAAAGTTTAAATAACGTTCCACTTCTTTTTAACACAGAAAATTATCCCTTATTATTGCGCAATGGTATATTTAATTTATAAATTTGCACGCCCTTATTTCCCCCGCATTTATTTTGAAGGGAAATAGGGTATTAAAAAGGCATTATTAATATCCATATTTATGTCCAAAGACATTAAGATTAAAAAAGGTCTTACCATTAAATTAAAGGGCGAAGCCGAGAAAGTACTTTCCAGCGCCCCGCGATCCAGAACTTTCGCGCTTAGACCTTCCGATTTTCATCTCATCACTCCCAAAATGGTGGTTAAAGAGGGTGGAAAAGTTCAGGCTGGCGATACCATTTTTTACTCAAAAGGCAATGAGGCCGTAAAGTTTGTTTCGCCCGTTAGCGGAACGCTCACCAAAATAGAACGCGGCGCAAAACGTGTAATTACCGAAATACTTATTGAAGCCGACCAACAGGATAGCTTTAAGGATTTTGGAATTTTAAGTCCAGACGCTTCAAGTACTGAGGCTATAAAACTTCGTTTGCTCGAGGCTGGTTGTTGGCCGTTTATTTTACAGCGCCCATATGCTGTTGTAGCTGATACGGAGCAGGAACCAAGAGATATTTTTATTTCTGCATTTAACACTGCCCCATTGGCCAACGATTGCGGTTTTTCATTACAAGGAAAAGAAAAAGAATTGCAAGCAGCCGTAACCGCATTGAGTAAACTCACAACTGGGCAAGTGCACGTGGGGGTTAGAAAAAATGAAAACTCGCCATTTAAGGGATTAAAAGATATAACACTTCACAATGTAAGTGGGCCGCACCCGGCAGGAAATGTGGGTACTCAAATAAATAAACTGGGTCCCGTAAATAAAAACGAAGTAGTTTGGACCATTTCACCACAGGATCTGGTAATTATCGGGGAATTATTACTTACAGGAAAGTTCAACGCTGAAAGAGTTATAGCTCTTACTGGTTCTGAAGTAAAAACACCAAAATACTATAAAACAAGAATCGGTTCGGAAGCTGCAACCTTTTTGTACGATTCCGGTCTTAATGATGAAAACGTTCGTGTAATAAGTGGGGATGTTCTTTCGGGAACAAAAATTTCCCCAAAAGGACATTTGGGCTATTACAGTAACACTGTAACGGTAATCCCAGAGGGTGATGATTATGAACTTTTTGGTTGGAACAAACCTGTTTTCAATAAAATATCTACTACAAGAGCACTTACTTTTTCTTGGTTAACACCAAATAAAAAATACGATCTTGATACCAATACAAATGGAGAACACCGTGCTTTTGTGGTAACGGGGATTTATGAGGAAGTTTTTCCGCTGGATATGTATCCTTTGCAAATGCTAAAAGCCTGTATGGTTCAGGATCTGGATGAAATGGAGGCTTTGGGAATGTATGAGGTGGCACCTGAAGATTTCGCACTTACCGAATTTGTTTGTGTGAGCAAGCAACCGCACCAGCAAATTATAAGAAACGGTCTTGATTTAATGTATAAAGAAATAGGATAACCGCTATGGGATTGAAACAGAATTTACATAAGCTAAAGGAAAAATATAAAGGGACCAAAATGGCGCCTGCATTTAATGCGCTGCATACCTTTTTATACACTCCAAATGAAACTACGCATTCCGGTTCGCATGTGCGCGCGGTTGATGATTTAAAGCGTACCATGAACACGGTTATAATGGCGCTTGTGCCGTGTTTGATTTTTGGAATGTTCAACGCCGGTTATCAACATTATGCAGCAATAAACAATACATTGCGTTTGGATCCCCTTGCAAATTTCTTCACTTGGGACAACTTTATTCTAGGGGCCTGGACGGTACTTCCCTTAGTAATTGTTTCTTACGGGGTAGGTCTCGCAGTGGAATTCGTTTTCGCAATCATAAAAAAACATGAGGTTGAGGAAGGTTATTTAGTAACGGGAATGCTTGTGCCGCTTATTGTTCCTATTGATATCCCGCTGTGGATGCTTGCCGTTGCAGTAATCTTTGGGGTTGTTATCGGAAAAGAGGTTTTTGGTGGAACGGGAATGAACATTCTTAACCCCGCACTCACAATTCGTGCCTTTTTATTCTTCGCCTATCCCACGTGGATGAGTGGTGACAAGGTATGGGTTCATGGCGCAAAGGAAATGGCCGGACAGCCGGATGCTATTTCTGGGGAAACAATTTTAGGAAGCCTTGCCGCAAACGCTGAGCCTGTATATAGTGCTTGGGAGATGTTCTGGGGCTTTATACCTGGGTCCGTTGGCGAAACTTCCACATTTCTAATAATTTTGGGTGCCCTTTTCTTGATTTTCACAAAAGTAGGCAGCTGGAGAATTATGCTTTCAGCCGTAGTAGGTGCCATAGTTATGGGGCTTATTTTTAACGGCGTTGCCGATGCCGGCTGGATACAAAAAAGCAGCAATTTTTATGGCTTGATGAGTGAGCCTTTCTGGCATCACTTAATTATAGGTAGTGCGGCCTTTGCGATAGTTTATATGGCTACTGATCCTGTAACTGCTTCGCAAACCAACAAAGGAAAGTGGATCTATGGTTTCTTTATTGGATTCATAGGAATTATGATACGTGTTTTTAACCCGGCCTATCCCGAAGGATTCATGCTTTCCATATTGTTGATGAACGTATTTGCACCAACTATCGATCATTACGTAGTGCAAGGAAATATTAAAAAGAGAATGAAACGTTTAAAAGTTAAAACAGCGTAATCATGGCAAAGAATACAGATAAAAATTCATACACAATTATCTTTGCAATTGTTATGGTTTTAGTGGTCGGTTCCCTTCTAGCAGGCGTGGCCCAAGGATTGAAAAGTAAGATTACCCTTAATGAGCGTTATGAAAAAATGCAAAACATTCTTTATGCAATGGGGGTAAACAATAACGAAGGACAGGGTGATGTGGCTTTTGTGCCGACCGATAAGGTAGAGGAAGCTTTTAATAAATACATTAAGCAGCAGTTGGTAATTCAGGGTGATGATGTTACCGAAAATGATGAAGCCTATTTAATTGACCTGAAAAAGGAAGAAACCAAAGCTAAAGACTCCAACTATAAAAGAAGATTACCGCTATTTATAGGCGAGAAGGATGGCGAAACAATATATGTTATACCAATGCGCGGAAAAGGTCTTTGGGATGCCATTTGGGGTTTTGTTGCCATAGATAAATCTTTTACGGTACAAGGTGTGTTTTTTGATCACAAAGGAGAAACCCCGGGACTTGGTGCCGAAATAAAACAGCGTTATTTTATGGACGATTTTGAAGGTGAAGCAATTCTGGACAACGAAGTTTTTGAGGGTATAACCGTGGCAAAAGGTAACAATGACCCCATTAACGAAAATAAAATGGACAATAAAGTTGATGCTATTGCCGGGGCAACCATTACAGGTGATGGTGTTACGAAAATGATCAAAAAGGACGTTAGAATGTATTTGCCATACTTAAAATCATTAAACAATTAAATTATGGGATTACTATCAAAAAAAGACAGTAGATTAATACTAGACCCATTAGCAGATAATAACCCTATTACCATCCAGGTTTTGGGTATTTGTTCCGCACTTGCTATTACGGCCCAATTAAAGGCATCTATTGTAATGGCTATTTCTGTGGTATTTGTTTTAGGTATTGGTAATGTGGTCATTTCGCTTATGCGTAACCTTATCCCTTCAAAAATTAGAATTATCGTCCAGTTGGTTGTAGTAGCAGCTTTGGTGATAATTGTTGATCAAGTATTAAAGGCATTTGCTTATGAATTAAGTAAGGAATTGTCCGTTTTTATTGGGTTAATTATTACCAACTGTATCATTATGGGACGTTTTGAAGCATTCGCTTTGGGTAACGGGCCTTGGCGCTCTTTCTTGGACGGCATCGGAAACGCAGCTGGTTATGGTCTAATACTTATAATTGTTGGTTTTTTCCGTGAGCTTTTGGGTTCGGGCACGTTACTGGGTTTCCAAGTGCTGGGGGATCCTATCCAAAAAACCGGACTTTATGCCATCGGGTATGAAAATAACGGGTTTATGTTATTATCACCTATGGCATTGATAATCGTGGGATTGATTATTTGGGTACAACGCGCAAAAAATAAGGATTTAATAGAGGAATAAAATAGTTGCAATTCGCAGTATTCGGTAAGGAATCACTACTGAAAAGCTGCCACTGCTTCTGAATACTTTAAAAAAATGGAACACGTAGAGTTATTTTTTAAATCAATATTTATAGACAACATGGTATTTGCAACCTTCCTCGGAATGTGTTCTTACCTTGCTGTTTCTAAAAAGGTTACAACTGCAGTAGGTCTTGGTGCCGCGGTTATTTTCGTACTCGCAGTTACCGTACCAATTAACTGGTTGTTGGATCAATACATATTGAGAGATGGCGCATTGGTATGGTTGGGCGAGGAATATGCTTCTTATGACTTGAGCTTCCTTTCCTTTATCCTTTTCATTGCCACTATTGCCACGATGGTACAATTAGTTGAAATTGTTGTTGAAAAATTTTCTCCTTCACTTTATAACTCTTTAGGTATTTTTCTTCCGCTAATTGCGGTAAACTGTGCAATCTTGGGAGGTTCCCTCTTTATGCAGTCCCGTGATATTGCAACTTTAGGCTTGGCGCTTAACTATGGCGTAAGTTCAGGAATAGGTTGGTTTTTGGCTATTCTTGCAATTGCCGCCATTCGAGAAAAAATACGTTATTCAAATGTTCCCGCGCCCTTAAGAGGCTTGGGCATTACATTTATTATTACAGGATTGATGGCTATAGGCTTTATGAGCTTTGGGGGAATGTTGACTGGAGGTGATGAATCTGCCCCTTCTTTGGACGGCAATCCAGAAAATGTGGGAATGCAGACCGAAAAAATCAATCAAGGAAATATAGAAACCGCACAAACAGTTGAAGTTTCAACTATAACGAAGCAATAGTATGTTTTTAGCAGTAAGTACACTTGGAGTAATTATAGTAACAGTCATTGCCTTTTTGGTCTTGACCCTATTACTGGTATCATTATTACTTTTTACGAAACAGAAGCTTTCTCCATCTGGCCCCGTAAAAATCACTATCAATGATGAAAAAGTTATAGAGGTGGAAAGTGGCGGCACGCTATTATCTACACTTGGAAATGAAAAAATATTTCTTCCATCAGCTTGTGGTGGTGGTGGAACCTGTATTCAATGCGAATGCCATGTACTTTCTGGTGGCGGCGAGGCCTTGCCAACAGAAACTCCTCATTTTACACGTAAAGAACTCAAGGAAGGAGCACGTCTTTCTTGTCAGGTAAAAGTTAAGCAGGACATGAATATCCACATTCCAGAAGAAGTTTTTGGAATCAAGAAATGGGATGCGACTGTAGTAAGAAATTACAATGTGGCTTCATTTATAAAGGAATTTGTAGTTGAAATTCCTGAAGATATGAACTACAAAGCAGGGGGATACATTCAGATTGAGATACCACCTTGCGATGTGAAATTTGAAAATATGGACATTACTGCCCATCCCGAAGAGCACGAAACTCCAGATAAGTTTCAAGCAGAATGGGACAAATTTGGGCTATGGCCATTGGTAATGAAAAATACGGAAACAGTAGAAAGAGCCTATTCTATGGCTTCTTATCCAGCTGAAGGGCGTGAGATTATGCTTAACGTTCGTATTGCCACACCGCCATGGGATCGTGCAAAAAACCAATGGATGCAAGTGAATCCAGGTATTGCTTCTTCTTATATTTTTAACTGTAAGAAAGGAGATAAAGTCGTTATTTCGGGACCTTATGGTGAATTCTTTATCAACCCATCAGATGCAGAGATGCTTTATGTGGGTGGTGGAGCCGGAATGGCGCCTATGCGTTCGCATTTATATCATCTTTTCAAAACCCTTAAAACAGGTAGAAAAGTTACATATTGGTATGGTGGTCGTTCCAAAAGAGAACTTTTCTATTTAGATCATTTCAAGCAATTGGAAGATGAATTTTCAAACTTCAAGTTTTATCTTGCGCTTTCAGAACCGATGGAAGAAGATAATTGGAAAGTAAAAAAAGATATTCACGATGAGGCTGGCGATGGTTTTGTAGGCTTTATCCATCAAGTTGTAATTGATAATTATTTGAACCATCACGAATCTCCTGAAGATATAGAACTCTATTTTTGCGGACCTCCATTAATGAACCAAGCCGTTCAGAAAATGGGTGAGGATTTCGGAATCCCCGATGAGAATATCCGCTTTGATGACTTCGGAGGATAATCAAGAATTTTTAAAAATTAAATAAAACCGTTTCAGAACAACTTGAAACGGTTTTTTTATGCTTTAAAAGTGAAAAGCATGAAATCATTTATTTGTAATTTTGAAATTGCTATGGAAGAGAAACTTACCAAACAGGAACTTCATAACCTCGCAATGAATATTGTGGGCAAAGAGTTGGAAGCTGAAGGTTATGAATTTTTAGGCGTCAATTCAAAATTAAAACGTGATCCACAATTCGTTGCCCTAAAAGACAAGGTACTTCATTTTGTTATAGTGCGCGCCATCACATTTCCACAAGACGCCCACGCTTATGATCCCGTTTTTATGGAAACGATAAAAGCGCACGCCGAAAAATTTGAGGCAAAAACCTATTATGCAGGTGTTGGTCTGGGCCATGGGACCGATTATGGCAAACCAGTCATAAAAAATGAAGATTATACAATGGTATATAAAGGTTTACAGGAAATAGTATGAAATGCCCACTAACAAACTGCAAACGACCCGAAGTTGTATATTGCGGTATTCCATCTTCATTTTTCACAAATATTCTCTACAGATGAAAAAATTGATTGTTATACCTGTGTTATTTCTTTTCATTTTTTGTGGGAAGAATGAAAACTCCCAACGTTATTTACAGGGAGAAGCTTTTGGAACCACCTATAATATTCAGTTTTATTCAGAAGGAGATATCGATTTCAAAAAAGGATTGGACTCTGTTATCAATGCCGTTAACCATTCAGTGAGCACCTATATTCCCGATAGCGATATTTCAAAAATAAATAGAGGCGATACTACCGTTGTTGTGGATTCAATTTTTAGGGAGGTTTTTAAAATTTCTGAAACGGTAAATAAATCAACCAATGGGTATTTTGATCCGACCATTGGGGTTTTGCGAAATGCGTATGGTTTTGGTGATATGAAGCCAATGAAAGAAATAGATAGTACAACTTTAGATTCCTTAATGAAATTTGTAGGTTTCCACAAAGTGAAAATCAACCGCGATGGCACCATTTCAAAAGAATTTCCCCAGATATATTTCGACTTTAATGCCGTAGCAAAAGGCTTCGGAATTGATTGCTTGGGGCGCTATTTGGAATCTAAAGGAGTAACGGATTATTTAATTGAATTGGGCGGTGAAATTCTTACCAAGGGAGAAAATAAAGATAAAAACCAAAAATGGGTCGTTGGTATTGAAGCCGTAGATTCAGCTCTGGAGGATAGAAGTTATGAAGCTACGGTTACCCTAAAAAATGAAGGAATGGCGTCGTCGGGCAATTATCGTAAATTCAGAATAGATTCCACAACCGGAAAAAAATATGTCCACACCTTGAATCCGTTAACAGGTTCTGCCGAAAAAAGTGATGTAACAAGTTCCACGGTTATTGCGCCAACCTGCGGGGTGGCAGATGCATATGCTACCTCTTTTATGGCATTGGGATTGGAGCAATCAAAAGAAGTTTTAAAAAACCTCTCGAATGTGGAAGCGTATTTTACCTATAATGATTCTTTAAATAATCCTCAGGTTTTTATGACTGAAGGTTTCAGAGATAAAATCTCACAATAATATTATCTTTTCAGCGTAAAATGACCTCTGTACTGCGGTCTGTTTTTTAAATCTATGGTGAACCAATAATCACTTGAAGGCATAATATTTCCTTTTGAACTTTTGCCATCCCAGCCTTGTGAAAATGGTGAAACTTGCTTTAGAAAATTTCCAAATCGATCAAAGATATAAATCTTGGCTTCTGGAAATTCATCCATTCCTATAATGTGCCAATAATCGTGAAAGCTATCATTGTTTGGCGTAAAGTAGCGTGGATAATCCAATATTAAAACCTGCTGTGAAACTGTCCCGCACCCATGTTTATCACGAACATAAACGGTATAGTATCCATTTAAAAGACCCGTAAAAGAGTTACTGTCCTGGTACGAAGAATAGGTGTCAAGCGCATATTCATAATCACCTTCCCCTTCAACAATTATTTCAATTGAATTGCTTTTCCAGCTAAAATCCTTAATTTTTATTTCTTTTATGGTAGCAATATTTGAAGGAAGAACTTCAACGTTTACACTGTTCTCACATCCAAAATAATCCGTAACAGTAACAGAATATATTCCCGGAGCATCAACAAATATTCTATTTAAATTGGCTCCTTCCTCGCCAGTATTCCAAACGTAATAATTATATCCTGCTTGAACTGCAATAGGCAAAGGCTCTGTGGCATTTAAGCAATAATAGTAAAGATCCTGCTCAAAAAGAGGAATTGGTAATGGATTTACAACAATATTGAATTGGGTAGTATCAAAGCAGTCTGTGGCATTTTCAAGCATTTTGGCATAAATTGTTTGTGGATTTTCAGTATTTTGAAAATTTCCTGAAACTGCATTTGTGCCGTTTTCCCTGTCTTCAATTGAAGTATAATAGGTAATCTGAAAATCAGCGGGGGAGCGTCCATTCAGTATTTCTTCATCCTTTTCATTTAAATTTACAGAAACCTTTTCGTCAAAATCAGTATCGCACAAAATAAAACCTTCGGATGGTGTAGCGCGCTCTATTATATTTATAGAGCCTTGAAAAAAAGTTGTGGCAAAACACAACGGGTCGTTTTCATCGGTAGCACGCACATAGATGGTAATGGGAGTTTCCGTTAAATTTATCGTTCTGCCTATTGGATTTGCATTGTTATCGGCATCATTTTGAGTTAAGTGATAACTAAAAATATATCCATCCGGCTCTGAAATTATTTCGGGAATAATTGAATCCAGAACATAGAGCACCCTTGAACGGTAACTACAAAAAACAACGTCTTCAGGTTGCATTAATTGGAGGGAACCTACTCCAATTGTAAATGTAGTTAAATCGCTGCAGCCATTTAATCTTTGAATTCGCGCGTGTATAGTCTGCGGGTTTGAGGTACTGCGATAAGGACTTGACAATGGGTTAATGCCAATACTGGCATCGTTAATAGTTTCGTGATAGGTTACCGTTACATCAGTTTGTGAACCAATAATATTATCGGTTTGCGCTTCAAGGTTAAAGTCGGCAAGACCATCCGGGTTGCCATCTGTATCACAAGCTATAAGACCATCGGGTTGGTTTGCTACAACCGCATTCGGTAATTTTGCCGTACCCGTGTAAAACAGGCTTAAGGGACCCGAACCTACAGCGCGATCAACCAATAAATAATACACATCGCCCGCCGTGGCATCTATATACATTAAGTACCCGTTTCCATCAGCGCCCGGACCTTCGTTAACATCTGTTTCATCCATATTTAGCCCAGTGGCAACGGGAACCCCTGCATCTAGAGGGTTGGTGCTGGAGCATCGTATGGAACTGCCCAATGTGGTACAGGTTACATCGGGTCCATAAATGGCAAAATCATAATCATCTTCGCCATTGTCTGGAATAATATCGAAAGTGAAAGTCCCAGATTCAACAATAATAAATTTGAACCAAATATTATGTTGGTCAAAATAATAGCAGGGAGGGATTTCATTGCCTGGAAGTGAAAATTCATCAAACCCAATGCCGCTAGGATCAATCCCCAAACTGGAATTGCCACAAATAATAATTGCATTTATACAGTCATTTGGATTTTGGGCCAAACAATTAAAACCAAATATTAGAAAGAGAACAAGTAATTTTAGCTTCATTAAAAAAATTTCGGGTAAAAGAACAAATTATTTTTTACATACAGGAATTAATTCGTCTTTGGGAAGTCTATATTTTTCAACTTCTTCTTTAGAAAGGCGCTTGGTATAATCTACTGCTTCTACCCTAAAACCGATGCTTTCTAATTTGGCGAAATAATCCATCCCATAAACACGAACATGATCGTATTGGCCAAATATTTTCGCACGTTCTTTTGGGTCGGTAATGCTATTGTCCTCAAAGGTTTTTTCCAAATCGGCTTTATATGGAACTTGTAGAATAGCAGTTCCACCCGGTGCCAAAATGCGAAAGATTTCCTGCATTGCTTTTGTGTCATCGGGAATGTGTTCCAAAACGTGGTTGCAGATTATAAAATCGAATTCATTATTTTGAAAAGGTAAATTGCAAATATCAGCCTTTACATCTGCGATTGGGGAATTTAAATCGGTGGTAACATAATTCAGATTTTTCATCTTTCTGAATTTTTTATAAAACGCCTGTTCGGGTGCGAAGTGGAGCACCTTCAGATTTTCGGTGAAAAAACCTGTTTCATTTTGAAGATAAAGCCAAAAGAGTCTGTGCCTTTCCAAAGAAAGTGTTCCGGGCGAAAGCACATTATTGCGAACGGTTTCATAACCGTACGGAAGAAATTTTCGGTAGGATTTGCCATCTATGGGATCGGTATATTTATTTCCTTTCAGAAAAAAAGCAAGTATCGGCCTTCCTATAATGCTCAATCGAATTAGCAGCGGCCGTGGAATGGTATTTAGGATTTTTTTGAACAAAAGCCGAAGAATGTTATAGAACTAATTCTTTTTCCCTAAACTCTTTTTCCTCATCGCTCACAATTCCCAAAGCCTCATAAACATAAGCAAAAGTTGAAAGTAATTCAGGTTTTCCATTTACCAAAGCTATATTATGTTCAAAATGTGCGCTTGGCTGTCCGTCTTGGGTTACGATGGTCCAACCGTCTTTTAGCTGTTTCACTTTATGGGTTCCCATATTTATCATAGGTTCCAAGGCAATGGTCATTCCTTCAATGAATTTTTTTCCCCTACCGCGGCGACCATAGTTTGGCATTTCTGGTTCTTCGTGCATTTTTCTTCCCAAGCCGTGGCCCACCAGTTCGCGTACCACACCGTAACCGTGGACTTCACAATAATTCTGAATGGCGAATCCTACATCACCCACACGGTTGCCTGCCTTAAACTCGCGGATGCCGACGTAAAGTGATTCTTTGGTGATTTTCAGTAATTTTTTTATTTCTGAAGAAACTTCGCCCACTTCAAAAGTGTAGGCATGGTCGCCATAAAATCCATTTTTTATGGCGCCGCAATCTATGGCTACAATATCGCCTTCCTTTAAAGGAATATCCGTAGGCAGGCCGTGAACCACGGCATCATTAACACTAGTAAGTAAAGTTGACGGACAATCATACAATCCCAGAAATCCTGGAACGGCATCCTGACTGCGAATGTAATCTTCCGCCATTTTATTAAGCTGATTGGTGGTTGCGCCTGGTTTTACTTCTTTTGCGAGCATTCCCAATGTACGGGAAACTACCAGGGCACTTTCGCGCATCAATTCTATTTCTTCTGTTGTTTTTTGAATTATCATAGTGTTATCTTAAAAAGGAAAATAATCCTTTTTTTTGGGTTTTTGGTCTTGCGGGTGCGGGTTCGCCAATAAGTTGCTGATAAATTTCTCCCCAACTTTTTAGTCCGCCCACGTTGCGATCGTCAATAAATACGTCTGCGTGTATTTTTCGGCTATAAGAAATATCAAATTCCTCTTCTGGAAAACTTTGGTTTACTGCATAAAAAACAATACCGTATTCTTCACAGAACTTCACTGCTTCTTCCAAGGTACGCCCTTTTCGATAGGTCCATAAAATAAGTCGGTGCCCTTCATTTTGCAGTTTTTTCAACGTATCAAAAGCAAAAATAATAGGCCGCCCAATGCGCGGATATTCGTCTTCCACTATGGTTCCGTCAAAATCTACGGCTATGGTGAGGGTTTCTTTGATCATCGTCAATTTTCGAACCGCAAATTTACAAAGAATTATAGCGTTGCTAAAGTTTTATTCGGCGTAAGCGTGCTTGTATTCCTTACCGCTCAAAATAGCGAGCATGTCTTTTTCAAGACTTTCTATTGGGTATTCCACGATTCTGCCCAACTCCTTTTCATTTTTGTAGAAAATAAATGTGGGAACGTTGGTAATATTTTTTCCTTCCTCAAAACCTTGCGGCGTGGTTTTTTCGTCGGAAACGGTAATTAAAGTTAGTTTTGATTCATCAAAATTTGTCTCGTCCAAAATTTTATAAAAATGGGGTGTTTCGCGCTGGCTGTCCTCGCACCAAGTGCCCATAAAAACGGTGATGGAAACATCTTTCAAAAGTGGTTTCAGTTTTTCCACGGTTTCGGAATCTACGTTATAACCTTCATAACCTGTATTGAACCACTCCTTAAAAGCATCCATCTGAAAACCTTTGCGATTGGCTTTTCCCAAAAGCATAACGGAATCTTCGTAAGGTACGGTGTCGTTCATTTTTTCTTTGTTGTTTTCTGAAATCATTTCTTTTGAAGTTTTTTCATCTACTTTATTTTTTTCTTTGGACGAATTGCATGCCACCAAAAATGTTACGGATAGTATTATAAATATCTTTTTCATAGTATTAAATTAAAGAATTTTGCGTCATAATTTCTGGTTTTTCAACTCCCATAATATCAAGAATTGTAGGGGCAATATCTCCCAAAACTCCTTCTTTTACGGCTTTAATTTCATCATCAACAATAATGATGGGGACGGGATTGGTGGTATGGGCCGTATTGGGAGAGCCGTCGGGGTTTCGCATGGTTTCACTATTGCCATGGTCTGCAATTATTATGGTTACGTAATGGCTTTCTAGCGCTTGCTCCACAATGGCACGTGCGCAATTATCTACCGTTTCGCAAGCTTTTATGGCTGCTTCAAAAACGCCTGTATGGCCTACCATATCTGGGTTTGCAAAATTTAAGCAGATAAAATCTGCAGTTTCTTTTTCAATCTCGGGAAGTATCATATCCCGAAGTTCGTAAGCACTCATTTCGGGTTTTAAATCGTATGTAGCGACTGTGGGCGAGGGACAAAGTATTCGTTTTTCGCCCTCAAAAGGAATTTCCCTTCCACCGGAAAAAAAGAAAGTTACGTGCGGGTATTTTTCAGTTTCGGCAATGCGAATTTGTTTCTTTTTATTTTTTTCCAAAACTTCGCCTAAAGTATCGTGCAGGTTCTCCTTATTGTAAACCACGTGAATATTTCCGAAGGAATCGTCATAATTGGTAAGTGTTACAAAGTAAAGTGGAAGGATTTTCATTCCATGTCTTTCATAATTCTTTTGAGTCAAAACTTCGGTGAGCTGCCTGCCACGATCGGTCCTGAAATTGAAAAATATTACAACATCATCTTTTTCAATAGTTGCAACAGGATTTCCTTCCGCAGTGGTCATAACAATCGGTTCTATGAATTCATCGGTAATTCCTTCGGCATAACTTTCTTCAATACTTTTTATGGCATCCGTTGAGGGTTTGCCCTTTCCGAAGCGCAACAAATCATACGCTTTTTTTACGCGCTCCCAACGTTTGTCGCGATCCATGGCATAATAACGGCCAATGATTGTGGCGAGTTTGCCGCCAGTTTTTTCCAAATGGTTTTGTAAATCTGCAATAAAACCTTTTCCTGAATGTGGATCCACATCACGGCCATCGGTAAATGCGTGGACAAAAATATTTTCGAGGCCGCTGTTTTTTGCGGCGGTCAACAAACCTTTTAAGTGATCTATATGCGAATGCACACCACCGTTTGAAACAAGTCCCAAAAAATGTACTTTTTTGTTGTGAAAAATAGCGTGGTTGAATGCTTTTTCCAGCTCGGGCTCATTTTGAAGCGTTCCGTTTTCAACCGCTATGTTTATTTTGGCGAGGTCTTGGTACACAATTCTTCCCGCGCCCAGGTTCATATGTCCTACTTCGCTATTGCCCATTTGCCCGTTGGGAAGCCCAACGTTCAAACCATGGGTAAGCAACCGTGCGTGCGGATATTTTTTATAAAGCGAATCGATAAAAGGAGTATCGGCTTGTGCGATGGCAGAAACGGCGGGATCTTGCGTAATTCCCCAACCGTCGAGGATCATTAAGAGAACTTTTTTATTCATTGTACAAAGGTACGAAGTGTTGTCGTGAAATTCAGGATTGCATCATTTTCAATTTTACATCAGCGGCAACAATTTTGGATTGATATCGAAAATATTCTCCTTCACATATTTTGAAACAAATGTTTCTGAAAAATGTTCATTTCCCAATATCTTTTCTTCGGAAAGCATTTTCTTTACATCAATTTTTTCTTTATAAGCTTTCAACATTGGGATTGAAACTGGCGCATAACTGAAATGCCAAGGTTCGTATTTAAAACCTTTTCGGTTGCCATTGTCGGTATAAACTTCGTAAAAATCGAATGTTGAAGCGTTTTCATTTAGCCAGGTTTTCAACTTGCAGAAAGGGCCCGTTCCGTGGAAATTTTCGGGCATCAGCACATTTGAAGGCCGGGGGGCGTTGGCATCAATAATGTCAATGTCGGTTCCCCAATGGTGGCGCGAAGTGCCGGGAATGGTGGAATATTCAATTATTTTTTCGATGGCTTTTTCGGGGGTCAGTCCGTCTCCAGTAAACCGCTTGTATTTTCCCTCAAAAATTTCCTTCTGTCTTTGAAAACTGCGGTATGCGGAAACTACTTCAATATTTATATTTTCCTTTGCAGCGGCGGCTTTCATTTGGTTAAATGCTTCCTTGGCGGTTTTGTGCATTTTGGAAGTATAGCTATCGCCCACTATATCTGGGTTTCCCTTTCCAATTAATTGGTTGCGAGTAAATTCTTCTGAAAAATTATTGAAAGAAAACTGCGGAAAAATAGCCAGACTAAGTCCGGCAATGCCTGAAATTTTAATAAATTCGTTGCGCTTCATTTTATGATTTAGTGAAGTTTTAAAAGTACCAATATTTTGAAAGATAACGCCGTTTCCATCCGTATTATTGACCCAAAAGAAATATTCGCCATTGTTCCTTTTTTGCAGAAATTGGGGAATAATACAATCCCTGAAACTGTTATAAAAGAACGTTTAATTGAAATGACGCACCAGAATTACGAATGCCTTGGCGTGTTTGATGAGGAAAAATTGATTGGTGTTTGTGGACTTTGGTTCCAAACCCGACATTATGCGGGAAGAAGTCTGGAAATGGATCACGTAATTATTGACGATAATTACCGAAGCCACGGAATTGGAAAAATGATGGTTGCTTTTGTAAGTGATCACGCAAGGAAAAAATCTTGCAATTGGGTGGAGTTAAATAGTTATGTGCACAATTTTCCTTCGCATAAATTTTTCTACAACCAAGGTTTTGTGGCAAAGGGTTATCATTTTGTAAAGGAACTCAATTAATTTTGAGATTTATAGATTTAAAATAGTTCCAGTCTCAACTTCATACGGCTCTTTTTCCTGCTCAAAAACACGGGCTTTCAATTCGCCTTTTAAAATAATTTCATCGTCATTTACGCGCAACCAACTTCCTTCGCGAAGACCAATTACTGGAACGGTATTTTGCGTGTGGAATTCCGCAATTCGGGTCTCGCGGGTTTCGCCCATATGCTTGCTGTTTGGGTCTGGATCTAAATAATGTGGATTGAGGTTGAAGGGAATAACACCCAAAGTTTTAAATGATGGCGGATACACTATCGGCATGTCATTAGTAGTCTGCATGGAAACGCCGCAAATATTACTGCCGGCACTTGTTCCCATGTAAGGTAATCCGTTAAAAATAGCTTCGCGAAGTGGTTGCATCAACTCCAAACGGTAGAGTGCGCTTACCAAAACAAATGTATTTCCACCACCCGTAAATGCACCTTTTGCGTTTTTTAAAGCTTCGGCGGGATTTTCAAAAGTGTGCAATCCTACCAATTTTTTACCAATTTTATTGAAGGCTTTTGCGGCCTTCTCGGTGTATTCATCATGGCTTATCCCACCAGGACGGGCGTAGGGAATGAAAATTACTTCTTCGGTATCTTTAAAAAGCTCGGCCATTTCTTCGGTTATGTAATCTAGATATTCGCCGCCGTAAACCGTGCTCGTGCTCGCAATTAGTAGGTTTTTCATTTTTACATTTTTTTCAGAACTGTAAATTTAATAATAGCTAGATAACTGTAAAAATTTAAAAAAAATAAAAGATACTTTTCATTTCAAAATTCCCTTCTCAAAAACTTTAAGATTTCACTAACAAAACAAATCTGTACTTTTAGGGAATGGCAAAAAAACTACTTCTCCTTTTATTTATTGTTACAGCCCCAACGATTTTTGCGCAAGATATTGATCGCACTAAGGTTTCCGGAAAAATACATGTACCCGAAGGTGAAGATTCCGAAGGCATTTCTGTTTATAATATTTCTTCACAAAAGGGAACGATTACAAATGCCGATGGCACTTTTGAAATTGAAATAGCTGAAAACGATCGACTTCAAATAACAGCGCTTCAATACCAATCTTTCACGGTTGTGGTTGACCGTGGCATTGTAGAACGAAAACAAATGAATGTTTTTCTCAATCCTTCGGTAAACCAGTTGGAAGAAGTGGTGGTGCGGCCATATGACCTAACTGGAAATATTAATGTTGATGTGAAAAAGATACCCACTTATAGTATTACAAAAGACTTGGGGCTTTTCAATTACAATTTAAAATATGGAGACGATCTGCAGCCGGATGCACAAACCAAAGTAGCTGGCAATGCCGCAGAGGAAGCCCTGCAAGGGAATGGTTTAAAGAATGGCGCAAATATTTTGGGAATTTTGGGCGGAGTTGCACAATTACTTTTTCCGAAGGGGGAAAAGATATCATTTGTGGAGCCGCGGGAGGCGCAAAGCGGCATAAGTATTAATATTCAACAGCGATTTAGTAAGGATTTTATTGCTGCAAATTTTGGTATTCCGGAAGAGAATGCGGTTGATTTTCTTTTTTATGCTCAGGAAAACGGACTGGATCAAGGTTTGCTGAAACCTGAAAACGAAATGCAGTTAATGGAGTTTCTTTTCCAAAAAAGTAAGGAATATAAAGAACGCGGTGAGTAATAGGAATTTCTATATTTTGCTTCTTTTCCTATTGGGAATTTGTCAACTTGCCGCGCAGGAAAAATCGCTACAAGGAAAAATCACCAACGCTACAGATATTGATGGCATCCACGTGCTGAACGCCTCTTCGCGTTTTAATACTATTACGGATGAAAACGGTCATTTCACCATTAAAGTGAATGCACGGGATACACTTCTATTTTCCTCCATTAAATACGTGCCCGAAAAAGTGGTGGTTACCGATGCTATTTTTGAAAAAGGCGTAATAACGGTGCAGCTTTCCGAACTTGTGAACGAGCTGGATGAGGTGTTTTTGGCACCTAATCTTTCAGGAAATATTGCGGCTGATCTTAAAAAAATAAAAACCGAAAAACCGATAGATTTTGACGATGTGGGTATTCCCGGATTTAAGGGGGAGCCCGAGGAAAAAATTGTGCCTATGTATTTTGCGGTAACGCCAGTGAGCATAAATCTTGAGGCGCTGTATAAGCACATTTCGGGATATTATAAAACCTTGAAAACGCGCCGAAAATGGGAATATGAAAACAATGCCGTGGCAAAAATGATTAATTATTATACAATTCCATTTTTCACAACTACCTTCGGGATTCCTGAAAATAGGGTTTATGATTTCCTTCTTTTTTGCGCCGAAACAACTAATATTGAAAGCGATTTCAAAAAAGAACAATACGGAAGTGTGCTGCTGATTTTGGATGAAAAAGCCAAAATTTACAACAACCGTATTTCCGAAGAAAATAAAGAATAAATTTTTGTAACATACCTTCGCAGCTTTCGTCTAATGTTCCATTAGTTTCCAGATATTTAAATGAAGTATATTAGAATTCTCCTTTTATTGTTGGTTTTTCCTTTGGTTTCAGCCGCTTCTGCGCATAAATTTTACGTAAGCATTACTAAAATTGAATACGTAAAAGAAAAAGAATCAATTCAAATAATTGCGAAAATTTTCACGGATGATATTGAAGATGCATTACAGCAACGATACGATTCCTCCATTTCATTGGGCACAAAAAAGGAAACCAGAGCCAATGATGCAGATGTGGAAAAGTATATACTTTCAAAATTGAAAATAAATGTGAACGGAAAACCGGTAAAACTCACCTATATAGGAAAAGAATACGATACCGATATGCTTGTGGCCTATATAGAAGTAACAAATGTTCCAAACCTGAATACTATTGAAATAGAAAACAAAATGCTATTTGAAATGTTTCAGGAACAACAAAATATTATTCACCTAAAAACACAGGCAAGCCGTAAAAGTTTAATTCTCGACAAGGACGAGCCCAGCGGTAAACTGAAAATTAATTAACAATATCAAAATAAAACACCTTAAACTTTCCATATAATATGCGATTATTTAATTCCCTTTTCCTTACAATGCTTTTCCTCTTTGCGGGGGTTGTTTCTGCACAAGATGAAACAGAGTCTCAAAAACGAGAGCCGGGTCATTACAACACAAATCGGTTCAAGCAACTTTACGAAGAATTTTCTACGCCCAATATGTTCAGGACCGCAAGTGGAGCTCCCGGCCCCAACTATTACCAGCAGCAGGCCGATTATGTGATGGACATAGAATTGGATGACAAAAACAAAAAAATTACGGGTTTTGAAACTATAACATATACCAACAATTCACCAGATAAGCTTGAATATCTTTGGGTACAGTTGGATCAGAACAAACGCGCAAAGGATTCAAAATCGCCTTTGATTGAACCTTCGAGTGCAGTTCCGGCAGATATGGTTGGAAGTTTTGTGGAAAACTATATGGGCAATCCTTTTGATGGCGGTTTCAATATTATGGAAATAAAGGATGCAAAGGGCAATCCTTTAAAATATACAATCAACCAAACCATGATGCGGGTTGAAATGCCGAAAAATTTAATGCCCGGTGAAAAGTTTGTGTTTTCAATAAAATGGTGGTACAATGTAAACGATCACGTGGTAGATCGCGCTCGAAGCGGGTATGAAACTTTTGATGACGGCAACCGTGGTTATGTTATTGCACAGTTTTATCCAAGAATGGCGGTTTATAATGATGTTGAAGGTTGGCAAAATAGCCAGTTTTGGGGAAGGGATGAGTTTGCACTGCCTTTTGGAAATTTTGAAGTAAATATTACGGTTCCGGCCGACCATATTTTGGATGCCACGGGAGAACTTCAAAACAGAAAGGACATTTTCAGCAAAGAAATGATGTCCCGTTATGAAGCTGCGCAAAAATCATATGACAAGCCTGTAATAATTGTAACCCAAGCCGAAGCGGAAGCTGCTTCAAAAGGTTTTTCAACGGCAAAAAAAACGTGGAAATTTAAGGCCGAAAACGTACGCGATTATGCCTTCGCCACTTCGCGCCGTTACATTTGGGATATGATGGCCGTAAAAATGGGAAATCGTTCTGTGATGGCTGTTTCGTTATATCCCCCAGAAGGAAATCCGCTATGGGAGGATTGGTCAACTCAAGCTGTAGCAAGTACATTAAAAACCTATTCCCGAATGACTTTTGATTATCCGTATTCAAAAGCTATTTCAGTTAGCGCTAAAAACCAAGGAATGGAATACCCCATGATTTGCTGGAATTACGGAAGACCCGATGAAGATGGAAACATAAGCGAGCGTACAAAATATGGGATGATAAGCGTAATAATCCATGAAGTTGGCCATAATTATTTTCCAATGATCGTTAATAGTGACGAAAGACAATGGACCTGGATGGACGAAGGTTTAAACACTTTTACACAGTACGTTGCCGAGCAGGATTTTGGCGAGGCACACCCAGATGCTATTGCACCCAATAAAAACTACCCATCCCGTCGTGGCCCTGCAAATAAAATTATAGACTATATGGCGGGCGATCAAAGCCAATTGGCTCCCATAATGACAAAAGGTTTAAACACTTACAATTTTGGCGCAAATGCGTATGCAAAACCCGCTACTGCTTTAAATATTCTTCGCGAAACCATTATGGGTCGTGAACTTTTTGATTATGCCTTTAAGACCTATGCCAACAGGTGGATGTTCAAGCATCCAACCCCAGAGGATTTTTTCAGAACAATGGAAGATGCTTCTGCTGTTGATTTGGACTGGTATTGGAGAGAGTGGTTTTACACTACCGACTATGTGGATATTGGCGTAAAAGAGGTAAAAAAATTCTATATTACTTCAAAAATGAACAAGGAAGTGAAGGAAATGATTGCAAGCCGCGGCATTTCTGAAAGCGATTTGCCACCTTTAGTGTATTTGGTCGAAGAGGGAAGTGAGGATTTTGACGAAAGTTTGCGAAACTCCAAGATGGAAGATGTACAAACACTGAACGAATATATTTTGGAAAACTTTTCGGCGGAAGAAAGAGCTAATTTAAAGCGTCCGAAATATTTTTATGAAGTAATTTTTGAAAAACCAGGAGGTATACCAATGCCTATAATTGTTCAATATACCTATAGCGATGGCACTACTCAAAGAATTACCTATCCCGCGGAAATATGGAGAAAAAATGATCAATCAGTAGGAAAGGTGGTTGCTTCCGAAAAGGAAATTACCAAAATAGAAGTAGATCCCGATGAGGAAACCGCAGATATTGATACAAGCAATAATGTGTGGCCACCACGCAAAAAACTAGGTGCTTTTGATCAATTCAAAAATAAAAACACTAGCGATTAATATTACCTTTGTTCCTTTGAAAAACCCTTCCCATATTCTCGGGAAGGGTTTTTTTATATAGAAGAATCTTGGAAAAACTTATCAGTCATTACCCATAACTCATAACTCGTTAGTATATTTGCACAATGATTTTACAAGCAATTTTTCTTTTCATTAGCGGTGCCGAAATAGGCTTCATCCTATTCATCGTACTTTTGGTTTTTGGAGCAGACAAAATACCGGAGATTGCACGTGGAATGGGCAAAGCAATGCGACAGGTAAAGGATGCTACTAACGATATTAAATCTGAAATTACCAAAAGCGCCGAAAAACAAGGGATTGATGTAGACATTACCAAGGACGTCCAAAAGCAAATAGATCAAGTAAAAGAAGACGTTGACGAGGTTACCGGCCCAATAAAA
>Ga0209344_10000747_pt1 | contig 50669 bp, 40 predicted proteins | sample Cruoilmetagenom6_FD_187293 | JGI IMG/M metagenome (GOLD analysis project Ga0209344, IMG submission 187293) | Oil polluted marine microbial communities from Coal Oil Point, Santa Barbara, California, USA - Santa Barbara Oil Seep Sample 6 (SPAdes)... | ecosystem: Environmental > Aquatic > Marine... | reverse complement strand
TGATAGAACTCTAAATTATCGTTGAAAAAGACTTGTAATTTATTGATGTGATTATTTAAATATTCTATTTGGTATTTGGAGCTACTTCTAGGGCGTTTACTTTCTATATTAAACAGTCTAACGTAATAAATCAATCGACTGAATATTTGAGGTTTTATATGCTTAAAAAAACTAATTTCTTCATGTTTTGAACTAAACCCTTTTTTAAGAACCCTTTTTCGCATTTTTTTAATGCATTTTTCAGCCTTAGCAATACCATTTTCTGCTTTGTATAGAATATCATCAGTACGAGACTCCAAAGACTCCACCGTTGTTTCAAATTCTGTTATTAATTCTTGATACGTCATAACTATACAAAGCCATGTGTTTCATTTTCAACGACATTCTAGTAATCCCAAAAGTTCTAGAGTGTAATTGTCAGAAGCTTGTATATAGGCATATTTCTCTTTTATCTCAGCACCAAGTTTTTTTTTCTCAAAGGATGCAGTTAATCCTAAATCAATGGTTTTAAATTTTAACTGAATGGCCCTTTTAAGCGTTTGATATAATAATTGTCTGTAAGTCTGATAGATTTTAAGGTAATCATAGTCAATGCCGACTAAGGACGGAACATAGGTTTGAGCGTTATTTTTATAGCAAAACATTACTCCAATGATTTTGTTTGGTTGTTCAGGGTGATATATGAGTATAAATTCCCAATTGGGATGATCAGACATGTTTTTAAATAAGTTTATAGGGTACGGGAAGGTATTTAGTCCAAGGTTGTTTAAGCGGACATTGTTATACAATAGATGAACTTGGTTGAGTTGGGGATCATTAAGTGTTTGCAAAATTGAGATCTCTAACGAGGGTTCATAAGCTAAAATGTCTTTCCTCAAATGTTTTCTGTTTCTTGAGGAAAGTCGAGCTACATAAGCTTCAATAGATTCATCAGCTCTTAAATTAATGCGACATGAATTTGGCATTTGTATTCTAACAAAACCCTGACCAAGAAAATAACGATTTAAGGTATCGTTCATGCTAAAATCCCGAAGCGCAATCATTTTAGAATTAGAACGCTGTTCCAATGTCTCTAATGTTTGCATAAGCAAATGTAGTGCCTCTTGCTTACGGGGATGATTAGCGTTGATATAAAGATGATTACCCTCAGTGAATAAACATCCCAAACTTAAAACGTTTGAGGTCATGTAATAAGGATCTGATTTGCGCTTTTCTTCAAGAGTTTTAGACGCAGTAGCGTTGGCTAGCATATCATCTTTCCAAAGCGATGAGGTTATAAAAGTGGCTAAGACCGGATGCTTTTGCGCATCACAAACAATGAGGTACCAGAAATTCCAATTATTTTCTTCTAGCACATTATCTCGAAATGTTTGCTCTAAAAATTGAAGTCCGTCCCAATCTTGAATACCACAATTCCCAATCAAGTTGTTCCACATTTGTTTATCAATTTTTGAAATAGAAGTCTCTAATTGTAAGCTTAGATTTTTACTTAGTGTTTGCTTAGTTTTAGATGATGATTTTAATTTAAAAGCTTGATGTACACGATGTAAGTCTGTATGTGTGTCTTCTAGTGCTTTAGGTAAATGATAGACCATAGCATCCACTAACGCTTTAATTTCTGTACGTTGGTTATGTCGTGATATCGTAATGCGTACACCTGTGTTTTTTACTGGAACTGCAGGGAAGAGACCTAGGTTAACGTAAAAGCCTTCCTTCATCAAACGATTGACAAAATTATAGCCGGTTTTAGGCATACCGGTCCCAATGAAGAATACTGGTGACATGTTTTTGTCAACAACAGGTAAATCTGTCTGCTCTAATAAAGAGTTAAAATATTGAACTCTTAATCTTAAATCGTTTTGAAGTCTATATATTTCTGGAGATAAATGAATTTCTGCAGAAGCCGTGGCCGCTGCAACAGAGGCCGGTTCTAATTGCGCAGAGAAGGTCAAAGGCCCGCCAAAGGTTTTTATGTCTTTGTGCATTTTCTTGTTAGAGCAGACTAATACGGAACCACTGGCACCAAAGGTTTTACTCAAGGTTCCAAACAAGAGCATGTTTTCTGAAAGTGCATTGATTTCATTCATAACGTAACCTGTACCATTTTTTCCAATCCAGCTCATACCATGGACATCGTCAAAATAAAGATGCAATTGCGGATATTTTAAGCTTAAAGCTTTTAAATCTTTAATAGGAGCGAAATCCCCATACATAGAATAAATACCATCTGCCATATACCAAATCTTTTTTCGGCTATTGGTGTATGATTTTATTTTATCCTCCAACATGTTTAAATCATTATGATGAATCATGTCTATGGGAACACTTCTTGTTTTTAATATTTTAGCAGCACTTTGCACACTCCAGTGTACTTGATGATCTAAAATAATAGCATCCTGATCTTTTACAGCACTCGGAATAACACCAAGATGGCCTAAAGTACTATTCTTAGTAATCACAACGGGATGTTGATACATTGCAGAAACGTTTTCTTCTAATTGTTGGTAGAGTGGATTAGAAATGTATGATTTAGATAAGGGAAATTGCGTGCCGTATCTACGAATGGCATTAATCGCAGCTTCTTTTAACCTTGGATCCTGCTCTAATCCTAAATACCCAGTGGTACCAAAATGAAAAAGATTTTGATTCTTTACACCAATAGTTCTGCCAGAAAAATGGTCTCCTTCAGCATAGAGGTGGAGGACCCCTTCATCTATCGCATCTGTAAATACATTATTAACAGTGTCTAGGAAATTATTGTGTTTAATTTTTGCCATCGTAATTTGTTTTGCAATTAATGTAATAGCTTTTATTTAAAATTGAATAAATACGCTTCAGCTAAATCCTTTTTAGGCAACTGTTAATCCTTTGTAGATAATGATTAATCCATATTGACTAAGGGAGGCTAGGAGAGGGGCAATAGTTATGTTGATTATTTTGTAAATTTATATTTACCAAAAACCAGTTTTCTAAATCATTATGTCAATAGTTCTTGAGAATGAGTACGCTACTTACAAAGTTGTTAATGGAATCTTGTATGTAACATATCGTAAAGATGTTATATTAGATCTACCTGCAGCGGTTTATATTGTTAAAGATCGACTTTCAATTCATGAAGGCCTTTTTTTACCAGTGCTATGCGATATACGTCAAATTAAAGAAATCAACAAAGCAGCGAGAGTATATTTAGCTATTGAAGGTTCTACATTAATTAAAGCTGTAGCGTTTATTGTAGAATCTCCTGTTTCAGAAATGTTGTCTAAATTCTATCTGCGTACCAGTAAACCTCCCGTTCCTACAGAAGCATTTACTTCTATAGAGCAAGCATTAAATTTTTTAAAGCAGTACAAATGAGCAATCTTATAGAAAAGACTATAATTATTAGTCACTGTAGGTGTTAAAGAGAACGTAAATCAATTAAGATGGATGCTGTTATATCTCAACGAATGGAGCTTATCAATCAAATGCTTTTAGAAATGGCCTCTGGCAACTTTTTCTATCGCATAGAACGTTCCACAGAGAATGATGAACTTGAGGCCCTTGTTGTTACTTTAAACATGTTGGCAGAAGAAATTCAAGATACGATTATACATCAGGGGTTTACAAATACTGAAAAAACGATTTTAGATATTGTTCAAATGAGTTTTATTCTAGACTCCGAAGGACGTATTCAAATGGTCAATCAACAAGCATGTAGTGTATTGTCGTACTTATATGAAGATATTATTGGTGCAAATTTTGAAGTATTAATAGCAAAATCTTCTATTCCTAAATGGAAAAAGACATGGAAACAAATTAGAAAGAAAGCGTTTTTTGATACCGCTATAGCCTTAAAATTTAAATCCAAAGGAAATCTACTCATTCCTAAAAACCTTTATATCACAACCTTTAATGAATCTAATACTAAATATCGTAAAACACTGATAGCGGTTGTTCATCGTTCTAGTTTTCAAAAACAATTAGACGCAAGTTTAAAAGAACGAGTTATTAAAGACAGTAAGTCTAGTGTCAATTCCAAAAATAAAACGTTAAAACCAAAACTAAGATTAAGCTTTGAAGATATTCGTAAAATAAGAGAAGGACATGATATAATTATCAATAATTTAAATAAAGAGCTTCCGTCCTTAAGAGATTTTGCCTTGCAAATAGGGACTAATGAGTTTAAATTAAAGTACGGTTTTAAGGAACTATACGGCACCACTGTGCATCGGTTTTTAATGCAAGAACGGTTAAGGAAAGCTCAAATGATGATACAATATAGCGATGTGTCGCTTAAATCAATTGCTTATAGGGTGGGGTTTAAAAGTATACCCCATTTTTCTCGTTCGTTCAAGAAGAGATATGGGTACGCTCCAAGTGCATTGCGTAACAATTCCATCTCAACAGATAAATAATATTAATAAGTATTAGTGTGCATTAATCCTTTACGGATAAGAGTTTGGACCTTAAAAATAAAATTATCTTTCGAATTTTACCATATCAAATCAAATGATATGAAACTTAATAAGTCGATATATAACAATCTACCAATAATTGTTAGTTATCTATACATTTTATTATTTGTTTATGCAGCAGTAAGTAAAATAATTGACTTTCAGAATTTTCAAGTTCAGTTAGGTCAATCACCTTTATTGAGTGCCTTTGCTGGATTCATTTCCTATACAGTAATTGCATTTGAATTGTTAATAGCAATATTGTTGTCCTACTCAAGAACTAGAAATATTGGAATTCATCTTGCATGTATTTTAATGGTTCTATTTACACTTTATATTTTTATCGTTTTAAATTACAGTACGTTCATACCTTGTTCTTGTGGAGGAGTGCTTGAAAGCATGAGTTGGCAAACTCATCTCTGGTTTAATGTCATCTTTGTTATACTTGCATGGGGTTCTTTAAATGTCATATACAAATACAACCGAAAAATTAATTTTAGAGTTCTCGCAATAATTTTAACAAGTTCTATTTTTATGTTTGGTTTGTATTTGGCATCTGACAATATCATATATAAGCGCAATAATTTCGTACGAAGATTTCCTCCTTTTCCAACGAAACGAGTTGATGTTAAAGATTTAAAATTCAACTCTTATTATTTTGCTGGAAAAGATGAGAAGAATGTGTATTTGGGCAACCATTCAGCACCTGCATTAATAGTTGTGTTAGATACGACGCTTACTGTAGCTAATAATTATAAGATTAAAATTACCGACACATTATTTGATTTTCATAACATTCAACTACGTGTATTACCACCTTATTTTTTCCTTTTTGATGGAACGGTTCCGTGTGTTTTTAGAGGAAATTTGAATGATAGCATTGCCTTATTACAAACTACAAAAATTCCAGGATTTACAAAGGCAGAAGTTATTGACTCTTCAACACTTGTTATAAGAACATTAAGCGAGAAACGAGAGAATTTATTGTCTACTATAGATATTCATACAGGGCAGGTCAAGAAGTCGGCACCAAATTTACTTCAAAAACAGATTGATGGTTTATTTGATACTGATGGAACTTTACAGTATAGTTCTAAACAAGAAAAACTTGTTTACTTATACTATTATCGTAACGAATATACGGTCACGGATTATGAATTAAACTTATTAAAAAGAGGTAATACTATTGACACCACATCTCGTGCAAAAATTAAAATGGAATATGTGGAGAGCAGAAAGGAAAGAAAATTTTCAACCCCTCCCTTTTTAGTTAACAGAATCAGTGCTATACATAACAACCTGTTGTTTGTGAATTCCATGCTGCCTGGGCGTTACGACGAAATTAAAATGTGGAAGAATGCTAACGTTATTGATGTATACGATATTCTTACAAAAACTTACGTAATGAGTTTATATATATATAAAATAGACGGTGATAAAATAGACGATTTAATCGTAACTAATAGTCATTTGTTTGTATTGATAGGTTCTAACCTCGTTTCGTACAAATTGAGCGAGTCACTCCAAAGTAAATATAAAAACTGATTTAAAATATACTGGCTAGTATCAGGCGTAAGACTGAAAACCTGTAAAAAAGAGTAGGTCAAATAAATTAATTTAAATTTAATATTATGAAAACTTCAGTATTTAAAATGGTTGTTCCAGTATTAGCGTTTTTATTCGCTTCAGCAGGTGCTATGGGCTCTGTCAATGGAAACTCAAACACTACATCCGCGGATATTCAAGGTTGGAAGAGAGTTTCCCCATTTAATTGTCAGGCCGTAAAAAAGTGTAATAACATTGGGTCAATTCTTTGTGTTGATGGATTCGATCAAATGTATGCAAAGCCATCTCCTACATCGGATTGTTCGGAATTGCTCACGCACCGACCTTAATCCTTTCTTAGGATAAATCAATGCAGGCTATAATTATTTTAGCCTGCATTTCTTATTTCATGCCTTTATGGACCCAGTTAACTTCAGTTTTATCTTTGAGAAAATAGGCCAGCCATTCTTGTATTTTAAAATAAAGATCTTTTTGGTTTTCTTTAAAAATAAGAGAATGGGATTCTTCAGGATAAACCAGCATTATTGCTTTTTTATTTAATCTTCGTAAGGCCAAGTACATGGCATAACTTTGATTAGGATTAATTTGTGTGTCGTTTTCCCCTGTCCAAATTAGAACTGGAGTATGTATCTGTTCAACCCAAGTCAAAGGAGAATTAGCATTATACTTATCTCTATCTGCAAATAGTGAATTTCCCATGCGCCATTGCTGATTTTCAAATCGCCAATGTTCTGGTACACTTGAATTTTGACTTATCGATAAATAAAAGCTAGTCAAATCAAAAACAGAAGCACTTGAAATTGCTGTTTTGAATAAATCGGTTTGGGTAATTATAAAATTAGTCTCATAACCTCCAAAAGACTGTCCCATTAAGGCAATCTTATCCTTAAGAATAAGTCCTGTGCTTATAACTTTATTTGTAGCCGCCACTACACAATCTGTAGCTGAAATACCAGGGTGTCCAACGTCGTAAACAATATCAGGAAGCAATACAAAATAGTCTTGAGCATTCAGGGTGGTAACATTTAATCCAGCTGGATTATAAACTGTCGGATTAATATAATACTTTTTAAGGTAGTTTTGATCTTCATATATGGATACGACCAAAGGATACTTCTTGTTTGGATTATAATCCGCAGGGTAATTTAAAATGCCTTTCAGTGGAACACCCTTTGAGTTTTTATAATGAATTATTTCCTGTTTACCCCATAAATACTCATAATGATGTTTGTTACTTTGGTAAAATGGATTTAATGAATCTCCTTGAACATTATAGTATATCAAACCCGGAGGACTATCGTACCTTCTATATTGAAAAACATAAGTGTTGCTTTTAGACGACCTAACAATATTTCCATAGAAATAATCATCAAAAATAATTTTTTTAAGTTGCCCGTTTGGCTGTAACATAAAGTAGCCAGTTTGATGTTCCCCATTGGCCGATAATAGAATTTCACCTTTGGTGTCAATGACTTGATCAACTACATCATAAAATTCAACGTATTTTTCCTGTTTCAATCTTGGAATTCTATAAACCACTTTCTTCTCTCTACCTTTTGTCAATCTAACAGGTTTAATGCCATCAAATGGGATCTTCCATATATCATATTTATCATATAGCAATAAGTATTCATCGTTTAAACCCCATCCAGCCGCACCGTAGGTTGTTTCCCAAGGATCATCTTTGTTTATTGTTTGTATAAGAGCTTCACTCGCAACTATGAATTTAACCTTCTTCTTAAAGTCATAGACCCACCAATCCTTATCCTTTATATAGGCAAAATAGCGGCCGCCAGGAGATAAGGTGGACCACCTTGATGTGGTGATCTGATTTTCAAGGAACATCTCACTTTCATTTGTCTTAAGATTTTTTAAAAAATAATTGACGTTAGGGTTCATTTTATATTGAGCTCCCAAGTCCTGAGTGTTATAGGTAAGAGCAAAATCCCTCGTGGGATTTATTAAACAATAGGGGGATGCTTTATCGGTTATCGACATAAGTTTATTGGATTCAGGAGTCCAAGTCATAACTTTAGTGTTGCATACAAAATTCTCAACTATTTTTTTTTGGGGATATATTTCAGCGTCGTTAGTATTCCAAATTTGTACACTATTAGTCTTGGTGTTAGGGTCGGTGTTTTTCGTAATCATAAAAAAAACGCGCTCATTGTCAGGTGAAATAAACAAAGTGTTGTTTACATCGCTCAATGAATAATCATTAATCACATAGTCAAATTTTGATGGCATAAAATAACTCAATTTGTTATTTTTAAGTTCATAGTGATTGATACCTACCGAAATTTCATCCAAGGTTACATTGAAGAAAGCGATCGAATTATCAGAATTACTCCAAACAGGTTTCGAAAATTTCAAGTCATCACTTTCAGTAATGAGTATTTTACCAATTTTAACTCCTAAATTCATCAAAAACACCTTGTTTGAACCATTTTTAGAAATGATGTTGACCATTGCATCTTTTAAATTATTCATCTTATAATATTGTAAACCTTCAATGCGTTCCAATTCCCGACCCTCCAAATTTCTTATTACCAAATGCTGAATTCCTTTTTTTAATTCTCCAGTTATCAAATACTTTCCATTTTTGGAAATTGAGAAGTCCTTTACATTTTCAATTGTATTTTCAAAACCGCTATCCAAATCAATTACATGAAGGAGATTAGTACGGTCCAAAAAAGCAAATTTGTCCTCATTCCAGAATTCTCCATCTGTAGTATTTAAAAGTCGAAAGGTCTTTTTACCATGAATTTGCTTTACCAAAAGTGTATCAGGGCTTTCATCGTATTGCATTAAAAAGCTCACCCAATGGCCTTCTTCTGATACTTTGTGTTTGTGCATTGTACCCCAACGATTATAATCAGAAACAGTTAATGGCCTTTTTTTTTGAGTTTGGCTCCAGAGATTTAGGTTTGTAATTAAAAGAAGCAATATGGTTAACGTGCCTGTACAATCCACAAAAGATTTGTTTTTCAGACTCGCGCGTTTAATGATATTGTTATAAGTTAGAGCTCTCATTTAATAACCTGGGTTTTGTGGGGTTAAGTTTGGATTTGCAACAAGTTCTGTCAATGGAAGTGGCCATAAGTAGTCATTTGTATTCCACCCAGACTTTAAACTTAAGGTATCGTCAAGTCTACCTAAACGTTTCAAATCAAAAAAACGATGACCGAACTCTGTGAATAGCTCTAGGTTACGCTCTTGAAGAATTGTTTCAATTAATTCATTTTGAGAATTCACATCCGTATTGGGTAGTCCTGATCGATTTCTTACTTGATTTAAATCTTCTTTAGAACCTGTAATATCGCCAAGCATTGCCCTTGCTTCAGACCGAATTAAATACTGTTCTGCAAGTCTCATCACAATCGAATTTTCTGAAGATGAACCTGTAGAATAGTCAAGTTTGTATTTGAAGGAATGATACCAAGTTTCATCACTATCGCTTACTTCTGCAACCCAGTGTGTTTTTCTTAAGTCATTATCCTCAAATTGAGAAATAAGGTTGTCATTTAATGAAACTTGATTCGGAGGGCCTTCATAGAAAATAAAAGTAATGGCTTCATAAGTATTTGCCCCACTTGCACCAGGAGAAAGCTGCCAAATAGTGGACATGCTATGCGCTAGAAATACATCCTCAAGATTTTCTTCTAAAACATAATTTTCTGTGTTATTTATGACCGATGTAGTCATAGTCTCGGCTTCCTCAAAATCACCATGATATAGGTAAACTCTTGCCAAAAATGCTTGAGCTGTGCTTTTATTGGGTCTAGTTCTTTCGGAATTGGAATATGACGTGTTTAGTAATCCTATGGACATTTCCAAATCAGATATAATGGCTTGATAAACCGTTTCAATAGGCATTCGGTTAACATTACTGTTCTCATTGTAATCGGTTGTAGCAACATACGGGATGTCTCCATAGGTATTGACAAGGTGAAAATGTAAGAAGGCTCTAATAAAAAGAGCTTCACCCTGTAATTGACTTTTGACGTTTTCGGTCAAGGTGTCGGAATCATCAATACCTTCTAAAATGGCATTTGCTGCATAAATCTGGCTATAACTAGCGTTCCAGATATTTGAAACGTAATTACTAGAAGGGAGCAATGAATTGTTGTAAAAGCTTTCCGTTGTGTAAATCCCATTTTCAAAGGATACAAGTTCGTCCGCATATGTTCCTAAAAGACTTGATAAACCGTCAATTCTACCTGTTATGATGCCGTTTTCTCTCATTTGAGCATAGATGTCAATTATAGCCGCTGTAGCTGTTGTTTCATTCTCAAAAACAGTATCTGTCGTGAGTTGTGAATTGGGACTGTCTACGTCAATGAAATCGTCGCAATTAGATACGAGCATTATGAATAATAATGCTAGCAAGTTTTTGAAATATGTAATGATTTGATTTTTCATTTGTTTTATTTTAAAGATTAAAAAGCAAGCTGTATACCTACTGAAAAAATACGTAATGGCGGTAGAGTACCACCTTGTGTGAATTCAGGGTCTGCCCCTTTGAAGGATGTAATGGTCAAAAGGTTTTGTGCTTGTAGCGACAGTCTACATTCCATATGTTTTAGTAGTTCCCTTGGGAAATTATACGACAATGAGATGTTTTTGAATCTTATATAGGAAGCATCACTAACTGCTCCTGTACTCAAAGCAAAAAAATCACTTGCTTGTCTAGCGTCTTGACTATTAGAGAACATTTGGTAAGGCTTTACGTCTCCAGGTTGATGCCAACTATCAATATAAGCAGTCGGTTGGTTGCTTAATAAACCTGCAAAACGTTGTGTATTGGCCAAATTGAAATTTTCCTGCTTTACAAATTGAAATAGAAAATCCAGTTGAAAATTCTTATAATTGAATTGGTTAAGAACTCCTCCGTAAAACTCTGGATTGAAATCTCTAAAAGCCTCACGGTCATTTTCAAAGGTGATTTCGCCATCTCCATTCACATCTTCAAATTCATAAAGCCCTGTTTCTGGATTAACCCCTATGAAATTAAACAGCTTCTGTATGGTGGTAGGTTGCCCCACAATGAATTGACTACGATAGCTCGACTCTTCCAATCCGGGAAAGGATAATAGTTTATTTGTGGCCTTTGTAAAATTGATATTGGCAACCCATGAAAAATGCTCTTTTTGAATTGGTACCAATCGCAATGTCGCTTCAAACCCTGTGTTTTCAACAGAGGCATCAAGATTCGCTTGTATTGACGAAAATCCAGTTGTTGCAGGTAATGGAAACCCAACCAATTGATTTGAAGAGCGATTTTTATACCATGACGTTGTTAGTAACATACGGTCATTTAAAAATCCAAGTTCTAAAGAGGCTTCAAACTTTTTATTGGTTTCCCAACCAAAATTGGCATTATAAAGTTGAGATGGCATTAAACCACTACTGCCTCCATACTGGAAACCTGATGAGGTATACGTATTTAAAAATTGATAGTCTCCAATTTGGTCACTCCCTGTAACTCCATAACTAGCTCTTAATTTTCCAAATGATAGCCATTCCATATTTTCAGCTATAGCAGTTTCTTTAGAAAATAGCCAAGCGGCTCCTACAGCTCCGAATGTGGCAAACTGTTTCCCAGGTCCAAACCTGCTTGAGCCATCTCGTCTTCCCGTTATGTTCAAAAAGTATTTATCTGCATAATTGTAGTTGGCTCTGCCAAAGAACGCTTGATATTTATAAACTAATTCATCATTGTTTCTAACCAATGTTTCTGATGCGGAAGCTAAATCATATAGCAGACTATTGCTGGAGAATCCACTGGCAAGAATTACAAATTTATCGCTAATCTGATTTTGGAAAGTTGCTCCTGCTAATAGCGTAAAACGCGATTTACCAAAGTCTTTCTGCCAGTTAACTTTTGGCTCAATAATCCATGACTTTCTTTTGAAGGTATTCATGTAAACTGAAGAGTATTGGCTGCCCAAATTGTAAGCAGGATTATAAATGGTTGAAGGAATCGACCGGCTCTCATCATTATGCAGTTCCGTAAAGCCAAAGCTGGAATTAAATGAGAGATCTTCATTTAACTGATAATCTATTGTGGTATTCACTATTAAATCCGTGGTAGTAGCTAAACTTTTGCTTTCCAAATTTGAAAGTGGATTTGTCCATGTGTTATCTTCCCAATTCAGATTCCCCTCATCATCAAATAGAGCTGGAGCATTAGGGGCGAGTTGCCTTGAAAGTGTTACAAAATCAATCCAGGGTAGGTCATTGTCCTGTAGAGTATAGCTTCCAGATAAATTTATATTAAATTTTCTATCCGTTGATGTATGATTGAAATTGAGTCGTGCACCACCTTTTTTATACAAGAAATCTCCAGGAAATACACTACTTTCAGTCCGATAATAACTACTCAAGATATATTTGGTTTGCGCGTTGCCTCCAGTGACAGAAGCCTGTAATGCGCTAATATGGGAAGTGTCACCTGTTAAGGCTTTCTGCCAATCAGTATATCTGTTTTGGTCCCAAGTCCCATTTATGTCATAGGCATTAAACGGATAGTCAGTGATGCCATCGTTGGCAAAAGCTTCACGTCGCATATCTAGATACTGTTCCGTATGCATTAAGTCCATCATTTTTGTAACCGTTCCAGTTGAATGGGTCGAATTGATGGTTAATGTTGTTTTTCCAATTTTCCCGCCCTTTGTGGTAATAAGTACGACACCATTTGCCCCTCGCGAACCATAAATGGCGGTTGCATCTGCATCTTTCAATATTTCGATACTTTCAACATCGGCTGGATTTAGGCTTGCTAATGGGTTTCCATCTCCTGGAATGGAGCTAGATGTTTGAGCATCGCTTATGGGATCGGAAGAATACGGGACACCATCAATAATGTAAAGTGGGTTGTTTGCATTTTCTCGAAGACTGTTCAACCCTCGAATATTAATTCTATATCCACCACCGGCAATACCACTTTCTTGTACAATATTTACACCAGGCATACGTCCCTGCATAGTCGCAATAACATTGGGCACGGGTTGGTCTTCAATGTCCTTTGAGGTAATTCTAGAAATGCTTCCTGTTTGTTCTTTTGACTTTACCGAATAATAGCCTGCATTAATAACCACTTCTTGCAGATTTTCGGCATCTGGTTGAAGGATAATAGGGATGATGGCTTGCCCATTAATTTGTTGTTCTATGGACTTGTAACCCAAGTACGAAACTATTAATACATCATCAGAGTTTGCCGTAATTTCATAATTCCCGTCAAAATCTGATGTGGTGCCTCTCATAGTACCTTTAATTATAATTGTGGCTCCTGCTAAGGGTACACCATTAATATCCTTAATTGTTCCTTTGACTTGAATAGGTTCCTTTTGCAAATCTTCAGAATACGTGCGACGGATAGTTATAAGGTGCTCTTTGTTGCTATTAATTTTAAAATTTCTAGCTGGTAGGCATTGTGATAATAACGTCATAACCTTAATCACTCCGCTTTTGAGTGGGATGTTAGGGACATCGTTAAAGATATCAGACTGATAAATAAAGGTACAATCTGTTTGTTCCCCTATGAGTTCCAATACCTCATAAATAGTCATAGTCTTATCTGAGGCGATGGTCACTTTCGCGTTTTGCGAAAAAGTAGCCCTTGGTGCAAGACTAAAAACAGTAGTGCAGAATAGGAGTAAAAAAGTTTTCATGAGGAACATAGACATTACTTTCCATCGAAAGAAATGCAAGCTTGTAAATTTAATTTGCATAAATTTGTGCGTTAATTGGTTTAAAACCGGTTAATGTATAAAGGGGATTTAGCGCGTTACTGTCCAGGTAGTAGCTTTATTCCCTTTTCTTATTTAATTGTAATCGTCTTGTTTTTTATCTCATAAGCATTTATAAATTTTGTGTTTTTAATTCCGTTTAGTATCGTATTGATGTTGTGTTTTCTATTTAGAAGACCACTAAAACGGACCTCTTTAAGGTCATCAGATGCAAAGGATATATCTACATCATACCATCTAGAAAGCACCTTCATAATGTCCTGTAAAGAGGTATCTTTAAAATTAAAGTAACCCTTTACCCAAGCGACATGGTTATCCACATGCACTATAGACTTTGTCAACTGGCCTGTTCTCAAGTCTATTTGGGTTTGCTCTGTGGGGAGTAATTCTTCTAAGATATCGTCTGTACGAATAGTTATACGGCCCTCAACCAAGGTGGTATACATAAAAGGCTCATCGTTGTAGGCCTTTATATTAAATACGGTACCAATAACGTCCACCTCTTGTTGTTTGGTGAGCACTTTAAAATGATTGCCCTGATGCTCGGTACTTGGGGACACGTCAAAGTAAGCCTCGCCATAGACTAACTCAACAATGCGAGGCTCATCATCACTAAAATTTACGGGATATTTTAGTTTACTGTCTGCATTTAACCACACTAAAGTGCCATCAGATAAGACAATTTGATACTGCCCCCCTCTAGGAACTGTGAGATAATTAAAAGCGCGTTTAGAAGGGGTAGTGGCTTTGGTGTACGTTAAGCGCTCACCATCACTTTTTACCACGTCATTTTCATAGGGGGTATCCTGTTCTAGAGCTATATCCACACCATCCTCAAGGGTTAAAATGGCTTTATCTGTTTCTGCTATAATCGGTAGCGGTGCTACCTCCATAAGCGTGTTGTTAGTACGATTATGTAGTACTATATAGGTTAACGAAACTAAAGGAACAACCACAGCAGCCACTTTCATAAAAGTAGAAATAGGACGACGCTTTTTAGGTGTTACTTTACCATAACCAGAGATACCTTCCGCTACGTTTTTCCAATCCGCCTCCTTATCAATTTGGTTAAGTAATTCTAAGTTTTCTATAATGACTTCGTTAGACAGATGTTGTTTAATATGCGTCTTGGCGTCATCTGAAAACAAATCAGACGCTTCCAAATCTTGTAAGCCTTTATTTTCAAGCAGGGCTTTAGATAGCTTTTTGCTGAGTTTAAATAGGTCTCTAAAAATTGTCATGTTAAACCGTGGGTTATACCACCAAAACGACAAAAGTTAAAAAGAGGGTGCAAAAAAAATTAAAAAATATTCAGAAGGCTGCCAAGCGCATGCCTTAGCTTCTTATAAGCTATACGCTTTTGAGATTTAACGGTGTTTTTACTTATCGAGAGTGCTTCAGCGATTTCTGTATTGGTATAAGCATTTAGCGTTAACCTAATAACAGCTTCACTTTTTTTTGGCAGTTGTTTTATGGCAGCCTCTAAATGAGTATACGTGTCTATAAGTGTTAATTGGGTATAGAAAAATTCATCGCTTAATAGGTGGTCAAAGTCAATAGCTGGAGATTGAACCATACTCCTATGATATTTACTTTTCAAATAGTCCAAACAGCGGTTTCTAACAGCTGTATACAATAACGCTTTTATCGCATAAAAATTAGGGTATGGGGTATCGCGTTCCCAGATCTTAATAAATACCTCTTGTACAACATCCTTAGACGCATCCATATCATTGAGATAGGTGTTGGCAAACAAGCACAACGAAGGGTAGAGGGTCTCAAAAAGTGACTTAAACCCGTCCAAATTTTTGGGGTGTACTTGGCCTTCAGACATAATGCATGGGTATTTATAGGAGATTTTTAAAATTTCCTTTTCAACTTAGAGTACCAAGCATTTTTCAAATGTTAAACTGTGCAGAAAAAATAGGGCGCAGTACTCAACTTACCTAATAGAGGTACTGGTATACCTTGCACCGATAAGAGAGCCCACGCCCGGGTACGTGAGCCATTCTACTTATCATCTCAGGTGCAAAAATTACCAGTTTTCTATTAGAGACTCAAAGCGAAAGCTTCAAATATTTTGTAATACGAAGAATCGCAAATATATGTATTCAATTACAAATATATAATAAATAATTCTATTGGACACTATCGTGCCCTGAATTCGTTTCGCTTATCGTTTCCTTTGTTTTATGCCAAGTAGTAAAAAACATCAAAAAATATATCTTGCAAGTAAATATGTGTGCAAGTACATAAGTGAAGAATGGCTCACAGATGGGAAATCTACTAGGGAATATGGCAAACTATATGGTATTCACAAAAATACCGTTGAAAAAATCATGGAAAAAGACGGATATAACATCCCATTATACACTTTGTCTATTATTTGTTTCAATAAAGGTATAAGTTTATCAGATTTCTTTAAACTTGTTGAAAAGAAATATGGAGATAATAAACTAGATGATTCGTTTATTTTAAAATAACTTACTAAGTTTTTAACCAATTTACACGTATTAATTTAATTTAGAAGAATTATCCTGCAAATAAAACAAACTTTTGAAAGAGAACGAGCCTAAAAATTACGCTAACCATATTATTATACTATTAATAATTTTAGCCATTATTTCTTGTATAATGGTGGTGTGAAAATATACAAGTTGAGCGAGTTTATTTCCGATTTTTCCATTGTTTCGTAAAGTCGTCTTCTTCGGCACCTAATGGAAACAAAACATAATACCACAAGCAATTTAGATAATACCTAAGGATTCTAAGCCATTTTGGGAGTTTTGATTTTGCCATGGTTAAAGTTAGAAAAAAATCTTTCTTTTAATCTAGGGTGTTATAAAATGCCATGTGGGTTTAAGTAAGATGAGCGTCACATGTGTTCTGGTTTCAGCTGCTCAATTAGATATTTAACTTTAGTGATAATCGTTAGGGTCAATGGCAGAAAACGTGATTTTTAGGTCTTTGCGGTGTCCCTAGGGCAAGGCATCTTGTCATTTGGTCTCTAGGTGATTAAGCGGCTACCTTAGTAGCTCCTATGGAATAGTTAATCCTGTGTGGGTTTTAGGAAGTAGGCAAGAAGCCAACAATAAAGCATATACGGTGTTAGGCACTGGCTTTTATTTCCTTTTATGATTAACTCTTAAGCCAAATATTCCATCAGAAAAACTGGAAATATAATTTTTTCGTTCCAAATTAGTTAATAATTCTCTGTTGTCAGGTGTGTCTTTAATTTTTGCCCTTTTATCTTTACTTGTGATTTTTGCATAACTGCTATCTAAGTTGCATAAGAATTTTATTATGAAAGTTTCATCTACGCTAAAAAGATTCTTGTTAAATAATTTAATTCTATTTATAATCGAAACACTTTTGTCTATAATTAAATCTTTAAAGAGCAACTCATTTATACGAAAAGAACTATCATTTAATATAAGTTGACTTATTAATTTCAAGTTCTCGGAGTTTGATGCAACAGTATCATTAGAACAAGATTCTAAAAACTTAAGTTTTTCTAAGTTATTTAGTACTGTTGATTTTAAAATTAATTCTACATCATTTGCTTCTAAAACGAGTTCCTCAATTTTTTCAATAAATTTAGCTTTATGCTTTTCTAATAATTCAATGTTTAACTTTTCGTAATTTTCCTTTAAGTTTTCAAAACTTTTAATCGTTGGACTAATTACACTATTTTTAATTAATGAGTGAACTTTTTCCTCATCAAGATTAGCAATGTCTAAGTCGCTATACCCGAAAGGAATTGAATTTGTAATTAATTCAAATGATTCATTATTAATGTTGTTTGATTGCATTAATATTTTGCAGAAAACACCATAAATATTTTTATCATTAACTTTCGTTGGCATTTTTACTTCTGCTAATTTGTTAGCATTTTCAATATTATTAATAAAGCCAATAGTTACATTTAATATTTTATCTTCGGATTTTTTGAAAAAGAACAATAAGTTTTCCCATTTAGGCTCTGTTTTATTATTTTCAATGATATATGACAATAAATTATCATTCTCAATAAGTGAAATGTCAGCTATTTTTGTAGCTACTTTTTTAATTACTTCTTTTTTTAGTTTTAAACTTAAATCTGAGTGATTTAATAATTCTAAATATGTTTTTTGTTCTTCATTAATATTCGTTTCAAGTTTTAAGTAAATGTTTTGTATGTAGTCATTTATGTTAGCTTCTAAATAATTAATGAGATTCTCAGATTTTGAATTTTTAAGAGAGGAGTAATTAGAATTATCAAAGCTTACTTGTTCAAATTCACCATATTTCTTTACAATTTTACGAACTATTTTTTCGTTAAAATCATAATGATTATTCTTGTAAATAAAGTCTAAAATATTTTCTGGGGAGTTCTGAAAGTCTAAATCAATAAATTTTAATTCTAAATCAGAGATGATATTTATTAGTTTATCATTATTAGAAATGATATTTAAAATTTCAGTATCTTTTGTTAGACGATTTTTTAGATTAGATAGTTTATCTATTTTAATAATAGATTCAATATCTGCATATTCTATGATGTGTTTTAATATTTTATTTACTTGTTCATCAGAATATACAACATCATTCACATAATGTCCCCAAATACCAGCCCAGTATTCACATAGCATTTTAATAAATAGATTTAAATTTTCTGTTATCTCAATAAAGCCATTTATAAATAGAGTAGAAGTAGAGGATTCATCTTTTAACTTGGTGAAAATATACTCTAAAGGAATCTTATTAGTTCTATGGTTTTTAAGTAAAAAATCTAATAAATCATAATTCAAGATAAACTCAGAGTCAAAATCAATTGGATTTATTTTAGGAATTATTTTATCAATTTTTGAAAGTTTATAGTCAAACTCTAATTTTTGTTTGTTCCTTACATTGATAATAAATTTATGGTCGTTTCTTGTTATACTACCTTCGTGAAACAAAGAAATGTAATCAACATAATCTTCTGAGATATATCCATTTCTAATTAAGGTTGTAATAAAATCTTCATCTAAATCTTTATTGATATTTAAATCAATTTCTTTATTTGATTGTAATAATTCAGAGATTTTTAAATTTCGAGTTATAGTTTTACGTTTCTCAAGTCTTTGTATTTCTTGCCTTAAAGAATTGGTTTTGTTTGAATTGATAGCAAGAATTTCTTGTTCTCTAGTTTTGTATGATTTGTTAGGTTTTACTAATTTTTCAATTTCAGAAAAAGAAGTTGATACTTTTTTGATTGGATAATCAAGTCTATGATAACTTCTATTAAGAGCGGTAGATTTATAATGTAATTCATTACTCTTCAAATACTCAAAGTTTTCATTTTTTAGTAAATCATTAATAGTGACAGGTTTGTCATTAATAATAAAAGTATTAAAGTTATCTAATGTTCCGATTATTTGAATTATATATAATTGGCGAAGTTCTTCAATACTTTTGATATTTACCAATTCGAGATTTTGAATTTTATCTTTCAAAATAGAAATTTCTTCTTCTATTCGATTAACTTCTTGACTTACATATTTTGATTTTGTGTTAAGGATATTATACAAATGACCTTCATTTTTACTTAGAGAAACAAAATCATTAGGGTACTTATTTTTATAAGTAATTATGGCAAATAATTTATCTTCATTTAATGGCGTTTCACCTTGTTTTACCTTATACAAGTAAAATTCATTAGCTATATTATGAAGTAAGCGCATATCATCTATAAAAAAGGATATATCATCAATAAAACTTTCTGTTAATTTGTAATTATATTTTTCCTTCTTGCGTAGTAAAATTTCACTTGAATTTGATGAGTTAATTACTGGAATAACAGGAATTATAAAATCAAAAAATTTAATTCTTTCATTGTCTGAAAACATATCATCTCTGACAGCATATATGAAAGTGATGTTTTTCTTTTTGGTTTTTTCGGAGTTGTTTAATAGAAGGTTAATTTCCCTAAGCTTTGTGAAAATTTCAGTTTCTTCAAAACGGTCAAGGTCTTCGATAATTACAACATTATAAGGTCTTATTGAAAAGAAATAAAGAATTTCATCTAAATGATGATTTAGGATTGATTTATTAATGTTTTCTCCAATTCCTATTTCAGCATTTTGAAATTTAAGTTTATTAATTGTTAATGAACTAATAATTCTAATTGATTTGTAAACTAAAAAGAAAACACCAATTATAATTATTAAAACACTACTATAATGTAACGCATCACAAGTAAAAATACTTAAAGGGTTGTCTTTAAAAACACTCTGTATGAGATAAGGATTGAAATAATTTAATACAGCTATTGTGAATAGTAAAATACCGAAAGAGGTTATAAATAATTTTTTGGCACCATAACTTTTAATTTTTTTAAATCTGGAATCAGGAATGTTTTTATCTTCTTCGTGATAAAAAATTTGTTGCAATATACTTGTTTCTATAAGTCTTAAAAGTTCTTCTTTATCTTTTTCAATAAGGTTTCCTTGTTCATCAAATTTTGGTTTTTCCTCTTTAAATGTTGCTAAAGAAATATTTAGAAATTTTAATTCAGTTCCTTTATAATTTTTTTGAAAAGTTTTCAGAATTGTACTTTTACCTGAGCCATAAGATCCTGTAAGTGCAATGTTTTTAATGTCTTCTTCTTCACGATTTTCAAGTGCCCATTGCAAAGCTTTTGAGTAATGACCTTCTTGATCACCATTAGCAATTGGAGAAAGTGATGAGTAATCTAATTCTACTGTTTTTTTTTCGGAAAATTTAAAATGTAATTTTTCAAGTTTTCTTGAAGCAATTAATAGGAAATAAAGTAGTTTTTTTTTTTTTTCATAGATTGGTTTTTCTCATAATTGTGCCTAACGGTCTAGTATAATATTAGCGGATTTTACTCACTTACTTTTCGGTTAAATACAGTCCTTTGTTAAAGTAACTTTGTTTCGTTTTAGCGATTAAACCGTTATTATTTTTTATACATTGTTAGGCAAAGTATTTATTATTTCATTTACTTCTTTTATGTGAGTTTCCAAATTCATTTCTTTATAAATTTTTAAAGCTTTTAATAAGTTATCGTAAGCTTCTTTAAATTCATTAATTTCTAAATTAATTACTCCAATCATTCTATAACAGCTAGCATACCCAAATCTGTTATTGGTCATTTTGTCTAACTCTAAACCTTTATTAGCATTAATTAAAGCAAGTTTGTATTCTTTTTTCTTTAAGTATAGTGAGCTGAAATTTTTATATTGATGAGATTCCCCTTTTATATCATCTAGATGTTTGCTAATAAACTTTGCTTTATCAAAATAGTATTCAGCTTTATCAAAATCTTCTAGGCCTAAAAAATTAAGTCCAATATTTCCATATTGAATCTGCATACCTCTTTCATTACTCACTTTTTCTTCAAGCTCTAGGGCTGAATAATGCATTTTAAGACCTTGTTCGTAATCCTCTAATCTTCTATAAATTACCCCTAAGTTTCCGTATTCTCTTGCGATTCCTCTCTTATCGTTAATCTCTCTATAAATTTTTAGTGAATCACAATGCAATTTTTTTGCTTCTTCAAAATCTTTCTTTAATCTATGTATTACTGCTAGATTGCTATTGATTTTAGCAATTGCTTCCTTATTTTTTTCTTTTTTCTGAATAGCCAAAGCTTCATTATGAGCTTTTATTGCTAATTCAAACTCACCTAAATCTTTATAGATTACTCCTAAATATCCAAGGGAAGCGGCTTTATCTTTATTAAGGTTTTCCTTTGAGTAAATAGATATTGATTCGTTAATTTGTTCGATAGCTTTATCTGTGTTACCAAGTTTATTTTCAACAAAGGCAATATCTCTAAGAGTTCTAGCAAGTTCTTTATTCTCGCCCAAATCTGAATAAATATCATAAGATTTCTGAAAAAGTTTAAGAGCATTTTTCATTTTTCCTTTATATTCTTCGATTCTTCCTAGTTGTCTATATGAATAAGCGATTGCAGAAGAGTTATTCATTATTTCAGCTAACTTGATAGCTTTGTTTAATTCCTCGCTGGCACCCTGAATCCTTCCTTGATTCCTTAAATATTTTCCATATTTAGCAATTAAAATCGGATTACTACTTCTTTGGCTTATTTGACTAAAGATTAACTCTGCTTCTATGGTCTTACCTTCTTTAAGTAATTCTTCAGCTTTCTCAAGAGCTTTTTCCCAATTATTAAATTCTGTAATATTCGTTAGCCATTCAAAATTTGAACCTTTAAATGCAGTTTCAATTTCTTCATCAATTTTTGACTTCTTTGGATTCAATTCAAGTTCTCTTAATATTTTAGCAAGGTGATTTTGTATTTTTTTATTGAAATTCTTAGCATCATCAAAATTTTCATAAAGAAAATCCTTTTTTTCTTCTCTTTCTTTTTTAAAGGCTAAAACTCTTGCTAACTGGATTCCAGGGTCTGCTAATTGATTTTTCGCTACATCCTTAAAAAATAATGCTATTTTTAGCATAGGTGCTTTGTCATTATTTAAGCAATCTAATGCAACGTGGAATTCTTCCTCTGTTCCCGATGAATATTTAGAATCAACAGATGGTGTTGAGCCCCATCTGTCGTGAAGAACTAGAAATAGAAAATCACATTTAATCAATTCTTCATTTATGATATCTTGGGGTCTTCCTTTTTCCCCTAAAGTTTCTTCCCAACCCATAGGTTGAAAATAAAAACCTCTTTCAATAGCATCTTTTTTGTTGTATTCCTCTACGGTCTTCCAAAACTCTTTTCTCTCTTCTGTCAAGCCTCCTGGTGATGCAATAAAAATTCTATAATGTTGAAGTTCTCCTGCCATATTTTTTGTCTTTTTTATTTTGCCTAACGGTTTTGTATAAGAATAGTTGCGGGTTTGTATGCGAGGATTTTCCGAAGGAAAATCAGACGTTACAAACGCGCAACAACCTTTGATAAAGCACTAAACCGCAATTATTTTTATACGGTGTTAGCTACAGTATTTATTCGTAAATTTTGTCATATCCTTTTTGTGTTAAGAATAATCCATTTGGTTTTTCTTCAATATATTCTTTTTGTAAAACATTATTTATAGCTTGATTAAAATTCTCAAAATGAATTCTTTCAAGATTCTGTTGCTCCGCTGTAAACCAATTTGGCATAATTACATTCCCAACTCTCAACTTTCTTTTTCTTAACATATCAAGAATTATTGTTTCAGTATCTTCAATTTCATAATCCTGATTCAGAAAATCAAATCCTTTTTGAGTAAGAGTTAAAAATCGGTCATTCATTCCGATATATTCATCTTTCATTAATTCCTCGATAGCATTTTTTGATTCATCTTGAGATTTCACATCCCACTTCATTATTCGGCTATTTAAAGATTGAGGATTAAGAATTCCATCTGCTGGTGTTTTAAATTCTCTAAAAACTTCTAATATTTTAATTTTAGTTTGGTTCATTTATTCAGTTTTTGTTTTAGCGTAAAGTTTGGTTTATATTGTAGCTAACGTGTTATATCATAACTTTTATCGCTCATATCCCACAAAATATGAGGGTAATAGCAAGTTTTTTAAATAATTACAGTCATGTGCCACGAAGTTAATTATATTTCTAATAAAAACTATACGTAAAGTTACGTACGCTTCATTAAAAGCCAATATAAAACCTTCTATTCTAAATAACTTACGGTAAACCGTAATAGCCAATTCATAATAACCAAAACCTTATACAGATCAAACCCGCTTAGATTATGCAACGTGGTATTAATAGCTTCAGTGCTATAGTCTTTGTTTGCTATAAATGAGGTTAGGTGTTTAATTACAGGACGTCCTTTTTTTTATTTTATGGCCTTTAAGCTTGTGGTCGGTTCATCTAGAAAATAGTTATGTCGGCATTACACCAACGATTCGAGAATCAGGAAGCAGGGTACGAGGGCGCTTTAGAATTAGCGAAGTAGGCAATAAGAAATTAAGAAATCTTGTGTTTTTAGCAGCCTTTTCAGCCTATAAATATAACCGAGGCTGCAAAGCCTTATATGATAGAATTGTAGCTAAAGGAAAGCGTGCAAAATTAGTATTAATAGCAGTAGGGAATAAGTTGCTAAAACAGGCCTTTGCCATTGCAAAAAGCGGATTGCCTTATGATGAAAACGATGTGTCAAAATTAGCTTAAAGTTGCTTGTTTTTTAACTCAGTTCTTTGTTGTAAGTAGTTATTGGTCTGAAATTCTATTATTTACAACTTCTTTCAATACATTCATTCCGTTTATTGCAGAAGGGAAACCCGAATAAACAGTCATAAGCAACATTATTTCTTTGATTTCAGTTTCAGTAAGTCCAACGTTAAACCCTGCATTTATATGAAATTTTAGTTGTGACTCTGCTATTCCTAAAGCGGTTAATGCAGAAATTGTTGCGATTTGTCTGTATTTTTTTTCTAAATTGTCTCTTGAAAAAATGTCCGCATATCCATATTCAAGTACGAATTGAACCAATTCAGGCGAAAATTCGTTATAGGCGATTTTTAGTTTTTCGACTTGTGTGCTGTCCAATTTAGATAATTCCAATTCTCCAGTTTTAAGTCTATCCGCAATTGGTGTATTGGAAAAATCTCCAATAGTGTCTTTAATTCCTTGCTTTTCTCTTTCGTTTAAAACTTCTTTTAATGAATTCATTGCGTTTATACAACTTGGAAAACCAGAGTAAACTGACATTTGAAGAATTACTTCTTTTAATTCATTTATAGTACTTCCTGTATTTAAGGCTCCATTTATATGAACTTTCAATTGTGGTTGAGCGTTCCCCATTGCTGTAAGAGCAGATACAACTGCAATTTCTTTTGATTTTAGGTCAAGTCCTTCTCTTATATAAATATCTCCAAAAGCATATTCAATAATAAAAGTTCCTAATTCGGGCGAAATATCTTTGAGACTTTCAATTACTTTTTCTCCTGCTTCTCCGTCAATTTCTTTCAGTTTTTCCCAACCTTTTTTGAATCTTTCAGTTTTTATAGTGTCCATTTTAGTTTGTTTTTCAATTTGTCCATTTCCTTTAGTTGCAATTAATAGGATGGTTAAAAATATTATATGTTTCATTTTGTTTTAATACAAAATTAGACGAAAAGAACAAGGTAGTTATAGGACTTTTTATGAGTAATCAGGTACTTTTGAATTCGGAAGGCGAAAGATTGGTCTTTTGTTTGAAAATACGTGAAAAATAAGAACTGTCTTTAAACCCTAAACCAAATGCGATTTCCTTTACTGACAAATCTGTGAAATATAAAAGTCGTTTTGCCTCGGTTATCTTTTTTTCCAAAATAATGTTCTTCGGATTTTGTCCATAACTATCTTTGCAGATTTCATTAAGTTTTTCCACCGTTAAATGAAGGCGGTCAGCATAGTTTTTTACGGTAAGGTTTTTTGAAATTGTATCAGCAACCAATTTTGAGAATTTCAGTATTGTTGTTGATTTTGTCTTTTTGTTGAACTCTAAATCACTTGCCATTCTGGTTAAGTGAAGAAGTAAATAATTGATTCCGGAAATAATCGATTTCTCTCCCAAATTATCATTCAGTTTCGATTCCTCGATTAAATTTTTAAATAATGGTTTTAGAAGTTGGGTGTTTTTTTGTTTTAGGTCAAAAAATGCAATATTCATTAATTCTAAAGGTAATTCCTTTGTGAAATGTTTAGCGAAAACTAAAATGTAACCTCTCGATTCTTTTGAATATGACCAATTATGAACCTGTTTGGGATGCATAAAAAAAAGTCGGTTCGGTTTGATTTCATATTCCTCGAAGTCGATAACATTTATTCCCGAACTTTTGGTAAACCAAACAAGTGAATAAAAATCGTGTCTGTGTGGCCAATCCACATTTGGGTTCTCTGTATTTTCAAATGTTCCAACATAAAAAGGTTGTTCTTTTTGGTTAGAAATTATAATTTCTGATATGGAATATTCGGTTAGCAAGATGTTCGTTTTTAATTGCTTACAACGTGTTTGTATATGGTTTGTTGCGTGGTCTAAGCACGTAATTTAGCAAATAAAAACCGAATAGACACGAGCGAAGCGAACTGTGCGTAGCAAAAATCCGCGAGGATTTTCGTAAGTAGGCTCGTAACAAGCAATTAATTTTATACTTTGTTGTGTGGCGTATTTTTTTTCAGATGTTCAAAATCCGAATTCGTTAATATTTTTATTTGGGTTCAAGTTCCAACCAGACCAATAAGTTAAATTGAAAAATATTTTTACCCAAAACTCTTCAACAAAACAGAAGCCTGTAAATAATACTTTCCATTCCTATAGTTTTTTTGCTTCTTAAAAAATAGATTAATAACCTCTCCAAACTTAGTTTTCTGTTCTATTTGATGTATAAGAGTAATGATCGCATTATAGTCACCTTCTAAAGTAAATTGATATGTATTAACGATTAAATCGTTTTGTTGGATTTTATGTGGCTCTATAAATCCAATAACCTTTAACTTATTAGCTTCAGCATAAGTATTTATTGTTTTTAGCATACTATTCTGCATTGAACTTTCTCCCATTTGGTATTTGGTTAATAGCGAATCATAATATTTCTCTCTCTGTTTTAGAGCGGATAGTTGTAATGGCATATTGTTAAAAACGACAGCATCTTGCTTAAGCGTTTTATATTCACTTTTTAATTGAAGGGTGTTAGAAATGGCATACTTATAAGCTATTATCAGCACTAAAAAAAAAACAATAATTAATAGAATGTTCTTAGTTTTCTGTGTCATTTTTCATACGGATTTTAACGTTGAAACTTGAAGACGATTTTGATATATCCTCAAAACTTAGGATGTCAACTGATGCTACCCAACTGGTTTCTTCAATTTGAGATATCCACTGCGAAAAAAGAATACTATTAGTAGTTTTTCCAGAAATGAGAATTATACGTTTTTGGTTCTCAATCACTTTATCAGGTTTTATTTTTTTAAGTAAAGGCTGGTAATTTAATTCTTGAAGCAAAATAGATTCTGGTAAATCACTAATGATAAAATTAACAAAGAATGAACTTTTTGAGCCATTACTCTTAAGTATATCGGCAACCATTTTTTCGGTTTTATGAACCTTTTCATTGAGACTTATCAGTCTAGTTTTAGAGGCTTCTAATACGAGTGCAGTTTCTCTTAAAGAATTGACTTCATTGTAATAATGATTAAAAAATAAAAAATTAATAAGTAGTGCTAAAAACAATGTGCTTAAGCCAGTTTTTAGAAATTGACTCGCAAACTGTTTTTGTAAGAAAGTATTATTTAAATCCGCTTTAATATCAACAAAGCTAGATCTTAAATTCTGATTTTTAATAACCAAATTTAAAGCAGCCGCAAAGCTTAATAGCTGATTATTTGTTATATCTAGTCCATTAATGTTATAAGTTGCTACCGAAGGCATAACTTCAGTTCTTATTTCAGTAATTAATTTATTTTGTATAGATATATTAGCGTTAGAGGTTTGTATTTTGTCAAAATCTACAAAATCTATTATAGAAGTACTTATTAAATTTCCTAAGGTAAAATCGAGGACATTAATGTTGTTTGATTTATAATTGTTCAATAATTCTTCTACATAAGATTTTCTGCAAATAGATATAAAGTGATTTTCGCCTTGTGTAATAGATTCATAATAAAAGTCTTCAACTTTAATATTAGGAAATGCTATATGAACCGACCTTAGAGTTTCCTTGTTTTTAGTTTGAATTTGTTTGGTTAAAACAGAATCGGTATTAATGACTAAAACAATAGGTTTATTTTTTGGTATAAGAGTTTTGAGACCTTCTACAGTATTAGATTCAAAATTTGATTCAAGATGGATTTGTTTCTGCTTCTTATTGAGAATTGCTCCATAGCATTTGGTACAACCATCTATTTGTGTTTGTTCAATACCACAAAAGCGATTTCTATATTTTAAGTATGATTTTAATTCTTTTATCATTAATAAATAACAGTTGGTTTAATAAAAACGGTGAGTTTAGATTTAGTGCCTTCTCTAACTCGTTTACTAAAAAGCCATTTTATGATTGGTATTCTTGCTAATAAAGGGATGCCTGAGCCTGTATTACTGATGTAGTTTTCTTCTAAGCCTCCCAAAACGGCAATATCTTGATCTTTCATACGTACAACAGATGAAAAATTTCGTGAACTAATATCTGGTGGTGCGTCTTCCGCAATCCTTTGTCCAAAACTGGATTGTATAACATTGATATCTAATAACACTTGTTTGTCCCCTGTTACGTATGGTTTTATATCTAGACCTAGTTTGGCGTCAATGGGGAAGTAATTTTTAATCTCGGAAGTTAGTGGGTTATCAGTACCGATAATATTTCGTTGTACTACCGCATAATAGGACGTCTGTCCATTAGAAAATGACGCTCTATGTCCATTCAAAGTGGCGAGTTTTGGAGTTGATTTTATTTTTAAGTCTCCATTTGACTCCATCGCTTTTACAGTAGCAAAAAAATTAGGAACAACTTGACCAAAATTAAATATAGAAGTGCTACTAAACCCATTTATTATTCTATTTATTACCTTAGCTCCTAGTGTAACATCGGTTGTAGGAAACAGAGAACCTTGTGTGGTGGTAGTTTCTGTCCCTAAACCCCAAGTTACTCCAGCCTCTAATGTGTTGGATGTTTTAGCTTCAACAATCATTACTTCAATTAATATTACAGGAATAGCCTTATCGATAGTTTTTATGAATTTTTTAAAGAATTCGATTTTTGCACCTGTACCAGTAACATAGATGCTATTGAGTTCGGTGTCTATTTTACATTCTAAACCTTCTTTTACTTCTTCAGGGATTAAATTTAAGATAGTACTATTGCCATCTATGACACCTTGACTAGAGTTATTAGAATATGAGTTATTTTGAGATCTTGTATTTATGTTTGGATTGTTAATGTTGCTAAATCCACTATTTGTTTGATTACGAAAACCTTGCTCAGCTGTTTGGTAGTTTCCTCTAATATCATTGTCGCCCATCATAGTTTGTGGGTCGGCCATCATATTGACAGAACGATGTTTCAGCATAATGATTTCTACCTTTCTAACACTAAGTTGTTTTTCAGTGCCAAAGAAATAAATATTGTCTTCTTTTTTAAAGGTGAATTGATCAGTAGATGATCCATTTATTTTGTCATTCTGTGAGAGATTTCTATTTTGTAATGTTTCATTTTGGACATTTGAAACTTGTGATTCAAAAAGTTTAATCAATAATTCATCAAATCGAATAGATTTAGTGTTTAAAGTGGCACTGCCTGCATCATCTAAAGATGAAGCCATAAATCTATTTACACCAAGAGCATCGCTCACATCGTTAACAATATCCTTAATTGGGATATTATTAAAATCAACCTCTAATAGTTGTTGTATGGAATCAATGATTTTAAAATTTAAATTAGAGCTTAATCGATTACTAATTCTGTTGTTTTGGTCGTCATTGTTCGATGTAATGACCTTATCAAATACATAAAATCCATCTTTTGTTTTAGTTAAGGTTAGATTGTTAGTTAAAGCCATTTTATCCATAGCGGTATCAAAATCTGTGGGCTTTATATAAGCTGTTAATTCCATCTTTTCCATACCCGGTGCATACAAAAGGTTTTTTGCGCTAGCATCCATAATGTCTTTAAAAACTTCGTAAAGTCTGTTTCCCTTTACATCTAATGATACGGTTTCGTTTGTTGGATTATAATCAATTTTAATAGGGTAAACTTCAGGAATATTAATGGCTTCAAACGGCTTGATGGCAAGAATGTTTTTAGTAAACTCTATTGTTAGCTGATATTCCTTACATAAAAATAAAAGCATGTCAGCAATAGTAACATCAGAAAAATTGTTCGCAATATGAATTTTATTCAGTTCAGGTGCAATATTTATATTTACTTTATGGACGTTAGAAACGGCTAATAAAAAGTTTGAAAGTGTTACATCGTTTAGTGCTATATCGGCATCTAATTTTTCTGAAAGCCCTTTATTCTCATTGGCAAGTAATTCTAATTGATTTTGAATTAGAATTAAGCGATCATCATTTTGCCCATGACAAATACTAATCGTTATAATAAATAATAATACACTTAATAATAATCTCATTTTATCTTTTTATGTTAATAAAGCTTAGGCTCTAATCCTTAATCAATTAATAAGGCATAAACTTCTTCTATTGAAGTTGTTCCCTCTTTTACCAATTCTATGGCGTTCGTCTTAAGGCTCGCAATTTTTTCTTGTTGTAAATAATCATCGATTTCCAGTTGGTTATTCTTAATATGTGTCACCAGGGTTTTAGTAATTGGTATAATTTCGTATATAGCTTTTCTACCTGTATAACCTGTATGATAACAATGATTGCACCCTAATGCTATAAATTGTTTTTTAAGGTCTTTTGGTATATCAAATTGCTCTGGAAAATCAGAAGTACTGATTGTTTTTTCACTCTTACATTCTGGACATAATTTGCGAACTAAACGTTGAGCAACACTAACATTTAATGTACTAGCAATTAAAAATGGAGGAATATCCATATCTATCAATCTCGATATTGTTGCCCAAGCCGAATTGGTATGAATGGTGGATAATACCAAATGGCCAGTTAAGGCAGCTCTAATGGCCATGTTAGCAGTCTTGGCATCTCTAATCTCCCCAACCATAATTACGTCTGGATCTTGTCGTAAAAATGTCCTCAGTGTACTGAAAAAATCCAATCCAATATTTTCTTTTAATTGAACTTGATTTATACCTTCTAAGGTGTATTCTATAGGGTCTTCAATGGTGAGAATATTAGTTTTTTCATCATTTAACAACTTTAATGTTGCATAGAGTGTCGTGGTTTTACCAGAACCTGTTGGGCCTGAAATTAAGACGATACCATTGGGCTTTTTTATACTTTCTTTAAACGTATTAAGTTCTTTATTTGTAAATCCTAAATTGTTAAGTTGTATATGATCCGCATCTTTACTTAAAATACGTAATACCATTTTTTCTCCATGTAGAGTGGGTAAAGATGATACTCTAATATCAAATTCCTCAGTGTTTTTCTTTATGGTTATACGTCCATCTTGTGGTAAACGTTTTTCTGAAATATCAAGACCAGCTTTAATCTTTAGTTTGTTAATGATGATTGGATATTGGTCTTGTTCAATAATAAAATACTCCTTAAGCTTACCATCTAACCGCAAGCGTACACGACATATCTCTTCATAAATTTCAAAATGAATATCACTACTGCCAATATGCTTAGCGGTTGCTAATAATTTTTCTAAAAAATCGGATGTATAATTAAATTGTTCTGAATGGGCTTGATCTCGTTTTCTAAAATTAGAGGCTAAGTAGTTTTTGATGTTGGCTTCTGATTCTGGTAGTAATTTAATCTGTTTTCCTAGAACAATCTGTAATTCTTGTTGAAGGGTCCTTGAGGTATCGTATGATTTAAAAGTATAAACCTCTTCATATGCATCCACAGGAATAATACCATATTGATAAGCCTGCTCACTGCTGATAAGCTGAATTAAATTAACAGGTATTTTAAAATCTTCTTTCACCATAATTATAAGGCGTATAATGAAGTGGTTATTCCTGTCCAATGAGAGATATAGGCCAAAGCAAAGAATAAACTGATATATCCAGCTAAGGGAACCGATTGAAGCTTAGAGTATTGTTTTACTATAAAATGAGTTACTAATGAAAAAATCAGTGAGAATACAAAAATGATTAAAAAGGAAATCGTTGAGAATGAAAATATAAGTCCTAAAAATAATAAGACATCACCTAAACCAAAAGCTTCATTAAACTTAGATTTTAGTTTCAGTTTTGAGTATAGAAAAACAATCGATAACATTATAGATATGAATATAAAATTCATTCCTATTGATACATAAAAAAGTTTTGGAAGCGTATTGCTATAGAATAGAATGGCTCCGCAAACTGCAAATAAAGGAAATAAAAACCAATAGACTTGGCGCTCTTTTAGATCTTGATAAAAGATTGAACTTAGAACTATAATCAATATGATTTTTAGTATAACCACTAATCCTTTATTAGTTGTTTTGGCGTACCATTTTCATTGATTTCCCAAACATTAAAGATACCATCACCATCAAAATCGGTAATTGCAGTGGCACGTGCTATAAAATTGGTGTTACTAGCACTCATCACTTCATAAGTATAGTTTGCAGTACCATTTTCTTTTACCGTCTTTGGTGCTTCAAAATCTAATTCATAAAGATCGGTTGTATATTTAGAATATAAATAACGATGCGAGGTCTGATTATTAAAAATATACTTCAGTTGCATTTGGGCTTCTATACTTTTTGCCTTAACAACCAATGGCATTAAGTTGGGCAATGCAATGAGCATAAAAACACCGATTATAAGTAGAACAATTAATACTTCTTGCAAACTAAAAGCTTTAGTTCTTAGTTTTTGTCGTTTCAAATGAATTTCTGTTTTTTTATATAAATCCATGTTGTTCCGCTTTAAGTATCAATTTTCGGTCATTTCCTTCTTCGATCCCAAAAATCATTTTTAGATTTCGTTTTCTGAGTTCTATAGCGCTTTTGGATAAGTTTATAGCATCAATTAAATCTTTTGTTTTTGCTCCTTTTGAAATTTGATATATCAATTGTCTATCAATAGTGTCTAAAAAGAAATCATTGATAATGTGTTTTCGCATAAGTTGTAAAATTCCTTTACTATAAAAAGGAGTGTCAGAAAGCACAGTTTCAATTGCTATAACCAATGGTTTGAAGTCTATATCGGATTTTATAATAAAACCTTCAGGATTGAGTGATTTTAAAATACTATTTAAGCGGTAGTTATCACTATGGTGGGTTAAAACCATAATCTTAACTTTAGGAAAATAATCCCGTAGAGTTACCCCTAAATCTTCACCTGAGAGCATTGATTTATCCGTTGAGGTAGGGATACTTATATCTAGAAGTACAAAATCAAAAGGAGTGGTGTTCACCGCTTTTCTGATTTCAAAGGTTGCATCATCACAATTCGTGACCGATGTTATCTCAAAATCAATTAAGCCATTAGATAGGCTAATTGTTTTCAATACGTTTTCTAAGACACCAATAAGTAAAGGCTCATCCTCTACTATTAGCACTTTATGTTTTTTGGTCATAGTAAATTATCTTTCAAGTTCTCAGGGGATAAGTACTTAATTTTTTTTACTAAGGTATGGTCTATCTATTTCATGCAACTAAGCAAAATGCTTAGTTTTTCTAAGCTAAAGGCTTAGTTTTTCTAAGCTAAAGGCTTAGTTTTTTAATAAATTTCCAATTTAAATTTACTGCTGTATTTGCCGTCTGTCAAAAGTAGACGGCAAGTTTTAGCTAAACAGCTCTTTTTCACTTTTACTTGTTTTGTTTGGTTGAAATCGTCGATGAAATGTTAATCTTAAAACCGCTTTTCAATGAAAAATCTTTCGGTAATCTTATTTTGTTTTTTTCTGTTTTTATTGCCGAAAGTTCTTTTGGATCAAGAGTTACCAAATATTATACCTCCCTCACCAGAGGCTGTGTCTTTAGGGAAATTTACAAAAGTTTCAATCTCTTATTATACAGGACTTCCTAATATTAGTGTTCCTTTGTATCAAATCAGTTTTGATGGTTTGTCGATTCCAATTTCTTTATCATATCACGCTAAAGGAATTCAAGTTGCTGGAGTAGCACCTAGAGTAGGTTTAGGTTGGTCTTTAGTTGCTGCAGGCGCTATAACGAGGCAAATAAGAGGTTTGGCTGATGATCAAACAGGAGGGGGGTAAAGGGTATTTAACAGAAGATTATTATGAAACATTTTTTGATAATACGACAGAGGGTGAAGCGACAAGGCAGTATGTGTATGGCGAACACTTAGCAAATAATATAGATTTACACCCTGATCAGTTTATGTTTAATTTTCTTGGTTATTCGGATAAGTTTATTTTTGATTAAAGGACAAAACTTGCTGTGATACAGTAATTTACAGATCTTAGAGTTATTCCTTTTTTTAACAGTAGTAGTGGTGAAATTAATAGTTGGAAAGTAATCACTCCACTGCAATCTCTACAACGCTTTTAAAATAACTCATCCCATTTATGGGAAAGTATTGTAAATATATTTTAAAATAATTATTTAATTACTGTCAACCAAAAGAGAGGTAACTAAAATTTACTTCGTATTTTAATTTTCTGTTTTTAAAAATATCTTAATTACACTTTTTGTAATTATTTCTTTGATTCTCAACGATTTTTGTCCCATAAAGCCCTGCCTATATTGACCAAGGTATATTGATGTGCTATTAAAAGTTTCATGTGGTGTATATCCACTCAAAATTAATTTTGGTCTTTGATTGTTGTAAATTGGTAGTACTTCAGCCATTACTTTATTAAGAGCTGTACCATTAGTAATAGTTCGTGGATATAGAGTCTTATTCCCTTTTATAGTACTAATCACTTCATGAAACTTATCATGTAATTTTAAATAGCTTTCATTTAGTTTCTTAACATTTGAGGATTGATTGAGGCGTTTAATGAGTTCAATTTTTTGTTTAATGATTTTATTGATATCAGAATACAAATATTTGTTACCTGCTTCATTTTTCCACCTCCTTAAATATGAGCTTGGCAGACTAGCGTATTCTTGAAGCGTTAGTGTCTTTTTTTTATAACCATGTTTTGATAAATACATAATAGAAGTATCATAGAGGTTCGTATATATCTTTCTGGAAACATACATTCTAAGTGTTAAATACGACTAAGCAAAATGCTTTAGAAATCTAAGCATTTAGCTTAGTTTATTCATAGATATACTCTCTAAATTTATCATCAAATATTTCGGTTATCAAAACAGTAAGCATAACATTCTAGGAATTTAGACAAATAATTTATGAAAAATTTTATTCTATTACAAAAAAAATATACTAAAGGACTGTTCTTGTTTATTGGTATAGTTTTATATTACTCAAGTGGATATACACAAGCTCCAATAGGTTCTTCGCAAGCTAAAATAGAAACGGACTTACCTACAATTATTCCACCTTCTCCAACAGTTTCTAATCTTATGAGATTTGAAGAAGTGCCAGTTGATCTGTATACAGGAATTCCGGATATATCAATACCATTATACGCTACTAAGATTTCAAAGGATTTAAATTTAAATATCGGTTTAAGTTATAATCCAATGGGAATCAGAGTAGATGAACGTTCAGGGTGGACTGGGACTGGATGGACATTAAATGCTGAAAGTGTTATTTCTAGAACTGTTATGGATGTCCCAGATGAAATATTTTCTATAACTAGTTCAAGTGATTATGCAGAAGGAGATATTGGAACATTTAGTAATAATTTTTACGATTTATGTAATCTAGATTTTTCTAATTTAACTAATTCAGAATATGAAGAATTGAGCGAGTTTGTTTGGGAAACTGCAAATGGGAAACAGCACGCTGATTATCAGCCTGACCTTTTTCAATTTAGTTTTTTTGGTTATTCGGGTAGATTCATCATTTTGAATATTAATGGAACACTTCAACCAAAAATTATTTCATCAGATCAAAAAGTGAAAATCAATTTAAATTATAGTGTTCCGCAATCAATATATTCAGTAGAAAATGATGCATTTGATTTAGAGAGCTTTGAGATTGTAGATCCAAATGGTAACAAGTTCTTATTTGAGGAAAAGGAGGTAACTACAAGTACATCCATAATGTCTGGAAGAAATCAAATTGGGACTTTAGTTTTGAATACTGTCTTAAATCCCCCTAAGGAGTTGGAATATACTTCTGCATGGAAACTTTCACAAATTAGAATGCCGAACGATGAAGTATTAGCCACTTATCATTATCAACAGGTTAATGAAATCTTGAGTACACCTTTAAATATAGAAAAAAATAAACCAATTTTTGTAAATGGCAATATACCTGCACCTCTTTTGGATAATCTTAAATCTGAAAATGCGGGTTTAATGCCACTTAAATATATAGCTACAGGGAATGACTTAGATATCGATAGTAAAAAATTACATAAAATTATTTTAAGGGATGATGGTACAGAAATATGGTTTTCAAAAGAGAACAATCATCCCGAGTTCCAGAGTTGCACACTTACTGGTATTGATGTAAAAGATATGAATGGAATCTCTTATAAAAAATTTGATCTGATCTATTATACTAATCCCAATGGTAGGCTATTTCTCGATCAAATAAATGATATTTCATCTCATTCAACGATTTTACCTTATAATTTTACTTATGAAAAAGCACAAGATCTACCCTCATTTGGTGATGAAAAGAAAGATATTTGGGGATACTACAAAGGTCCTCAGCTATCGTATTATAATGCTATAGATTACTCAAAAAAGGTTAAGACTGGGGTTTTAAAGAGTATTACATATCCAACAAATGGAAAGAAAGAATTCGATTTTGAGATAAATCAAATTGGTTATATTGGACAATCCCTTGTAAATGTTAAAAATCTTCCAGAAAATCAACAAATACAGACACCTACCCCTTTTCAATCATTTTCTGGCGATTTAAATGGTGTAGGAATGGATGGTCCTTTAGCTCAAAGACTTTTTTTTCAAGTAAATAGTAATACAAATGGAGATATTACCTTTCAGACAATAGGTACAATATCTAACCAAATAAATTACAGTAACCATAGTATTTCGGTAAATAGAGTAATATTAAAAAATGGTGTTAGTAACCCTCAAAGTGAAAACGATATTGATAGTGAAATTCCAATAAGTAATTTTGATATCCAAAATGACAATATCCCAAAAACAGAAGGCTTAAGCTTAAGTTCTGGTTGGTATATGGTGAAAGTTTACACAGCAGCTCCATACTTATTTTCTAATCCAGGTTTACCCAACCAACCAAATCATACAATTTTAAATGTTGATGTAACTGTTAGATATGGGGAATTTATATATAATAATAGAAATTTAAGAGGAGGCGGACTACGTATTAAGAGTATTCGATTTACAGATCATAACCAAGATCAAACTAAGATTGACTACAACTACAATGTCCACGAACCTGTCAATTCACTTCTAAACCCTGATCCAAATGATATTAATAAACCTTTATCGAGTGGGGCATTTGAAGGAAGTATATTAATGTCTCGATCCTATTTGAAAGAGATGGATTTAATTACACCTATAATTTGTCCACCAGAATGGGGAACTATAAATTTATATAATCCGACTCAGTATAAATTTGAAGTTACACGTTATTTAAATGCTGTTTCGGGACAGATGACCAAAGGTAATTATGTAGGTTATAAAAATGTATCTGTTACGGAATCTGGAAATGGTAGAACAGATTACAAATTCACAAATTCACTGGATTATCCAACCTATGATCAAAATTGGTATCTAAATTCTCCAGCGTATTTTGATATTCCTAAGCCTGATTTAGAGCATAAGAAAGGTTTATTGCTTGAAGCGGTGGTTTATAATGATAACGGAGATGTTTTGAAAGAAACTATAAATGAATATGAGTTTGTAGAGATAGCAGAGTATGAATATAAATATAGTTATTATTCGGGAAATTGTCCGTACGATAGATTCTATAGTTACTATCAAAATTACCTTAATAAAACGGCAGATATTGGATCTGGTTGTGGAGGAGATTCAAATCCAAATTATAATGCGAATTGTGGACCTTTTCCTGACTATATTGGATTAAGAGATGCAAAACATATTTGGGGTAAAACATTTTTGAAAAACAGAAAAACAAAAGAATATTTCTATGATTCCATGAGTAATCAGAACTTAATAGAAACACGCCAAGAATTTCAGTACAATCTTGATAATTTTCAAATAAGTCAGGAGGATAGTTATTTTACTGAATCTGAATCTGAAGCAGAGGTACACTTAATGCAAAAATATTATTATTCAATTGGCACAAATTTAAATAGTAATACACCTTTAGTCATATCAAAACTAAATAATTTAAACCAGATTAATGAACTTTTAGAAACACAAAGCTATAGAAATGGAAACTTGTTAAATGAAACTAATAAAATCTATTATGAATTTTCTACAGATCAAGTACTAGTACAAGATATAAAAGTTGCAAAAGGTACTAATCAAAATAAATCACGTATAATGTTTCATGATTACGACAATTATGGTAATCCCTTAGAGTTAAGCAAAACTGATGGCATGGTTATTAGCTATATCTATGGTTATAATAATACTTCGCCTATAGCTAAAATAGAGAATGCGACCTACTCAGAAATAGAAGTCGCAATAGGAACATTAGATTCATCATATAATACGTTATTAAAAATTCAAAGTTTATCTAACGATGATGATGATCGATGTTTGGATAATGAGAATTGTGACGAAAAAAACTTAAGAACAGCTCTAAATGGACTCAGGTCTGCATTACCAAATGCCATGGTAACCACATATACCTATGACCCACTAATAGGTGTAACAAGTGTAACCGACCCTAAGGGTTACACCACATATTACGAATATGATCCCTTTAACCGTTTGGCAAGAGTAAAAGATCAAGACGGTAAGATTATGAGCGAGAACAAGTACCACTACTTTTTAGAAAATTAATTAAACATATTAATATAATGAAAGATTTAATCACAAATAAATATTCTCTACTCATCCTATGTTTTTTTATAGGTACGGTAGTATCGTTCTCTCAAAGCCAAAATACAGAATGGTATGCAGAAAGCTATCTGGTGAGCATCAACGGTACAGATGTTGAGATCACATCTAATTTAACAATGCAAGGCACAACCTTTACATGGGAACAATTAGGGTACAACACCACAAGCACTAATACATTTACAATGGCTTCAGTAACTGGTAATTGGAATATGCAAGTCGGTATAGGTGAGTTGAATTACGAACTAATAACCTCAGAAGATACTTTGGCAAGTTTAACGGTTACCGGTACAACAGAAGGTATTACGCTTTCGCTTATTGTCAATGGCACCAATGGGGCAACAGACAATAGTTATACATTTTATATTGAAACATCTACTAACCTTTAAAACAGTCAATTATGACAAATCATAAAAACATATTATTTTTTAAAATTGGTTTAGGGTTGTTAATGTTAGTAATTTTCAGCACAGAAAGTATAGCTCAAAATTTAATAGGGCCAACAAATGTTCAAGCTAATGCTATAGAAACCTATATCTATAACGATGGTGTTGCGTGGAATCTTGAAAGCTGGCAAGTTACCAATGGCAACGTAATTTCTACGAGCGAATCGGGTACATCGTTTACAGCAACTATACAATGGACTTCTGTAGGTAGCGCTAGTATAAGTTTTTACGACAAAACCTACCTAAAAGGCACATTAGCAGTAACCGTACAACAAGAGGCTGACCCACCAACTGTAGTTACAGAACTCAATTATGTCCACAGCCTTGCCCCAAGGATCCCCACCACTGATACTGAATTGTTAGGTGCAAATGATAAAATAGAATCCATTACTTATATTGATGGCCTCGGCAGACCAGCACAGCAAGTAGCCATTAGGGCAGGAGGCAATAGTGAGGATATTATTACACATATCGCCTATGATGAGTTCGGGAGGAACGCGAAAGAATATTTACCATACAGCTCAACCGCTGACATTGGCTCATACAGAATCGATGCACTATCCGATACATACACGTTTTATGACGCTGCCAAGTATGAGACCGACTTCCCATCCATGCTGCCTGTTAACGATATTAATCCCTATTCAGAAAAAGAATTTGACAACTCTCCACTTAACAGAGTGATGAAACAGGCCGCACCAGGGGAGGACTGGAAAATGGGAAATGGCCATGAGATAAAGATGAACTATCAAACCAATATGGCTACAGAAGTACGTCGTTATGAAGTAGCGCTAAGTTTCGCAAATAATACCTATACACCAACTTTATCCCTTAACACGGCACCCAATAATAACAATGGCTATTATGCTGCCAATGAGCTTTATAAAACCATTATAAAGGACGAAAATCACGATGGCACTTCATCTAAGGCACATACTACAGAAGAATTTAAGGATAAACAAGGGCGAGTAATTTTAAAGCGCACTTATGGCACCTCAAAAGTCGATGGTGTTATAGAAACCAATGTCGAACACGATACCTATTATGTCTATGATGACTATGGCAACCTAACCTATGTGTTGCCACCAAAAGCAGAACCTCATGAGGAACAGCCAGATCTCATAGAACTTATTGAGCTTTGTTACCAGTATAAGTATGATAACTTAAACCGTTTGGTAGAAAAGAAAATACCAGGTAAGGGTTGGGAATATATAGTGTATAATAAACTCGATCAGCCCATAATGACGCAAGATGCTAATTTAAGGTTGAACAACGGATGGCTATTTACTAATTATGACGTCTTTGGTAGAGTTGCTTATACCGGATATACTTCACATAGTCTATTTACCAGACACTATCTTCAGAATAAAGCAAATATTGAAACGAACTTATATGTTACTAAACAAACTTCTAATAATACTGTAGCAGGTACAACGATATACTATGATGAAATTGGTTTTCCTATAGAAGAGATTTATACCATTAATTACTACGATGATTATAATTTTGATAAGGTTAGCGGTAACCCGGAATCCGCTTATGGTATCACTCCTGAAACAAATGTCAAAGGTTTGGCAACAGGGAGCAAGGTAAAGGTACTGGAAACTAGTGGTTGGATTACCACCGTATCTTACTACGACGAAAAGGCAAGACCGATTTATGTCTATAGTCATAATACTACTCTCGGCACAACCGACAAGGTGAAAAGTGAACTCACGTTCGACGGTCTCGTTAAGGAGTCGACCACTACACATAACAGGGATCAATTCTATAAAACCACTACAGTAACGATCATCGACAAATACGAGTACGACCATGCTAATAGGCTGTTGTCCCACAAACAGAAGATCAACAATGCAGCGCTGGATGAAGTCATAGCCGAAAACACCTATGACAACCTTGGGCAGTTGATTGGTAAAGGAGTCGGTGGCAAGCAAAATGTAGCGACAAGACTACAAGATGTAGATTATAATTACAATATAAGAGGCTGGCTTAAAACAATTAATGATCCATCATCCATAGGGACTGATTTATTTGCTTTTAAGATTAATTACAATACCAAAGATCATAGTGGAAATGAGCTATACAATGGCAATATCTCCGAAACTGAATGGAGGACCAAGAACGATAACATACTAAGGTGGTATAGGTATGATTACGATGCACTCAACAGGATTACAAGTGGTATCGCAAGTAACAATGACTATAGCCTGAGTTCAGTTGATTATGATAAGAATGGAAATATTACGAATTTATCTAGAGAAGGTCATATAAATGCACAAGCCACTCTTTTTGATACTATGGATAACTTGGAGTATTTCTACGAAAACAAAAGTAATAGGTTAAAGAAAGTCCTAGATTACGGAAATGAAATGTACGGATTTAATGATAATTCTAATATTACCACCGAATATACTTACGACAGTAATGGCAATATGTTAAGAGACTATAACAAAGGTATTACATCTAATATTATTTACAATCACTTAAATTTACCTACTCAAATACTTTTATCAGACGGAAATATTCAATATATTTACGATGCAACAGGTATAAAACAGAAGAAAATAGTGAGTACAGGTACTTCAACGGAATATGCAGGTAATTTTATCTATGAGAATGGCTATTTAAAGATGTTTTCTCATCCAGAAGGATATGTTGATGTAAGCAATGCTACTGTATATAATCCTCCTTTTGGTGGGCCACCACTTTCAAGTCGTTCCTCTTATAATTATGTATACCAATATAAGGACCACTTAGGGAACGTTAGACTGTCCTACTCTGATGCAGACGGTAATGGTTCTGTGGACAGTTCTGAAATTATAAAAGAATCACATTATTATCCTTTTGGCATGGTCCACAAAGGATACAACAATGTCGTGAGTTCTAACGCTAACAGTATTGCTAGCAAATTTGGATACAACGGACAGGAGTTTGATGAATCCTTAGGGTTAGATGTTCAAGAGATGGATTTTAGACAATACGACCCAACATTAGGTAGGTTTATGAATCCAGATAGACTGGCATATCTAGCACCTTCTCTTACGCCTTTTAGATTTGCATTTAATAATCCTATTTATTGGTCAGACCCTTCTGGTTTATATGAAGTTGATGATGATGGTAATATTGTAGTTAATAATGAGAATGGTAATGAAGAAGTTGCTAAATTATTAGAATACTTAAAAAATAATGATGGAGCTAGCGTGGATGATATTGCGGGTCATATATTTTCGTCAGGCGATTTTGCCTATGATTTGGATGAAGTAGTTATAACAGTTGGTAGCTCAAGTTCTGTTTCATCAGCAGTTGATAATATAACATCTCAAGTTAATAGTGCGCAAAGTAAGATATCTTCATTTGCGGGTAATATCAACTTTACAAAAGACCGTAACCTTGCAGAGTGGGCTTGGGATAATAAAAATCAACTAGGTGTAACTGCTGGAGCTGCTGCAAATGCTTACGCAGGTTTTACAGAATTTAGCGCAGGACTTGGTATGATGGCTGCACCAACTGGTGTAACACAAGCAGCTGGTGCTTATGCTATGGCAGATGGTGTTGTTAGAATGGCTTCTGCACCATTCCAGATTTATGGAACTTGGACAGGTAATACTACTTTAGAGAATGCACCGAGTAATCTATTGGGAAGTATAGGTTTTTTATTTGATAACACAGGAAATGGAGATTGGAACACTGCAGGTAAAGCACAGTTAACTATGGAGCTAATGGGCGATTTTGGATTGTCGAGAAGAAAATTAGCTTTAGCAGCGACTAAAGGTTTTACAAATCCAAATAAAGTGAAAAACTTAATAAATATAGGTAATGCTACTTGGCAGATTGTAAGACCATACAAAGACGCCATAGGGCTTAAAGATAAGTTATGATGAAATTTATATATCCAATAATATTTTATGTAATACTAACTTTGATATATACTTATAGCAAAGGGATGTTTAAAGTCAAAAAAGAAGAAGAGTATAAGAAATGGGCTGATACAAAAGGAAGAAAAGTGTCTAAAGCAGTAGTTGTAATTGGTGTTTTATATACAGTATTCTTTATAATACAGTCTTTGTCCTAACTCTTAAGAAGCAGCCCAAAGAAGATTCATAATATTATTAAAAAGGTCAGTTGTTTTTATCTGTAACGCTGACCTTTTACTGTTTTTAACCTCTAAATAGTCTTTAGCTTTTTTAAGTTTTGAATTAGGCTCAAACTCTAGTACTTTATTGGTGGTTTTGTGAATTATATAGTTACCCCAAAAAGGGAGTTTATCTATTGATGAATTTTTATCAATTGCGCTAATATTCAAGTCAAAATACCAATCATTATTAGCATAAACTTGGTTGTTATTTATAATTATATCTACCTCACTAATTACAACCGTTCCAACCGTTTTTTTGTTAAAAAAGAAAAATGAAATAACTAAAGATAAAACAGCAGAGATAGCACTTAATACAATGAATAGGTAAAATAGTATAGAAGCCCATTTTTGATTAAAAAAAAGCAATGCAAATATAAAAACCCAAGAGGCGGTAAAAATAATCAAGGAAAAATTTTGTATTGGTTTTAATTTGCGCTGTAAAGAACAATCAAGTATTTTAAATTCAAACTTATTCATAATTTTAGGAATAGGCTTTTTTAGTTTTAGCATCTCTAATAGCAGTGCAATCTCTACAACACTTTTAATATAACTCATCCCATTTATGGGATAGGTATTGTAAATATAGGTATTTCAAAATATATTTTAAAATAATCATTTAATTATAGTCAAGCAAAAGAGAGGTAGCTAAAAATTACTTCGTATTTTAATTATATATTTTTAAAAGTATCTTAATTACACTTTTTGCAATTAGTTCTTTGATTTTCTATGATTCTTATTGCTTTTTGTCCTTTAAAGCCCTGCCTATATTGACCAAGATATATTGGTTTGCCATTAAAAGTTTCATGTGGTGTATTTCCACCTAAAATTAATTGTGGTCTTTGGTTGTTGTAAATTGGTAGAACTTCAGCCATTACTTTATTAAGAGCTGTACCATTAGTAATAGTTCGTGGATATAGAAATTGATGCTTCAACACTTTATTAAATGCTTCAATCATAGAATTAGAGAAAACAACATTACGTTGCGCAATTCTATGAATTAATTTGTTTTCTGTAGATTCTAAAAAAGAAGACACATTGCTATTTACGTTCTCAGAACCTCCATCGGTTAAGAATAGAGTAGCATTAGGCCTGTATTCTTCAAAGGCGTTTTGCAACAAGGCTCTAATGGTTTTACCAGAACTACTGCGTTCAATCCGGCAACCAATAATTTTCTTAGAGTAATGATCCATCAAAATATGAATATAGTGTTTGGTATGGTCTTCGGTTTTAAAAATGGTAACATCGGCACACCAAACCTCATTTGGTCGAGAAGTTATGAGTGGCTTATAGGTATCTTTTTTGCTAAAAGATTTTAAATTACCATAACCAAGCAGCCTACAATACTTATAAAAAGTAGACAACCCACAATGTATGGCGTTATTTCTAATGGCTCTTAGGTATATGCTAGATTTTGACCAATGTTTGTAGTCTTTATGCGTCATATAATGTTTTATAGTTTCGACTTCTTTGGGTAACAATTGGTTAGGAAAGCGTTTGGTGCACCATTTAAAATAGGAAACGTCGCATTGATGTATAATTATAGTCTTGTAATTCTCATAAGTACTTCGCGATATGTTAAACACTTTTAAAGCTTTCTGTATAGGAATATTACCCTTTACCTGTTCTATAGTATTAACAATAAGTTCTTTTTTATTGTTGATTTGAGCTTTAATTCCTTTAATAGTACTAATTACTTCATGGAACGTATCATGTAATTTAAAATAGCTTTTATTTAGTTTCTTAATCTTAGAGGATTGATTGATGCGTTTTATGAGTTCAATTTCTTGTTTAATTATTTGGTTAATTTCAGAATACAAGTATTTATCATCTTGTTCATGTTTCCAACGCCATAAGTTCGATTTTGGAACTTTTGCAATCTGCTCTGAAGTTAAAATAGCTTCTAATAATCCGTGCCGTGCTAAATGCTTAATTGAAGTGTCCCACGAAGTTCTCATGTTGCTGCTTTTAAATTAAAAAAGCGGAAACTACATTATGTTTTAGGTATATAGCTAAGCAAAAAGCTTAGAAAAACAAAGCATTATGCTTAGCTGATGGATTTAGTTATACATTAACTTTAAGGTGTTTAATCACTCAACAAATTAAATTGCTATGTTGAAAAAAATAATAATCTTAGTATTATTCATCAATTTTTATAATTGCGAAGATCTTATTGAAGTAGAGGACATTTCTAATGAATCTGTCACCATTTTAGCTCCGGTTGATAATAGTGCTTTAGATACGACAACGGTTAGTTTTTCGTGGGATTCCTTAGAATATGCAGAAAGTTATCAACTGCAAATAGCTAAGCCAAATTTTGATTATGCACAAGAAATTATCTTGGATACCATAATTAGGGCAACAAACTTTACAAAAACATTATTATCTAATAGCTATCAATGGCGTGTTAGAGCTAAAAACTTTGGCTACGAAACTACTTATACTATGCGAAATCTAACAATTGAAGACTAAGAAGAAAACATACCTGTTATTAATTTTAGTGGTTGCTGTTTGGGGCACTATTGGGTATAAAGTAGTTTCTGCTTTAAATCCTGAATTGCCAGATATGGAACAGCATAATTTTGCTACTAACATGGACTATAAAGTCGCTACTAAAATAGATACGTTCGCTATAAAAATGGTAAACAGGGATCCGTTTTTAGGAACGCTTATGAAAAAAGAAGCAAAAAAGTACATCATAAAAAAGAAAACGATTCAATGGAAACCCATTAGTTACCAAGGTACTATTAAACAAAGCCAAACTAAGCAACAGATATTTATAGTTACCATAAATGGCAACCAATATTTACTAAAAAAAGGCCAAATTAAAGATAGTATAACCCTAGCTTTTGGCAACGCCAAATCAGTAACTATGCGTTACAAAAATCAATTAAAATCATTCACTCTTAAAAAATAGTGATGAAAAAGCTCAAAGCAGGTTCATTACAGTTGGTCACTTTTATAGTGGTGGTGGTTGCGTTGTTGCTATCTGCTTTTATTATATTAATTCATATCCATAAACAATTTCGGATAAAAAGCAATCATATTATAGAGACAGTCGGTCTAGTTGATAAGGGCATTGGATACGTGCTACTAAGCGAAGATAACAGAAAAGATACCATATCGATCCTGCTATTTGATGAAGATTATAAATCCGTTAAAGCACATAAAAGTTTTTGGGGAACTTTTGAGAAAGTATATGCTAAGGCAAAAATAAAAAATACGATATTAGAAAAAACGGCTTTGGTTGGTGCTCGTCGAGATAGACGAGATCTATCTGTATTGTATCTTAAAGATAATAACAAACCTCTGGTTTTGGTCGGAAATACTCGAATAGAAGGAAATGCATATTTACCAAAACGACGTGTAAAAACGGGCAATATTTCTGGCACATCCTATTTTGGTGAAAAGTATGTTTATGGAAATATGGCTGTTTGCAAATCCTTTCCTAAAATAGACCAAGAGGTTTTAGACCACATTAAAGTTATAGATAAGGGACATGAAACAAATTTTGAAAAGGTTGAATATATCGATTTAAAAAGGTCAAAACGACATGCTAATTCATTTGAGAATCCGTTGCAATTAATTTATAGTAATTCGGATATTTTACTTTCAGATATTTCAATTACAGGACATATAAGAGTTCAATCAGAAACTAAAATAATTGTTGATGCCAGTGCTAAACTCACCGATGTAATTTTAATTGCACCAGTTATTGAAATTCAAAAACAAGTAAAAGGGGCATTTCAAGCCTTTGCAACAAAAAGTATTGATGTTGGAGAGCGTGTAGTTTTAGATTATCCTTCTGCTTTAGTGCTAAAAAAAGATTATGTAAAAGAAGTATCTAATAAATCTAATATGATTTTTGTCGCTGATCATTCTATAATAAATGGCAACATTCTAGCTTTAGGAAAGACACTACCTAAAAATTACGATGCGCAGATAAAAATTAACCCTAACGCTATTATAAAGGGTGTGGTTTATTGCGCACAAAATTTAGAGTTAAGAGGCACAGTTTATGGTGCGGTTTACACTAATAATTTCATTATAAAAGAAAAAGGTTCCATCTATCAAAACCACTTGTTTAATGCTATAATTAGTGACCGAGAATTACAACAAGGGTTTATGGGTTTGCCTATTGAAAACGCTAAAAACGGAATAGCAAAATGGCTGTATTAAAAAAAATAAAAGCCTCCACATTAATGGAAACTCTAATTGCTACAGTACTAATTATGGTCATTTTTACTGTGGTAAGTCTAATTTTGAATAATCTATTTTCTAATAGTATTAAAAAAAATACCAGAGCCATAACGGCTAAGTTAAATGAGATTGAGTACTTGTATATCAATGATAAAATAGTTTTACCGTACTATGATGATTATGAAAGTTGGATGATTTCTATTGAAGGAGCTTCAGATTCAAAAATGATTGCAATTAAAGCATTAAATATCAATAACGATATACATATTAATAAAGCGATTTATAAAAATGAAGACTAAAATCCGAGCGTTCACATTAAATGAAATGGTAATTGTGATGATTATTTCGACCATTGTTATAGGGATCGCTTTTACAGTATTGTCTTTAGTACAGCGACACATGTGGTCTATACAACAAAACTTTAAATTAAATACAGAATTTAATCGTTTAGAACAAGCCTTATGGATTGATACAAATAATTATAGTGCCATCAAATACAATAAAATGGAGCGAGAGATACAGTTTAAAACGGTTTTAGATTCAACGACCTATCATTTTAAATCCGATTATGTTTTAAGGGATAGAGACACCTTCCATGTTCAAATTGAGCAAAAGCGTTTCTTTTTTGACGGTATAAAAGTTAGCGAGGGAATGGTTGATGCGATTCAATTAAACTTATCAGCTAAATTTAAGGATCAAAGCATATTTGTGTTTAAACATAACGATGCAATACAATTTATAAAATAATGGCCTTTCAATTAGAACATATAAAAAAGCAAGTTGTTCCTGTTAAGGAAAAGTCTACAACTTCGTCTATTTTAGATAAAGAAATTGTGGTTTTCAAAAAACCATTTTCTAATAAAATTAAAGAAGATTTTTATACAGAATTAAGTGTTTTACTTAAAGCTGGTATTAATCTAAAACAGGCATTAGAGCTAATTAAAAATTCGCAAAAGAATAAAAAAACCGTTACGGTTTTGTGTACGGTTTTGGATTGTATTATAGCTGGTAAAAATTTGTCGGAGTCGGTAAAAGATTTGAAAGATTTTTCAAGTTATGAATACTACTCTCTTAAAATAGGTGAGGAAACTGGGACTCTGGATAAAATTGTAGAACAATTAGGTGAATTTTATAGTCGAAAAAATGAACAACGAAAACATTTGATTAATGCTCTAACTTATCCAGGTATAATTTTAAGCACGGCAATTTTGGTGGTTATTTTTATGCTACAATTTGTAGTGCCTATGTTCGAGGATATTTTTAAACAGCAAAATGTAGAACTGCCAGCCATCACGGTTTTTGTCGTTAATACATCCGGTTTTATAAAGACATATGGTTGGTTAATACTTGTTTTTTTATTGACAATTATTTTATCTAGGGCATTCTTAAACCAAAAAAACTGGTATAAAAAAGCGAAAGATCTTTTTATCACTAAAATTCCGTTTGTAGGTAGTTTTGTGAAAACCGTTTATCTATCTCAATTTACACAGGCCATAGCTTTATTAGCTGCATCAAAAGTACCAATTGTTAATAGTATAAATTTAGTAAAGCAAATGATTGATTTTTATCCTCTTAACACTGCGTTGAGAAGTGTTGAACAACAATTATTGAAGGGAGATTCATTAAGTGAAAGTTTAGGTAAGCATAAATTATTTGATGCTAAAATGATTGCTTTGGTAAAAGTGGCAGAAGAAACAAATCAAACCGAATTTATGTTTGAAAGATTAAATAATCAATACAATTCTAAAGTCCAACAACGTTCAAAATTATTATCGACAATAATGGAACCTATTATCATTTTATTTGTTGGGTTATTTGTCGGTTTTATATTAATTGCAATGTATTTACCAATGTTTAAATTGAGTAGTATTTTGGGTTAAAATTTATTACCTTTATAGCTGATAATGTTTAACTAAAAGTGAACACGAAACTGAACACGTTTTGGAACACGATTTAAACAAAGCATAGCGGAAAAGGTCGGTTGTTTAACGGTTTTTATGCGGTTTTTGAACCGTGTTAAGAACTCCTGATTCATCTACATAAACAATGTAATCTCCTTTTTCTATCATAAATTTTAATCTGTATTCGTATTTTGTGGGTATGAAACACTACTTGTTATATCATAACTTTTATCGCTCATATCCCACTAATTAAGAGGGTAATAGCAGCTGTTTTAAATACTTAAAGTCATGAGCCACGAAGTTAATTATATTTCTAATAAAAGCTATACGTAAATTTACGTACAGCTGCGCTTTATCAAAAGCCAAGTTAATACCTTCTATTCTAAATAACTTACGGTAAACCGTAATAGCCAATCTATAATAATTAAAACCCTATACAGCTCAAACCCGCTTTGATTATGCAAGGTGGTATTCATAGCTGCAATGCTATAGTTTTATTTTGCCATAAACGGGGTTAGGTGTTTTTTAACAGGACGTCCCGTTTTATTTTATGGACATTAAGCTTGTGGTCGGTTCATCTATAAAATAGTTATGTTGGAATTACACCAACGATTCAAGAATCAGGAAGCAGTGTACGAGGGCGTAGTAGAATAAGCAAAGTAGGCAATAAGAAATTAAGAAACCTTGTGTTTTTAGCAGCCTTTTCAGCGTATAAATATAACAGAGCCTGCAAAGCCTTATTTGATAGAATTGTAGCTAAAGGAAAGCGTGCTAAATTAGCATTAATAGCCGTAGCGAATAAGTTGCTAAAACAGGCCTTTTGCCATTGCAAAAAGCGGATTGCCTTATGATGAAAACTATGTTTCAAAATTAGCTTAAAGTTACTTGTTTTTTAACTCAGTTCTTTGTTGTAACACGTTTTTATTTTTTCCATTTATGCATCTGTTCTTTAACTATATTTTCTAATTCCGAAAATTTTATATTCAGACCTGAACTTATAATAGTTAAAGGGGAACCATAAATTTTATTATTGTATATCAAAGTTTCTTTTAAAATCGGGTTTCTCAATCGTTCAATAAATTTTTCCGGATTGTCAGTTTTCAGGATTATCATTTTTTGAGTAGAGACAGTTGTCCCTAATTTAAAAACTGGAACTTGAGGTTGAATTATAGAAATTCCAGATATATCGTTCCATTCAATTAGACCAAGACTAATTGCATTTGAGTTATCAATAATTCCTTGTTCATTAATAATCAATCCAATTTTTGTGCTAAAAATTTTTTTTAAGATAAAAAAGAGACCTAAACCGAAGAATATAACACTAGCTAATCCAATAAATAAAAGAAAATCCTCGGAATACCGATTATTGTCGGGTTTATAAGGTTCTATAATCATATAAACTCCACCAAAAACAAAGGCAATACAGCCAATTAGCATAAGCACTAATTTCGTTTTGCTCAAAGTTATTCTTATTTCATTCATTTTCGGTTTTTTGGTCAAATGTGTTACAACGGTCTCGTATATGATTTGTTGCGTGTTATAAGCGAGTAAGTTAACAAATAAAAACCGAAATAGAAAAACCGTGAGGTTTTTCGACAGTAGGCAAGAAGCAGCTATAAATTATATACATTGTTGGCTAA
>Ga0209344_10000746_pt1 | contig 50724 bp, 50 predicted proteins | sample Cruoilmetagenom6_FD_187293 | JGI IMG/M metagenome (GOLD analysis project Ga0209344, IMG submission 187293) | Oil polluted marine microbial communities from Coal Oil Point, Santa Barbara, California, USA - Santa Barbara Oil Seep Sample 6 (SPAdes)... | ecosystem: Environmental > Aquatic > Marine... | reverse complement strand
ATCTGCCGCCGAAGACGTTGCCGCCTGCGTTGAGATTGGCGGGCATCGCCACTTGGCGGATAGCCAACACGCCTTTGGGTTGGTCAGAGGGGCTCGATTCGTTCATTTCATCCTCGATGCTATTCGTTCGACACGCCACATTTTGTGCTTTTACGTTCGCCAGAGTACCGTATGATGCCGTTAAAGCGTTAGCGGATAAATTAAGATACGCTGTCGCCACACGCGGAGCCAGCGCCTTCGCCCCCCTTACTTAAGAGATACGACCTTTTATGAGCGACCTGTTCGAAGCCGACGACACCCCAAAGAACGCCCCCCAACCCGCTGCCGCCAAGCCTGTGGCAGCTAAACCTGCGGCGAAAAAAGCTGCGGCGCGGCCTGTGCCCGTCGGCGGCGACGCCTATACGGCGGCGGATATCGAGGTCTTGGAAGGCCTGGAACCGGTGCGCAAACGCCCCGGCATGTACATCGGCGGCACCGACGAACGCGCCTATCACCATCTGGCGGCGGAAATCCTCGACAACTCCATGGATGAAGCGGTGGCCGGTCACGCCAGCGTCATTGATGTGACGTTGGAGCCAGGCAATCGTCTGGTGGTGCGCGATAACGGTCGCGGCATCCCAGTCGACCCGCACCCAAAATTCAAAGACAAATCGGCGCTGGAAGTAATCTTCACCACGTTGCACGCAGGCGGCAAATTCGGCGGCGGCGCGTATGAGACCTCCGGTGGACTGCACGGCGTCGGCTCGTCGGTGGTCAACGCCCTGTCTTCGGAACTGATCGTCGAAGTCGCCAAAGACAAACAGCTGTACCAGCAAACCTATTCGCGCGGCTTGCCGACCTCGGCGTTGGAAAACATGGGCCCGGTCAACAATCGGCGCGGCACCACGGTGTCGTTCGTGCCCGACACCGACATTTTTGGCACCCGCGTGCATTTTCGCCCGCACACCTTATTTCGCATGGTGCGATCCAAAGCCTATTTGTACCGGGGCGTGAAAATCCGCTGGAACTGCGATCCGGCGCTGCTCAAAGACAAAGAAGACAAAGACGTCCCCGAAAAGGCAGAACTGCACTTTCCTGGTGGGCTCGCCGATTATATCGCCAGCTTGCTGAAGGACCGGCGCACCGTCACACCGTTGGCGTTCGAAGGCCTCGCTAAATTCCCCGAAGGCCCCGGGCGGGTCGAATGGGCGGTGGCGTGGCCCATGGACGAAGACGGATTCTTGAATTCCTATTGCAACACCGTGCCCACACCGCAGGGCGGCACCCATGAATCGGGCCTCAAATCAGCCCTAACCAAAGGCATCAAGGCCTACGCGGATCTGGTCGGCGACAAGCGCGCGGCGAAAATCATGGCCGACGACATGATCGGCGGTGCATGCGTGATGCTGTCGGCGTTCATCCCCGACCCGCAATTTCAAGGCCAGACCAAGGACAAGCTGTCCACCGCAGAGGCCGCTAGGCTGGTGGAAAACGCCGTGCGCGACCGTTTTGATCATTGGCTGTCGTCTGATCCCAAGGTGGCGCAAGTGCTGCTCGACAACGCGGTGGAGCGCGCCAACATCCGCACCCGGCGTCGCCTGGATCAAGAAACCAAACGTAAATCGCTGACCAAAAAGCTGCGCCTGCCCGGAAAACTGTCCGATTGTAGCCAGACCTCGGCGCTGGGCACCGAACTGTTCATCGTCGAGGGTGACAGCGCTGGCGGCTCCGCCAAGCAAGCCCGCGACCGCAAAACCCAAGCGATTTTGCCTCTGCGCGGCAAAATCCTCAACGTCGCCTCGGCCACCACCGATAAGCTCAAGGCCAACCAGGAACTGTCCGATCTGATTGAAGCGCTGGGCTGCGGCACGCGCAAAGGCTACGATGACGAAGCGTTGCGCTATGAAAAGATCATCATCATGACCGATGCCGACGTGGACGGTGCGCACATCGCCGCCCTCTTGATGACGTTCTTCTTTAGGGAAACGCCAAAACTCATTGAAAATGGCCACCTTTACATCGCGATGCCGCCATTGTATCGCATCGTCCAAGGGTCCAAAGCGATCTACGCCCGCGACGACGCCCACAAAGACGAATTGATGGAAACGGAATTCAAAGGCCGCGGTAAAATCGAAATCAGCCGTTTTAAAGGCCTCGGTGAAATGCCCCCCGCACAGCTCAAAGAAACCACCATGAAACCCGACAATCGCATCTTACTGCGGGTCACCGTGCCCACCGGCCACGGCGCGGAAGATTGGGATGACATCCACGACACTGATGAGCTGGTGGAAAGCCTGATGGGTAAAAAACCGGAACTGCGCTATGCCTATATCCAAGAACACGCCCAATTTGTCGAAGACATCGACGTCTAAACCGAACACCACGAAGGATCATCGCTTGTGATTTTTCGCTTTCTACTCAATCATAGTGAACCGTTCGCCATGGACCTCACCGCCATACCGTGGCGGGTCTCTGTGCGCACCCAGGTGATCATAGGCTTTGTGGCGCTGGGGCTGGGCAAAGGCGGGTTGTTTATATCCACCTTTCTCGCCGCGATGACGTGGTCGGAAGACGGTTGGTTGGCCTATGCAATTGTTTGTTCTGCCTTAACGCTGGCGGTGATGACGTTTGGCTACATCATCACGTTTGGGCGCATCGAAGGTCTGATCGACATGGACCCGGTCATAGGCATGAACATGGTTCAACTGACCAGGCGGTTTCCGTTTTACAGCCGTCGGGTCACGGAACCATTGGCCAATTACCAGGGCGTCGCCCTGATAACGCAACAAGACCGCAACCAGCGTTTCACCCACACCTTGATGCTGGCTCACGCCAACACGGGACTCGACCTCCCCCTATGGCGACGTCATTGGCCTGAACCACCCGTCGAGGAATGGACAGCCTACGCACAAGCCTTAGGCGTAAAACGCCTAAACCAACCTATCCAAGAGTAGTATTTACAGAACCATTTTCTTCAGGCCAAATGATCGTAACAATCATCTGAAATCATTCGGAGACATGTAATGGTTGCCCAGAATGGGACCGACCAGCACAACGCGCCCCCCAATCGCGTAGCTGCACCGGCGGCAGTACCGTCTTTGCAAGACTTGCCCCGCCTACACGTGCGCTTTCCCCTCAAACGCTTCATCGCCATGATCGCATTCATCGGCGCGCTGATCATCGCAATGATCGCCTACAGCGCGGAAACTGGATTGCGCATGTCCCAGCGCTACACGCCGCTGATTGATGCCGCCATGGAAATCAAGTTTGAAGGCACCACGGCCTATCTCTGGTACGAAGAACTCTTGGGCAACGATCCCGACGCCAGCATGGGTTTGGTGCGCAAGCACATGGAGCAAGCGGATTGGTATGCCCGCGCCATGTTGGAGGGCGGCACCAATTTCGAAGGCACTTTCATCCCGCTGGATGATCCTGAATTGCGCGCAAACATTCAAGAGGTTCGCCGCCTTTTGGCGCAGTTCAGCACCCAAATGGAAAACGGTGATCACGAGCGAGGGACCAAAGAGCCCTCAGCCCTATCCGCCAACCACACATTTCGAACCTTTATCGAAAAGGCCGATATCACCGAAACGCGGCTGCAAAACCTCATCCAGATTGCCGAAAAGCGCTTCGTCACCGTACAAGTGATCCTCGCCGTCACGGCCTTGGCGGTGATGACGGTGCTGGGCATTTTGTTTGTGCGCTTTGCCGATACGCAAAACAAAGCCGTGGTCGATCTCAGGCACGAAATTTTTCGCCGTATTCGCGTCGAAAACACCCTGCGCAAACAAGCCACCACCGACACCTTGACCGGCCTCTTGAACCGGCGGCGCATGACCGACATCTTGCAAGATGAACTGAGCCGCGCCAAACGCCTGGACACCCCCTTTTCGGTGGTCATGTTCGACATTGATCATTTTAAACAGGTCAACGATACCTTCGGTCACGAGGTCGGCGACAACGTGCTTAAGGAAGTCGCTTCCACAGTCAAATCGCGACTGCGCGAACTGGACGCCTTTGCCCGCTGGGGCGGTGAAGAATTCGTGATTTTGCTGCGCGGCACGCAAATGGACGGTGCATTGGAGCTGGCGAACATCTGCTGCGAAATGCTCTCCCAACACACAATCGAACACGTCGGCCAAGTCACCGCCAGTTTTGGGGTTGCCACCTACAGCCAAGACGAAAATCTGCGTGAACTGATTCACCGCGCCGACGACGCGTTGTACAAAGCCAAAAACAACGGTCGAAACTGTGTGGTGATGGCGAAAGTCGACTAAACGCGCGCTTTTATCTTTGCGAACGTCAGCGGCAACAGCTCGACCGCCAACACACCTGTAAGGATCAAGGCCCCGCCGGTGAATTCCAACGCGCCCAAGTGTTCGCCCAACAGCACCGCGCCGGCCAACGCGGCAAACACGGTTTCGGCACTGAGAATGATCGATGCATCGGCGGCTGGAGTGTGGCGCTGGGCCACCACTTGCAGGGTAAAGCCGACGCCCACCGACAAGAACCCGGAAAACGCCAACATCGGCGCGGCAGCGCTCAAGCCTGCAAAGCTCAACGGTTCCGTCGCGCCCCCCCAGATCGTGCCCATTACGCCGCACACCAAAAACTGCACAAAGGAAATCACGAACGGCGCGCCGGTCCTGGCCGTCATCGCGCCAATCAGCAAAATATGCGTCGCCCAAAACAGCGCCCCCGCGATCACCCACGCGTCGCCTTCGCGCACATCGTCGAGAGCGCCGCCGGCCATCAAATACGCCCCGCCGACGCACGCCAAAACCGCAGGCCAAATAGCCGGATGGGGCAATTGGCGCAGCACCAAAAAAGCCAATATCGGAGTCAGCGGCACATACAAGGCGGTCAAGAACCCCGCATTGGCGACCGTGGTCACTTTGATGCCGAACTGTTGCAGCAATGCGGCCGTGAACAAAACGGTTCCCGTCAACACCAACCAAGGCAGCGTCCCCCGACCCAACTGCCAATTTTCGCGCCGGCGCTTGGTGCGCATTTCGTACACCGCAAACGGCAGCACCACCAACGCGCCCAAAAGGAAGCGCAGCCCGGTGAACAACACCGGACCAATGTGTTCCATCGCCATTTGCTGGACTGAAAACGTCACCCCCCAAATCAGGGCGGCGACCAGCAACAATAGGTTGGCATGCAAACGGCGCATCGTTGGGGAAGTCCTCAAATTTGGAATGGTTGGCTGTGTATCCTCGCCCAAGCCAAAGCGCAAGCGATTGATGAATGAATTGTTGCAGCCCAGCGCTGAGAGCCTTAGTCTTTACAAAGTTTTTTCTAGATTTGCCATCCCATGGACCTCCCTATGTCAGACAACACCACACCTCTGCTTCAGGTTGAGGACATTCACAAACGCTTTGGCGGGCAAGAAGTGCTCAAGGGCGTGTCCGTCAGCGCAAAGCGCGGCGATGTGATTTCAATACTGGGTTCCAGCGGTTCGGGCAAAAGCACCTTTTTGCGCTGCATCAACTATCTTGAGCATCCCGACCAAGGCCGCGTCATCATCGAAGGCGAAGAAATCCACACCAAGACCACCAAAGACAACGAATTGGTCCCGGCGGATCAAAAACAGCTTGCCCGTCTGCGTGCGCGGATCGGTTTTGTGTTTCAGTCTTTTAACCTGTGGCCGCACCTCAACGTTTTACAAAACGTCATCGAAGCGCCGATGCAGGTCTCAAAGCTCAGCAAAAAGACCGCCACCGAGCGCGCCGAAGCGATCTTGGAACGGGTCGGCTTGATTGATCGCAAGAACCACTATCCTGCGCACCTGTCCGGTGGTCAACAGCAGCGCGCTGCCATCGCCCGCACGCTGGCGATGGAACCCGACGTGATTTTGTTCGACGAACCCACATCCGCACTTGACCCGGAATTGGTCAGCGAAGTGCTGGCGGTGATCGGATCACTGGCCGAAGAAGGCCGCACCATGCTGATCGTCACTCACGAAATGGGTTTCGCTCGTGAAGTGTCCAGCTGGACACAATTTCTTCATCAAGGAAAGGTTGAAGAACAAGGCACGCCGGACAAGATATTCAACAACGCGGATTCCGAACGGATCCGCCAGTTCATGGCCAGCCACCTTCATTAATTAAGGCTAAGAGTGGCGTCGTTTTTGATAAAACAAAGGGAGAATGAGAGCATGAAATTTACCCACCACCTGAAAGGCGTGGCCATCGCGGCTATGACCGTTTTGGCCGTCAGCGCGGGTAGCGCAAATGCAGCCGAAAAACTGCGCATCGGCACCGAAGGCGCATACCCTCCGTTCAACGAGGTCGATGCCAACGGCGAACTTCAAGGCTTTGACGTCGATATCGCTAAGGCGTTGTGCGCCAGCATGGGCGCGGATTGTACGTTCGTAAAACAAGACTGGGACGGCATCATTCCGGCGCTCAACAAGCGCAAGTTCGACGCCATCGTGGCGTCTATGTCGATCACCGACGAACGTAAAAAAGCGGTCGATTTTTCTGAGCACTACTACACCAACAAGCTGCAGTTCGTCGGCAAAAAAGGCATGGCGATGGACGTGTCCGCAGCGGGCCTCAAAGGCAAAACCATCGGTGCGCAACGCGCCACCATCAGTGGCGACTGGCTGGAAAAGAACCGTGCGGACGCCAACATCAAACTTTATGACACCCAGGAAAATGCATACCTGGATCTGTCTTCCGGCCGCCTCGACGGCATTTTGGCGGACGCGTTCGTCAACTATGGTTGGCTGGAATCCGATGCAGGTAAGGGCTTTGAATTCAAGGGCGGACCGGTGTTCGAAAATGACTTTATCGGCATCGCGGTGCGCAAAGGTGAAGATCAGCTGCGCATGAAGCTGAACAAAGCCATCAAGGACATCGTTGCGAACGGCACCTATGCCAAAATCAACGCGAAGTACTTCCCCTTCTCCATCTATTGATGCGAGAAGAAACCGGCGGAGCCCTGCGCTCCGCCGGTTTCTTTATTCTACGACTTAAGGCCTGCACATGATTGATCTCCACGGCTTCGGCGCGCTCTTGCTTGCAGGCACCATGGTGACCTTGCAACTGGCGCTGGCCGCCTTGGTGTTGGGTTTGATCTTGGGGCTTTTGGGCGCAACAGCGAAGCTGTCCGAACTCGCCCCCGTGCGGCTTTTGGGCAACGGCTATTCGACCTTGGTGCGCGGCTTGCCGGAATTTTTGGTGGTGCTGACGTTTTATTTCGGCGCGACCGACGCGCTTATGGGCGTCGCCTCATGGTTCGGTTACGACGAATACATCGAAGTCAGCGCCTTCGCTGCGGGCACCACGGCGCTGGGCTTTATTTTCGGCGCCTATGCGTCCGAGTTGTTTCGCGGCGCGATCATCGCCATCCCGCCTGGTCAAGCCGAAGCCGCGCGCGCGCTGGGCATGACCAGGCGCCAGACCTTTTCACGCATCACCCTACCCCAAGTGTGGCGCATCGCGCTGCCGGGATTGGGCAACCTGTTCATGATTTTGATGAAAGACACTGCGTTGGTGTCGGTGGTCGGCTTGGAAGAGTTGATGCGCGTCACCGCGTTCGCAGTCGGGCGTTCGAAAGAGCCCTTCACCTTCTACCTGACGGCGGCGGTGATTTACCTGATCCTGACGTCCATAGCATCCTATGGCCTTAAGCGTTTGGAAAAACGCGCCAGCCTCGGCGTGCGGGAGTTATCGGCATGAGCTGGGACACCTTTGTCAACATGCTGCCGCTGCTGGCCGAAGGCGCTTTGCTGACGGTGGAACTGTTGTTGCTGTCCGCTGTAGCCGGTTTGATCCTCGCCGTGCCTTTGGCGCTGGCGCGGGTGTCGCGCACATGGTGGATCAGCATCGGCCCACGCACCTACATCTTCTTTTTCCGCGGTACGCCGCTGTTGGTGCAGCTGTTCTTGGTCTATTACGGCCTCGGCCAATTTGAAGCGGTGCGTGAAAGTTTCGTCTGGCCGGTGCTGCGCGAGGCCTATTGGTGCGCCGCGATTACCTTTTCATTGCACACGTCGGCGTACATTTCGGAAATTCTGCGCGGCGCGATCCAAGCCGTTCCAGGCGGTGAAATCGAAGCCGCGCGCGCCATCGGCATGCGACCGCACCAAGTGTATGCGCGCATCATCTTGCCGCGTGCGTTCCGCATGGCGCTTCCCGCGTATGGCAACGAAATTATTTTGATGCTCAAAGCCAGCGCCCTGGCCAGCACCATCACGCTGCTGGACTTGACCGGCATGGCGAAAACAATTTCAGCGAAGAACTACATGCCGGTGGAAACGTTCATCACTGCCGGAGCGTTCTACCTGGTCATCACCTATGCATTGACGCACCTGATCCGTTTCTTGGAAAAGCACCTGCATCCAGACCGCAAAGAGCCTGTGGTCATTGTCGGCTGAACCAGCTAGCCCTGAACAGCCTGTTCACCAAAGACACGTTCCAATTCAGCCACCAATTTGGCGATATCGAACGGCTTGGTGAGGTAAGCGTCGAAACCGGCTTTGAGCCCTTCTTCGACAAGGTGCGGCATGGCGTGCGCACTGACGGCGATGATCGACGCCTTGCTATCCGTTTCCGTACGAACGGCTTTAAGCATTTCGGTGCCGCTCATCCCCGGCAAAGCAATGTCCAGCATGATGAAATCCGGACGCACGGTTTTGACGATATCCATCCCAAGTTCAGCATTTTTAGCGGTGATGAGTTGCAGGTTGGGGAACTGCTCGAAGATCCCTTCCATAAGCAACAAGTTCGCCTCGTTATCCTCGACATACAAAACGGTTCCGACGTGTTGCACGTCTTCCAATTTTTGCTGCTTGGTCTCAACGGGGGCCACTCGATCTGTCCCCCCAACAGTGGCAATGCGGAACTTAACGCTGAATATCGAGCCTTCGCCAAGCACTGACTTAACACTGATCTCACCGCCCATCAGTTCTACCAGTTCTTTGGTGATGGTCAGGCCGATGCCAGCGCCTTCGATTTCGCTGTTTTGATGGTCGAGGCGTGAAAACGGGAGAAACAGGTCCTTCATACCCTCAGGTGAAATGCCATGCCCCGTGTCGCTCACATGGATACTCAAAAAGGTGTCCCCAATGTCACACGACAATGTAAACTCACCACCATCAACATTGTATTTCACGGCATTGGACAACAGGTTCAGTAAAACCTGTTTCAAACGCATGGCATCGACCATAATGTTCGGCCATTCTTGATCCAAATCCGGAATATGGAAGGCGAGGCCCCTCTTTTCCGCCAAAGCCTGCGCCATTGGGATCGTGTCATAAAATACATCTTCGGGTTTTGTGCTTTCGATATCAAGCTCAAGGTGACCCGACTCGATCTTCGCCAATTCAAGAATTTCGTTGATCAAATGCAAAAGATGGCTACCGCCGATCTTGATGTGCTCGACGCTTTCTTTTTGCGCATCCAGCAAAGGATGTCCCGGATCGTGTTCCAGCAGCTGCGCGAAACCGAGGATGGCGTTCAACGGTGTGCGCAATTCGTGGCTCATGGACGATAGGAACTGGGATTTAGCTTGATTGGCACGCTCAGCTTCAAGCTTGGCGCGTTCCAGCTCTTTTTCAGATTTTTTGCGCACCGTGATGTCTTCGTACATGCCAAGAAGACCGATGACCTCACCTTCCAGATTGCGCAGTGGGCTTTTTGACGTCCGCAGCCACACTTCGTCCCCCCCCGGCGTCGATTGCGGCTCCTCATAACCCAGTTTGGGTTGCTTGCTGTTGATGACGGCGAGATCGTCTGCACGGTACAGCTCCGCCTGATCACGCCAACCCATCTCAAAATCCGACTTGCCGATCATCTGGCGGGGATTTTGAAAGCCCGCATCCATGGCGTACAATCGGTTACAGCCCAATAATTTGAGGTCTTTGTCTTTCCAAAACACCCGCACGGGGATGGTGTCCAGCACCACACCAAGCATGCGGTTTGCTTCCATCAGACGCAGCTCACTGTCTTCAAGCTCAGCCTTGGCCTGTTCCGTAGCTTCGATCTGGTGTTGAAGTGCTTGGGTGCGTTCCGCAACTTGGCGTTCCAAGTCTTCGTTGGCGCGTCGCAAGGCTTCTTCAGATTTTTTGCGCTCCGTGATGTCGTGAAACACCATCAACAGGCGCGGCTTGCCATCATAAAAGATTTCATCGCACGCGGTTAAGAAGGTCCTCATTTCGCCACTGCGGGTGCGCAGCTGATGCTCGTAATTGCGCAGCTGGCCACTGGCCTGAAAGGCGGAGATATAGCGTTCGCGATCTTGCGGGCTTAACCAAACACCAAGTTCATTCGCCGTTTTGCCAATCACATCTTCGCGTTGATAGCCCATCGTCTTGAGCCAAACTTCATTGACGGCGTAATGGTGGCCGTTATCCACTGTAGAAATGGCAATCATAGACGGACTGGCGTCGAAAACCTTTGCGAAACGGTCCTCGCACGCAGCAAGATCCTCTGTCAGGGCAGTGATAGTGTAAGAAGGCTCGTTCATGATGTCGTGCGTACGCTCAGAGGGTTAAATTTATCGTCAAGCTTATGATATTTCAAATTAATTCAATACATTTATCCTACAATTTATCGCATTGCGCAATTCAATGAGCTTGTGCTCACCGTGTGCTACCACCCCCGCTTTCGCATCACATAAACTCCGCATCTTTAGATTGTTATAAGAAGGGCGCGCCGATGCAATCTGATATCCTCATCTTGTTTCCAAGTCCCCAATCCGATGCCGATATCTCAAGGGCCAAATCCTGTTTGATGGATACGGACAAGTCCGTACTGGTGCATTGCAAAGCGGGTTCAAAGCGATTGCTATTGGTGACTTATTCCCCTTCAACCGTGACTCCCGCCATCTTGCTTCAAGCCGTGCATGACGCTGGGTTCAAAGCCACCATGGCTGGCGGCTAACTTTAACACCCGGATAACCGGGGCAATATACCCTTGACGCATTATAACTAAAATATTAGTTTTATTCTATGGACAGTATATCCAACGACGCTATTGCCGCCGATATCTTAGGCGCGCTGGGTAACGAAACCCGCCTTGCGGTGTATCGTTTGCTGGTGCGCGCGGGCCAGGACGGCCTGAATATCGGCCAAATTCAAGAACACTTGAATGCCGCACCCTCGACCTTGGCCCACCACCTGCAAACGTTGGTGCACGCTGGCCTGATCATCCAAGATAAAAAAGGCCGCGAAGTGATGTGTTCGGCCAATTTCGAAACCATGAACGCCGTGGTCGCCTATCTGACCGATGAGTGCTGTAAAGGTTTTTGCTGACCACACACATCCTCTCACCACCTCGGCTTTTGCTTTGTGCTATAATAACTATATTACTAGGGATTTGGAATCATGACCACGCAATCACCCCTGCTGTCAGCGACGATCACCCTCAAACGTAAAGTTGACCCCGCCTGGGCGGCGTTGGCGGTGGCGGTGCTCGCCTTGACACTTTTCATTCCGCATCAAGCCGGGACCAGCGTGGCGTTCATCTTTGATCAAGTCGTGCATATTTTACCTTACCTTTCGCTGGCGGTGGGGGCTGCGGCATTTGCCAGCGCCACCGGCGCAGACAACCTCATCGCCAAGGCGTTTTCCGGGCACATTGCGTTGATGATCCCGTTCGCGGCGCTGATGGGGGCATTGTCACCGTTTTGTTCGTGCGGCGTCATTCCGCTGATCGCGGCGCTGCTATCCATGGGCGTGCCGCTGGCACCGGTGATGGCATTCTGGCTGGCCTCTCCGATCATGGATCCGTCTATGTTTTGGCTGACATCGGGTGAAATCGGCTTGGACTTTGCCATCGCCAAGACCGTTGCCGCCATCGCCTTGGGCATGTTTGGCGGTGTAGCGGTGCTGGCGCTGTCGGGGGCGTCATTTATGCAGGCCCCCTTGCGTTTAGGCGCGGGCAACGGCTGTTGCGCTGGGTCTAAGGTGCGCAATCCCAAACCGGTTGTGTGGGCGTTTTGGCGCGAGGCTGAGCGTTCAGTCAAATTCGCCAAAGAAGGCCTCAAGAACTTCCTGTTTTTGCTGAAATGGCTGTCACTGGCGTACCTAGCTGAAAGCCTGATGCTCGCCTACGCCCCCGCCAACGCCATCGCAGACATCGCGGGTGGTGGCGATTTCGCATCGATCTTCACCGCTGCGCTGATCGGCGTACCGACATACTTGAACGGCTACGCCGCTATTCCGTTGATCGGTGGATTGTTCGAACAAGGTATGGCGCAAGGGGCTGGCATGGCGTTTTTGATCGCAGGCGGCGTGACCTCGCTCCCCGCCGCCATTGCGGTGTTTGCGCTGGTCAGGTTGCCGGTGTTCGCGCTGTACTTAGCTTTGGCGCTCAGCGGGTCGGTGGCCATCGGACTGATCTATCAATCGTGGACCATGATGTAGCTTTAGCCACCCCGGCAGCTGGAGTAACGCGCCGCGCGACCACCGTCTTTTTTGAACACCACGTACATGTTGTCCGACGTCGGCAGTGTGTAGGTGAGACCATAATGAGCGGTGAACCCGGCCTTTTTGCCCATCCGGCGCAAGGTCTTGGGCGTGAAGTAGTTGAGATGATCGGGATAGCGGAACCCGCACCACTTCGACCCCATCACCATGCGGTTCCACGAACCATAATTCGGCACCTTGACGATCGCCACGCCGCCGGGCGCCAGCACCCGGTGGGTTTCCTTGAGCACCGCCAACGGATGCATTTCGTGTTCCAGATACGAACGCAACGTCGCGGCGGTGAAAAAGCCGTCGCCAAATGACTTAAGCCCGTCCAACGTCGGTGCATTGACGCACGCGCCGCCGCTGACGCTAAAGCGCATGTCGGCGGCTTTCGCCAGTTCAGTGGAAATTTCGATTCCGTAAGGCGTGAATGCGGGTGACATCTCGTTCATCTGCGCGCCGTCGCCACAGCCCAAATCGACCACATTTCCGGGCTGAGCCCAGATCTCGACCAGCAAGGGCATCTGCTTGCGCGGCAGCAAGTGCATGCGCATACGGGTCATCTTGCTGGCTTTATAGGTTACCGGGCGCAACTCGGCGCGGCGCTGTTCTTCGATCTTGGTGGTGGTTTCCCAACTCAGCTCTTCAAACAGCTTGGCGTAATCGGGGCCCTTGTCGATGTAAACAAAACCGCAGTCGGCGCATTCGCGAATGCTCCACACATCAAAGCTGTACTCATTTTCCGGCTGGTCGTCGTTGTTGCGCCCGCACAACGGGCAATCGCGGTGCAACACCTGCACAGTGCCGAGATTTTTCGACTGAACTTCGAAAGTATCTACGTCTGTCAAAGTCCCGCCGCCTCATCGAAACCGAACATAATGTTGAGGTTTTGCACGCACGAACCCGACGCCCCCTTGCCCAGATTATCCAGTTGCGCCATCACCACGACTTGGCCCGCATCGTCATTGGCGAACACGAACAGGCGCAGATCATTGGTGCCATTGGCGTCCTCGGCCTGTAATTGCGTCATAGCGGCACAGTCGGCCATGTCCGCGACCCGAACGAAGTTACGCCCGGCGTAATGCGACGCCAGCACGCCATGCACGTCTTTAACCGACGGCGCTGACGGAAGGCTCCACAGCTGCAACGGCACCTGCACCAGCATACCCTGGGCGAAACGCCCGACGCTGGGCACAAACAAGGGCCGCTTGCTCAATCCACCATGGGCCTGAATTTCCGGCACGTGCTTGTGCTCAAGCCCCAAGCCATAAACAAAATACGGCGCTTCGGTGTATCCGTCCGAGAATTTGTCTTCAAACTTCGCAATCAGTTGCTTGCCGCCGCCGCTGTAGCCCGAAATGGCGTTGATGCTGACGCCATGATCGGCGGGCAACAAACCGGCGCTGACCAGCGGGTTCAGCACCGAAATCGACGCCACCGCATAACAGCCTGGATTGCTGACCCGTTTGGATGCTGCAATGACCGCGCTTTGTTCGCCGTTCAATTCAGGAAAGCCATAGGCCCAACCGTCGGCAACCCGATACGCAGTGCTGGCGTCGATAACTTTGACATCTGGGTTTTCGATCATCGCCACGGCGTCGTGCGCGGCGTCATCGGGCAAGCACAAGATCGCCAAATCAACGCTGTTGAGCATGTCGCGGCGCGCGCCGGCATCCTTGCGGTTCGCTTCCGAAAGGCTGACGATTTCAATGTCGGCCCGGTTTTCAAGCCGGGCGCGGATTTGCAGGCCTGTGGTGCCCACTTCCCCGTCGATAAAGATGCGCGCGCTCATCACTTAATATCCCATGCGTTGCTGCTTCAACGCCCCATGCGCCAAAGACCAACCCTGCTTAACGGACCAAAGGCCTTTTCGCAATGACTACATATTCAACAACAATCATTGAAAGGGCTCAGCCTTCAAACATCACCAACATGGACATATCATGAGGCCCGATGACAACAAGTAGCTATTGAGCTATCATTTCGTCCTACAAATATACATTTGACCACGGTCATGACGTGGTCGTTGCTCGATGAGGTAGGTTGAAAAATTAGTGATTGCCAACACGTAGCCAAGATCAAATACAGGAGCACTGCGCATGCACGGCCGCACGGGGTCATCGAAAACACTTTCCAGCGCATTTGGCTGGAACGAAGACACCCGGTGGTGTTTGCTGCAAACGAGTTTCTTAGCCATCCTTACCCTCGCCATCACAGTGTCCATAATCACCACAGCATCCGCCAACGAGATGCTACTGGGTGGGCGCGCTTTCACGCCGCCGGACAAAGTCATCCCCATGGGCGCCGGCTGGGCTCAACAAGGCGTCACGCACAACACCCCTCAACCTGTCGATTTGGCAGTGGCGCTGGACCAACAGCTCTACCCTTCATTAGGCCCGATGATTGAAACCTTCGCCAAAGAACGCGGCGTCACGATCGCGCTGCAAAACGGCACCTGTGGGATTTCCTCAGGTCTGCTTTCCGAAAAAACGGTCGATATCGGCGGCTTTTGTTGCCCACCGGGCACCACAGATCGGTTGCCGGGACTGAAATTTCACACCATTGGCATCGGCGCGCTGGCCCTGATCACGCACCCTTCGAACCCGACCCAAAACATCAACGTGTATGATGCCCGGGCATTGTTCGGCAATGACATCCGCGATTGGAGCGAGCTGCCCATGAGCGGGTATAAGGCCGGTGAGCACCAACCGGTGCGCGCGCTGGCCCGCCTGCATTGCAAAATTCGCCCCGGCCACTGGCGCCTGATTTTAAACTCAGAGCAAGACTTCGGCTGGGACATCACCGAGGTCTCCGCCATCAAAGACATGGTCCAGCAAGTCTCCGTCACACCGGGGGCGGTCGGCTATGAAACCCTATGGCACATCAATCGTCTGGCCCAGGAAGACAAAAGCTTGGTCAAGGTCTTGCGTGTCAACGGCACCCCCCCTGACGACAGCGATGCATTGGCGCGTGGCCAATACCCATTGTATCGGGTTTTCAACATAACCACATGGACAGACAAGCCTGCGCTCAGTGTATTGGGGGATGAATTGGCGGCATATCTGGTCGCTCAAGCCAAACATATAAAATCCGAATTCGCCATCGTTTCAGCGTCAGAGTTGCGCCGTTATGGATGGGCGTTCGATGACGCAGAACTGTTGGGTGAACCGAAATAAGTTTTGAAAGGCGATACGTGATCCGTAGGCTGCTGCGCACCACTCTAACATTCCGTATTCTGCTGGTGGCTTTCGTCCTGGCCGTGGCGGTGTGGTATGCGATGGACAGGGTGCAGACCCAAGCGCTGACGAAAATATATGAGACCGCGTTCACCGAACGGCTCAACGATCAAGCGCAGCGCGACCGCATGCGTTTCAACGATGCAGTTCGCCAGCAGTTCCAAACCGCACACCTGATCGCCGGGTTGGCGAAAACCCAAAACACCATCGCCGCGTTGGTCGTGAGCACCAATAACTGGAACGATCCCGACTCAAAAGTCGATTTCCCGCGCGACAACACCTCATTCTGGCTGCCCGACCGTGCTTTGATGCGCAATCAACATATTCCCGATTATCTGATGTTGTTGGATCCACACGGCCGCGTGCGCAAACTGTTCAGTCCCTTTCGCACACCGCTGCCGGACGTCTACACCGCACCCAGCCGCTTGCTGATCGAAAAGAGTCTGCGCCAAACGTTGATGACCGAACACAAAGAAATGCCCTATCTGGTGTCCACCGCCCCGGTTCACGATGCGACCAACATCATGGTCGGCTATGTGATGGCGATCACCAAAATCGATTCTCATTTTTTGCTCTCCAGTCAAAAGACCTTCTTAGGCACAGATAATATTGTCGCTTTGGCCGCAGGCACGCCAGAACGCGTGATCGCGAGCACCAACGAAACGCTGATACCGCTCGGTGTTCCCGTGACAAAACTGTCGGATATTTTCATCATTACCGGCAATACGTTCTTCGATTACGGCTCTTCGGAAATGAGCAGCAATTTCCTCAGCCTCATTCCTCGTTCTAAATTTCAAGAATTGATGCGCCCGGTGTTGCAACAAGATCGCGAGCAACGCACGCTTTTGGCCGTACTTTTGATTGGCTTACTGCTGCTCACACTGACTTACCTGATGCGCCGAATTGGCAATCTGACGGCGAAAGTTGCACTGTTTTCCGAACGCCTGTACGGCAGTTCGGCGCCGATAAAATTAAACAAGGGCGATGAACTGCTCAATATGGAAATACAGTTCAACCACTTAACCGAAGAAATTCTCACCTCACGCACCGCCTTGGAAGAAGAAAGCCGCCAGAAGATGGAGGCCGTGCGTGAACGCGCCCAAGCGGAAACGGAAATTGAACGCCTCAACGTCTTACTCAACGTCACCGACGCCCTGGGCGTGGGCGTTTTGCAATTGCAAGACGACACCCCCATCGCCAAGACGGCGGTGATGAAACATTTCCTTGACGATTGCGGCGGCGCACAAACGTTCGTGTCAGCCGTACCCGGCAATGATCTCTTCGTCACGGACGTTTTTGAAAATGAGCGCACCTTCGAAATCATCCGCGCACCCAGCATCGGTGACGACATTGTGCTCGTTGCAGACGTCACTCAGCGCCGCCAGCAAGAAAGCGAAATCCGCGCCCTGGCCCTTTATCCACAGCAAAACCCAAGTCCGGTGATGCGCATCTCGCGCTCAGGCAAGCTGCTCAACGCCAACCCCGCCAGCCGCGAATTGCTCCAGGATTGGAAGGTCACAGTCGGCGGTATCGTGCCCAGCCATATCCGTGCTGTCGTGCAGCACACGTTGGAAGACGACGGAAATCTAAACCACGATGTGGTGATTGGCGAAAGCATCTACACGATCGCCTTCAGCCCATCGCCGGACGGTGAATATGTCAACGGTTACGGCATGGATATCACCAGCCTCAAAGTCGCTGAGATGGCCCTAAAAAATGCCAACGAGGCGCTTGAACAACGTGTCGAAGAACGCACCCGGGAAGTGCAAAGCTCTGAGCGTAACCTCAAAGCCGCACAACGCATCGCGCACCTGGGCAGTTGGAGCAACAACCTCAAGACCGGGCTCACAGAATGGTCCAACGAGTGCTTTCGCATCCTCGGCCTAGACCCCGGATCAGTAACGCCGACGATGGAAATATTTTTCGATATCGTGCATCCCGACGATTTGTCCCAAGTGGAACAAACCATTCGTGAAACTACTAAGGATTTGCGCGACTATTCCATGGAATACCGGATCATGCGCCCCAACGGCGAGATCCGCGCGATTGAAGAATTCGGGCAAGTGGTGGCCGACGACGGCGGCCAAGTGCTGCGCCTCACCGGAGCCATTCAAGACATCACAGAGCGCAAAAGGGTCGAAACAGAACTGCGCATCGCCAAGGAACATGCCGAACTGGCCAGCCGAGCCAAAAGCGCGTTTCTGGCCAACATGTCCCATGAACTGCGCACCCCGCTGAACGCCATCATCGGTTTTTCGGACTTGATGAGCAATCAGGTATTGGGGCCTGTGGGCAACGACCAGTATCGGTCCTACCTCAAAGACATTCATGACAGTGGCCATCATCTGCTGGGCGTCATCAACGATGTGCTCGACGTGTCTAAGATCGAAGCTGGTAAGTTCACTGTCGTGGTCCAAGATGTGGCGCTCGATGATATTTTGGAAAAAGCTTACCGCTTCACCATCGGGCAAGCCCAATCGGCGGGCGTGCGTTTGCAGATGAACTTTGATGAGAATCTACCGCTGGTCAAGGCCGACCCACGTAAGAGTTTGCAGACGCTGCTGAACATCTTGTCCAATGCCGTGAAGTTCACCCCTGAAAACGGCACCATTTCGGTCACAACAACCCTTGAACTTGAACGCGTTCGCGTCACCGTCACGGATACTGGCATCGGCATGAGCCCGCGGGAAGTGGCGCGCGCGCTCAAGCCGTTTGAACAAATCGACACGCGCTTGGAACGCCGTTACGAAGGCACTGGACTGGGTCTTTATCTAGCGAAATCTTTTGCCGAATATGGTGGCGGATCGCTCAACATAAAATCCACGAAAGGCAAGGGCACGACCATCTCCATCACTTTCCTGTTGGCCGGTTTGCGTATTGGCCAAGCGTCATGGAATTCGCCCACCAACATCGCCCAAGACGCAGAGCAAGGCACCTCAAAAGACACAGATCAAGACAGCTGACCTCTTCCCGATACTTCTACCCCACATTGAACTGTCATTCATTTATCGGTCATATTGATCGCATAAGATTGTCGTATGAAAAACTTAAACAACCTAACCATTGTCCCCTACTGTGCGCAGGATCTACCCGAACTGCGGGCCCTGCATGCGTTGTCATTCAAGGCGTTGGCCAGCGGTGAACATTCGTCCGAGCAGGTTTTTGCCCATATGCGCTTCATGAACACCGATGACTACGCCGCCGATGTGGCCAGCAGCAACATCTTGTGCGCACGCGACGCACGAGGACATCTCACGGCGACAGCGGGATGGATCAAAATGGAGAGCGCCCCAAACACGGCGCGCATCCGTAAAGTTTTCGTGCATCCCGACATGGCCCGAAAGGGGCTGGGGCGGCGCATGGTTATAGCAACCGAAATCGCTGCACGCAGCCAAGGCGCCGACGATTATTTTGTCCGCGCCAACATCAACGCCAAAGGGTTTTATACACGTCTTGGATACGCCGAAATCAAACCCAGCGTGATGGCGGTGAGCGGCGGCGTCAACCTGCCCGTAATGTTCATGCACAAGGATTAATGCGCTGTCATTGTGGTCTCAATAGGCACCGATGGCCTGGTGTATTTCATCAACCAAATCTGGAGCGGAAATTGGTTTATTGAGAACTTTGCTGGCACCGGCCTGACGAGTTACATCGAGCACAAATTCATTTCGTTCGCCGGTCAGAATCAAAACCGGCGTATCGTTATGACCGCGACGCAAGTGGTGAACGAACTCCATCCCATCCATCACGTCCATGTGCAGATCACACAAAATCACATCGGGCACAGGGATATCGACGTCCATAAGTAAGTCGAGGGCATGCTTGCCATTTTCAGCTTCTGTGACATGATCAATGTTATGCTGGTGAAGCAGCTGACGAATAATCCTGCGCATGCTTTTCTGATCATCAACAATCATGACATTGACGAGATCATCCACACTGCTGAAGTCTGAACCGGTCTTCATCCGCCGTCCTCCTTTAAGCAGGCGATCACTTCTGTTGTTTTTTGGGCCTATTGTGATCACTCAATTTCGGAATCAAGAGCACATCAACCTTACCTCCTCTTCTTGATTGAGTCGCAATGGCTATGTTCAACTTTTTGTATGGGCAATTGTTTTTTCTTATGGTGACATTGGCTTGCACAAAGCGTAACGATCACAAACCTGAAACGATTTTGGTACCACCCACAAATTCGATGTAATTACAAAGAGATAAATCTTGGAGGACCCATGAATACCGCTGAGGTGACATCCCCACAATCGCCAATTCCACGCCCGCGTTGGCGCATCCCCGTTGCCATCGTGGCTTTGCTGTTCGGCGCGGCGACGATCAAATCCGGTGGCAGCGTGCTGTTTATCGACGGTCCTGACCGCGTGGCGGCGGGCGATTACGTCCCGTTTGTATTGTGGTTTAATTTTATCGCCGGTTTTTTCTACATCGCGGCCGCCATCGGCATCGTTATGTGGAAAAGTTGCGTGGCCAAACTGGCCGCTCTCATCGCTGTCTTGACGGTTTTGGTGTTTGCCGCCTTGGGCGCGCATATTCTCATGAATGGCGCGTTCGAAATGCGTACCGTATACGCCATGACAATGCGCAGTTTCGTGTGGTTGACGTTTGCCTTTTTGCTAACGCGCGCGATGCGTCCCAATCCGTTCGCATAAGCTTCACCGACAGGAGTTCCCCAAATGACCGACAGCCCAAAACTCAAACTGATCAGCTTCGTCTTGTGCCCGTTTGTGCAGCGCGCGGTGATCGTTCTGCGCCACAAAGGCGTCGAATTCGACATCGAATACATCGACATTGCCAACAAGCCGCAGTGGTATCTGGACAAGGTGCCGACCGGCAAGGTCCCAGCGCTGTTCGTCGGCGACGATGTGTTGTTTGAATCCGCGATCATCAACGAATTCCTCGACGAAACCACGCCGCCGCCGCTGTTGGCCACAGACCCGTGGGCGCGCGCCCAACAACGTGCCTGGATCAATTATTCCGACCAGCTGTTGATGGGCCAATACAAGATGATGACGGCGCAAAACGAAGATGAGTTCAAAGAGCGTAAGGAAAAGCTCATCGCCACCGCCCTGCCGCTCGCTGAACAGGTCAAAGGCCCTTACTTCAGCGGCGACGCCTTCAGCCTGGTCGACGCCGCCGTGGCGCCGTTTTTGATGCGCCTGGCGCTGGTGCCCAGCGTGCGCGACGAACTGCTGGACCGCGCCAAAGCCAACGCCGCCTTCGCCCCGTGGGTAGAGCGCCTGTTGAGCTTGGACACCGTCAAAGGCTCGGTCAAAGCAGAATTCGCGGAGCTGTGGAAAACCCACTTTAGCGAACGCGGCGTGACGCTGTCGTTGGTGGGGTAAACCGCTGGAGACTGGACGAAAACTATATTTACAATACGGACCGTCTCGCTTATATTTTGTGTATGAACACGAAAAATTCGCAACCTCCCGCTCGCGGCGCACCGCGTTCGCAAAAGAGCCACCAGGCCATATTGGCGGCGGCGTTGCATTTGGCTGAAACCGGCGGACCGCAGGCGCTGACCATCGAAGCTGTCGCCCGCCAAGCCGGGGTCGGCAAGCAGACCATTTACCGCTGGTGGCCGACCCGCATCAATCTGCTGATCGAGGTCTATGACGCCTACGCCCCACCGCTTCAAGACCTCGACAGCCAGCGCCCGCTTAAAGCCGTACTGCATACTCTGTTTCAGACCTATCGCGACGGCCCCGCCGGGGAGCTGCTTGCAGCCTTGATTGCGCTGAGCCGATCGAACGCCAATGCCCACGACACCTTCAAAACGTGGTTCGTTCGCCCCCGCCAAGACGCGCTCGCCAACTATTTGGTGTTAACAGGCGAAACGCGGCGCGAAGCCGCCCCCGCCGCCGCCGATTTGGTGGTGGCGATGATCTGGCATGCCTTGCTCAGCGACCCAGAACGCTTGAACGCAGACTACGCGGATCGCATTTGCGCCTTGGTGCAACACACCATCCCCCCACCCGCCGCTTCAGCGCCGCAGGACTTCACCATCAAGGAAGGCTACCGTAGCGGCCTCGCCGGAGCGTTGATCTCCTTGCATATGAATTATTACAGCGCGGTGTGGGATTTTGGGCGCAACTTCGAAACACTGGTGACGCGTGATTTTGGATTGCTGTTGGATAAATACGATGCACAGCGCGACCAATTGATCCGCGCTGAAGATCGCCATGGCGACATCATCGGCACGCTGGTCGTTGAGGCCGCCGGCTATCCCCAAGATGTCGCGCGCATCCGCTTTTTCGTGTTGGCGAGCTGCGCCCAAGGCCAAGGGCTCGGCCAAGCCATGCTTGCCCAGGCCCTCGATACCTGTCGCCAAAGGGGCCAAACCAAGCTGTACCTGACCACCGTCAAAGGCCTGGACGCAGCGCGCACCCTCTACGAACGGGCCGGCTTCACGCTCACGCAAGAATTCGACGACGACGATTGGGGCGAAGGCAGCCAAGAGATCCGCTACGACCTCAATCTCGGCCAAACCACATAACAAAAAAGGCCGCTCCCTGAAGGAGCGGCCTTTTGTTGTTTGGTGCGTAAAGCTTAACGCTTGGAGAACTGGAAGCTGCGGCGAGCTTTTGCGCGACCGTACTTTTTACGTTCTACAACGCGGCTATCGCGTGTCAGGAAGCCGCCGGCTTTGAGCGAACCGCGCAGTGCGGGCTCATAGTAGGTCAGCGCCTTGGAAATGCCGTGACGCACCGCGCCGGCTTGACCGGACAGACCGCCACCGGTGACCGTGCAGACCACATCGTATTGGCCTTCGCGTTCGACCGTGGAAAACGGCTGGTTGATCAGCATACGCAGCACCGGGCGTGCGAAGTAGGTTTCGACTTCGCGGCCGTTGACCGTGATTTTGCCCTTACCGGGTTTGATCCACACACGAGCAATCGCGTTTTTGCGCTTGCCGGTGGCGTAGGAGCGGCCCTGAGCGTCGATTTTCGGCTCAACGACAACAGGAGCAGCTTCAGCAGCCGTGGTGGCGACTTCGCCGCCTTCGACCAGATCTTTGAGATCTCCGAGATCAGCCATGATTACGAGCTCCTCTTGTTCTTCGGGTTCATGGCGGCGATGTCCAGAACTTCCGGGTTCTGCGCGCCATGCGGATGATCGGTGCCGGCATAAACGTGCAGCTTTTTCATCTGCGCACGGCCCAAGGGCGAACGGGTAACCATGCGTTCAACCGCTTTGATGACCACACGCTCGGGGTACTTGCCATCCAAGATCTGGCCCAGCGTGCGTTCTTTGATGCCGCCCGGGTGACCGGTGTGCCAATAGTATTTCTCATCGGTGCGCTTGCGACCGGTGAGCTTCACCTTTTCGGCGTTGATGACGATGATGTTGTCGCCGCAATCAATGTGCGGCGTGAACATCGGTTTGTGCTTACCACGCAAACGCAGAGCGATCTGGCTGGCCATACGACCGAGGACAACGTCCTCAGCATCGATGACGAACCATTTCTTTTCAACGTCGGCCGGTTTAGCGGAATAGGTTTTCATATTCTGCTCCGTGTTACGGATGTTAAAAACAGGTGTCACGAAATCGGCGCAAACCGCCACATCCCGTGAGGAACGCGGGTTTTAGGACACCTGCCCTCACCTGTCAAACGTTTATTTCCCTACCCACACAGAAAACGCAAGCAATTTCAAAGGCTTATTTTTACGGTATCTAAATACCCTGTTAATTTGGCTTTTTTTGGGGTCATAAGATATGAAGTCACCCCGCTCTAGACAGATAAAGCGGAAAAGTCGAACATGGCGATACGATTCATATGTTTACAAACGGAACCGAAGACCATGACCTCCCCCACAGAAAATGACGTACTGGTGCTGCGCGAAGACCGCGAACGCGTCGCATGGCTGACGCTTAACCGGCCCCAAAAACTCAACGCCCTATCAGAGGCGATGATTAGCGCACTCAGCGCCGAGTTGGATGCGCTGTCGGACGATACAGACGTCCGTGTCGTGGTCATATCGGGTGCGGGCAAGGCCTTTTCGGCGGGCCATGACCTCAAAGAAATGATGAGCAAGCCCGAACAAGGCCCCTACGAGATTCTGTTCAACGCCTGCGCCGACATGATGTTAAAAATTCACAACTTGCCCCAGCCGGTGATCGCGCATGTCGATGGCATCGCCACCGCGGCGGGCTGTCAGTTGGTCGCGCAGTGTGATCTGGCCATCGCCAGCGACCGTTCAAAATTCGCCACCTCGGGCATCAATCTGGGCCTGTTTTGCGCCACCCCATCCGTGCCCTTAAGCCGCGCCATCGGCCGCAAGGCGGCGGCGGAAATGCTCTACACCGGAAAATTCATCACCGCTGGCGAGGCCGAATGCTTAGGGCTGCTCAACCGCGCCGTGGGGGCTGAGGTGTTGGACGCCGAAGTCGAAAACCTCGCCCTGGAAATCGCCTCGAAATCGCCGTCGGCGATTGAGTTTGGCAAGCGCTTGTTCCTCAACCAGATCGACCGCCCGCTGGATGAAGCCTACGCCATCGCCGCCGAGACTATGGCCGCGAACATGCAGCATGCGGACGCCCGCAACGGCGTCGGCGCCTTCATCGATAAACAACCCGCCCCAACCTGGGCGAACCGCATTGGGAAAGACCGCAAAGCATGAGCAAAAAAGACACGGACGACCTGATCACCGGGATCTTGGAAACCGTCACCACCATCGCCATGGTCGGCGCATCGAACAAGCCCGCACGACCGTCTTATCAAGTGATGGAGTTTCTGCAAAAGCAAGGTTTCAAGGTCATCCCCATCAACCCCGGTCAAGCGGGCGGTGAGATTTTAGGCGAGACCGTGTACGCGTCGCTGGAAGACGCGCCGGGGCCTTTTGACATGGTCGATATCTTTCGCGCGTCGGATGCAGCGGGCGACGTCACCCGCGAAGCCATTCGACTATCGGATGACAAGGGCATCACCGTGGTGTGGATGCAGATCGACGTGGTCAACGACAAAGCCAAGCGCGAAGCCGAAGAGGCCGGGTTGGTGGTGGTGCAAAATCGCTGCCCGAAAAAAGAGATCGAACGCCTTGGCCTGTCATAAAGTCTGTTCAATGGCTGTGCTTTTGGCGGCCTTGACCTCGCCCGCCGCATCCCAGACCGCTGGTCCAGAAATGCTGAACACGCCGATGCAGTTCGCCGGCGCGCTGGTGGGTGCGGAAATTATGCTGATCGAATATTCCAAATCGTCATGCGGCCCTTTGCAAGGGCGACGGTTTGGCGTGCAAGAAGCCGTCAAAATCGCCACGCCGTTTTTGGCCCCGTCCGAGCGCAAAGCCCTGCGCGCTTATGTCAGCGACGCCGCGCAGCAACTGCACCAAGAATACCGCCGCCTCACCGCTGAAAACCTACGCACCATGCAAGCCCAAGGCATCGTCCCCAGAGATGCTTGCCGGGTGCTGCTCAACGTTTACGACAAGGCTTATCGCACCGCCCGCGAATCCTTAAAAACAGCGCGCTAAACCTATTCTGCGGCGACAGGCTGAACCTTATTTTCCGACGGCAACAACCAGCCCACCGCCAAGCCGACCGTGGCGATGCACGCCAGCACGATGAACATCCAATAAAAACCACCGGTGAGATCGTAGAGCGTGCCTTCCAACAGCACCCCCAAGCTGCTCACCCCAAACGCCAGGATAAACTTGAGACCAAACGCCAAAGCGCGCCAATCTTTGGGCGCGTAGCGCGCGATCAACGTGTTTTCCACCGGCAGCGCCGCTTGATTGGCCGACACCAAAACAAAGGCTGCGAACATCAAACCGCCACCGCCAAGCTGTGCCGCCAGAATTAAAAACGGGATCTGCGAAATGAACGCCAAGATGTAAATCAGCTTGAGCGAATATTTGTCGCACATACGCCCGGCGATCAACTGCACCGCACCGGCCACCACGTACACCATCGCCACCATCGCACCGATGCCGAACACACCCTCACCTGCAAAATCGCTCAGGCGCTCGGAAAACACCTTGGGCAAGGCCGGCGACGTGGTTTGGTAGATCAAGCCCGTGCACAACATGGTCACGGCCAGAACCATGATGGTGCGCACCACGTCACGCTTGGTGGCGGTGTGCTCAGCGACCAGTTCGACGGTTGCATCGTGAATGACGCCACGATGGCGCAAAGCCAAGAACGCCAACCCGGTCAAAAACACCACGGCGCCGGGTGCGATAAACGCCGCACGCCAACTGATGAGGTCGGTCAACACCCCTGCCGACAACGCCGCCACCGATGGGCCGACGGTGCCGAATACGCCATTAAGCCCCAACGCCGCGCCGCGTTTTTCCACTTGCGACACCAACCACGCAAAGCCCACCGGATGATAAATCGACCCGAACACCCCGGTCAGGGTCAAAAACACCATCAGCTGAAACGGGCTTTGCGCCAGGCCGGTCAGGATCATGCCCGCGCCGACGCCGAAAAAATACACCGCGATCATGCCGCTGGCCGACCACTTGTCACTGATCCAGCCCGCCACCGGCGCGCCCAGGCCGAACAACACGTTACCCGCGACGATCAAGCTGACCACTTCACCGTGGGTGAGGTTGAATTCGGCTTCCAAAAGTAACGCCACGACAAAGAAGATCGGCGCAAACAAGTGCGCATAGGTATGACCGACGCACGAAAAGCCAAGCGATAGGCGCGAAGATACATTGGGATTGTAAATTGACATGGCGGGGAGGCTCCATATTTTGGCTAAGCTTTTCGCTGGGGCTCAGCTTTCGGCCTCAAACGTATCGCGAAGGGTGTTGCGAATATTGGCGATCTCGTCGAGATGCTCGCTGAATTTCTCGACCACTGCGGGATCGAAATGAAGTCCCGCCTGCCCCTTGATATATTCGGCGGCGTCTTCGATTGACCAGCCTTTTTTATAAGGGCGCTCAGACGTCAACGCATCGAACACATCCGCCACCGCCGTGATCCGACCAACCAAGGGAATATCTTCGCCTTTCAGACCCTTGGGATAACCGGAACCATCCCATTTTTCATGATGGGTCATTGCCACCAAGCGCGCCATCTGCATCAAAGGCGATGGGTGATCACCTAAGATTTCCGCACCGATTTGAGCGTGGGTTTTCATCACTTCCCACTCATCGGGATCGAGCTTTCCTGGTTTGAGCAAGACGCCGTCGGGAATGCCGATTTTGCCGATGTCGTGCATCGGGCTGGCGTGCAGCAGCAGTTTGGCGTCCGCATCAGACATACCTAAAGCGACCGCCAACAGGTGCGCGATTTTGCTCATCCGCACCACGTGCAGGCCGGTTTCATTGTCTTTGTATTCAGCAGCGCGGCCCAAGCGATGCACCACTTCCAAACGCGTATCTTCAAGCTCTTGAGTGCGTTCTTGGACTTTTTGTTCAAGAATTTCATTTTGCTGTCGCACTTGCTTGTGCAGCAGATGCACCTCGATCATGTTGTGAATGCGGGTCAGCGCCTCGACCCGATCAAACGGCTTGTGCAAAAAGTCCTGCGCGCCCGCAGCCAACGCTTTGAGCTTGGTGTCCATATCGGTTTGCGCCGTCAACACCATAATCGGGGGAATATCGCCGTTGGCGATCCCCTTGAGCCCTTCCATGACATCGTAGCCATCCATGTGCGGCATACGGATGTCGAGCAGCACCAGGTCGTAAGGCTCCGCCTCATACATCCCAACCACAACGCGGGAATCAGTCACGCCTTCCACATGCAGGTAACCTTCCGCTTCCAGAAGCTTCTTCAGCAGAACCACGTTGGTCAGATTGTCATCGACAACCAAGATACGAGCCTGGAGGATATGGTCTTGCACGTTGGACATGGAGAGCCTTAGTCAGCCACTAATGATATGACGAATGTCCGAAATTATGACTACATTTGTCAACGGGTTCATGAATTACAAACAGCTAATGCATTCGATACGACTTTATCACAGCATATTCAACATTGGATGCTTTTGCCTATAATGCAATTGTTTCACATCACGCACCGCCTTTTGAGGAGAAAAAAGCATGTTCGGACTGTTTGGCAAGAACGAAAAAGAAATTGAAGAGCTTATCGCCAACAAGCAATACGACGAGCTGCCGACTGCGGTGATCGACGAAATCGCCAAGGATTTGATCCTCACCACCGAATTCGCCATGCCCGAATACAAAGTCACCCAGCGCCTTGAAATCATCACGGCGGAGTGCGTGTTCGGCATGAATATGTTCCGCGACATGTTCGCATCGATCCGCGACATCGTCGGCGGACGTTCAAGCGCCTCACAAAAAGTGCTGCGCGATGCGCGCAAGACTTGTCTCACCGAACTGCGCCGCGAAGCCCTGATCGCAGGCGCCGACGCGGTGATCGGCGTGGATTTGGATTATTCTGAGGTTTCCGGCGATGGTAAATCCATGCTCATGGTGGTCGCCAGCGGCACTGCGGTCAAAATCCAGCCAACCTGACGTCAGAACGTGGGGCAAGCAGTTGTTTTTCCTCAGACCTGTGACGCTCATCGCTTTCGAAGTGGGCAACCGGCGTGTTAACATGTGCGCGCCCATCGTCTTCAAATTCGACCAACGGAACTGCGCCGCCATATGACTCAGTCCATGTACCAGGACTATTTTGGAATTTCGGAAAACCCGTTTTCCATCATTCCCAATCCCAGCTACCTGTACATGAGCCAGCGCCATCAAGAAGCGTTGGCCCATCTGCTTTATGGCGTCAGTGAAAGCGGCGGGTTTGTTCTGCTGACCGGCGAGGTCGGCACCGGTAAAACGACCATCTGCCGCGCGCTGATGGAGCAGCTGCCCGACAACACCGATTTGGCCCTGATCTTGAACCCGAAGCTCACCGAAACCGAGCTGATGGCCGCCATTTGCGACGAGATGCGCATCCCCTACCCAATCGGCACCAAGAGCCTTAAAGATTTTTTCGACTTCATGAACCACCACCTGTTACGCGCCCACGCCAAGGGCCGCAACCCGGTGCTGATGATCGACGAAGCGCAAAACCTGCGGCCCGAAGTTCTGGAACTGATCCGCCTGCTGACCAATCTGGAAACGACGCACAAAAAGCTGTTGCAGATTATTTTGGTTGGCCAGCCGGAACTCAATCACACCCTGGCGCAGACCGAAATGCGCCAGACCGCACAACGCATCACGGCGCGCTATCATCTTGATCCCTTAGGGCTGGTCGAAACCCGCGGTTATATCGAGCACCGTCTGAAAGTGGCCGGGCTGGATACGCGCATATTCACCAACCGCGCGGTCAAGACCGTTCACAAAGCCGCACGCGGCATTCCGCGTTTGATCAATTCCATCTGCGACCGCGCGTTGCTGGCCGCCTACGTCGAAGGCAAAAAGACCATTGACCGCAAACTTGCCAAGCGCGCCAGTGAAGAGGTGCTCGGCACCGGGGTGATCAATGGCGGCCAAGCCAGCGCCAAAAGCGTATGGGGCTCGTTGACGCTGGTCATTATTTTCATCTCGGCGTTGTTGATCGGTGCTTTCGACCCCTATCAATGGGGCATTCAGGACAAAATTGCGCAAATCATCTCGCCGCTTTTGCCGACCACCCCTGAAAAGGTCGCGCACGAAGAGCCAGAGCCCAAACCACAACCCATCATTTCGCCCGACACCATGCCCGACGCCATCATGCCAGACGGCGGCCCACCACCGCCCGGCTTGGACCAAGCCGTGGACGACACCAAAGGTCAGGGCGTCACCGGCATGACCGATGGCGGCGCGCCGTTGTTCGAGGCGGATGAAAAAATCGATATCTCCAAGGCCCAAGGCACCCTGATCGGCGACCTGATCAAGTCTGGCACGCCGGACCGGGCGTTCGTGCAGCTGTTTGAGCTGTGGAACCAGGACTATCTCAAACTCGCTGGCCTCACCCCTTGCGAAAAAGCCGAAAAAGCCGGACTCACCTGCCTTCAAGGCGAGACCGACGTGCCCGGCCTTAAGGCCATGAACCGCCCCGTGGTGGTGTCGTTTCTGATGCCCGACGACGAACGTCTTTACGGTGTGGTCTCAACCATCGAAACCGACTTTGTCGGCGAAAGCGTAACCATCGACTTTGGCGAGCGCGCCGTCACCATGCGTACCCAAGCTTTTGGTTTACGTTGGCCCGGCGACTATCTGGTGCTGTGGAAACCTCACGACATCATTCAACGCCCCATGACGTTTGGCCAACAGGGCCAGGACGTGGTGGAGTTGCGCCGCGTGCTCGCCAAAGCTGGCTACCCAGACGGCTCCCAAGACATCGAAGGCCAAGGCAGCGTCTTTTTCGGCCCGTCCCTGCGCGAACAGGTGCGGCGTTTTCAACAAGACCACGGCCTAGAGCCCGACGGCATTGCGAGCGCGCAAACCGTGATGCGCATCACCGGCGTCGCCGTGGAAACGTTCGCCACGCCCATCGTCAGTAAGGGCGAGTAAATCTATGTCTTACATTCTAGAAGCCCTGAAAAAATCCGACGCCGAGCGTAAACGCGGCGATGTGCCGACGTTGGACGCCTCACCGCAGTACACGGCCACAGCCGAAACGCATGGCAAAAATCGTTTACCGTGGGTGCTGACCGGCGTTTTGGCGGTTGCCGCATCCGGGCTAGCGGGCGTTTTGATCTTGCGCCCCGATACCCCGCCCCCGCCCGTGGAGGAACCCGTCGCCCAACTCGCGCCGCCCACGCAGCCAAAGCCGGAACCGACGCCAGAACCTGAACCCGTTGCTGAGCCTGCGCCCATTCCGGAACCGGAACCGGAACCCGTTATTCCTGCACCAGAGCCAGAGCCTGTGCAAGTGCCGATGGCCGCGCCTGAGCCAGAGGCTATGCCTGAGCCAGAACCCATACCTGAGCCTGAGCCAGAACCGATGCCCGAGCCTGAGCCGATGCCTGCGCCAGAACAGATACCTGAGCCCAAAGCTGAGCCGGAGCGCGCACCGGTCACCATCCATATGCCGACGCCAACGCCGCCAACGCCTCCATCTGCGCCCACACCCAAAGCAGAGCCTATCGAGCAAGCCCCGGCGCCCGTGGTGAAATCGCAAAGACCGACCGTCATCATGACGCCAAGAAGCACTCCCACGCCCGTTCAAAGTCCGGTTCAAAAGCCCAAAGAAAACGCCAAGGATCATGTCGACCGCGCGTGGAGCTCCATCGACAAGGGCCTGTACAATCAAGCCCTACGCGATCTCAACCGCGCCGTCGAAATCGAACCGAACTATGCCGACGCATGGTTCGCGCGCGGCTGGGCCAACGAAAAATCCGGCAACGAGCTGTCGGCCATCGGCGATTATGCCCGCACCATCGCCGCAAAACCCGATCACGCCTTCGCGTTGTTCAGTCGCGGATATCTGAACTTGTACGTCGGCAGCGCACGCGATGCGGTGACCGATTTTGTGCGCACCCAGGGCGTGGCCCAAGATGACAGCCTGCGTCTGTACAGCCACCTGTGGCTGTATCTCAGCCGCACCCGCGCCGATCAGCAAGCTTTAGCGCGATTAAGGGAAGATGCCGCCGGAGAAAACCTCAAGGCTTGGCCGGGCGCGTTGGTCAAACATTTCCTCGGTCAAGCCGAAGAAGGGCGCGTGCTCGCCGCCATTGATGGGGACGGTAAGACCTCAACACTCGAACGTCGCTGCACGGGCTATTTTTTCTTAGGCATCAGCGCCTTAAGCAAAGGCGATAAAACCCGCGCCAGGGCTTATTTCGAAAAAGCCCTGGCCACAGGCGCGGTGCAATTTCGCCAGTACGACGCCGCAAAGCGCGAGCTGGACAGCCTTAACCGCTAAATACCGTAGTATTATTGTATCGCACTTTATACCCCAACGGGTAGGCGCACCGCCCCGCGCGGGTGTTCCCGTGCGTCTCGTCCCGGGTTACACCACCCTCAAACCTACCCCCTAAAAATCATAAATAGGCGAGGCCTTCATGCCGACCAACCGCACCACAGTTACCCACTTCATCATCAACGCCATGCGCGAAAAACAAGGCCACGGCAATCTAACGCTGTTACTCAACGACGTCGTCACCGCATGTAAGGTGATTTCCGACCAAGTGAACCACGGCGCGCTGGTGGGCGCGCTGGGCAGCGCGGGTTCGGAAAACATCCAGGGCGAAACGCAAAAGAAACTCGACATCCTGTCCAACGACATTTTCTTGCGCTTCAATGAGCTGGGCGGCCATCTGGCGGGCATGGCATCGGAAGAAATGGACGATCCCTATCCCATTCCCGAAGGCGCGCCGCGCGGCAAATACCTTTTGCTGTTTGATCCGCTTGATGGATCCAGCAACATCGACGTCAACGTTTCGGTGGGCACGATCTTCTCGATCCTCAAATGCCCCGATGGCATTGAGCACCCCGAAGTGAAGGATTTCCTGCAGCCCGGCACCACCCAGGTGTGCGCCGGTTACGCCCTGTACGGCCCGTCTTCGATGTTGGTGTTGACCACCGGCGAAGGTGTCAACGGCTTCACGCTGGATCAAAACATCGGTGAATTTATGCTCACCCACCCGGGCATGTCGATCCCCCAAGACACCCGCGAATTCGCCATCAACGCGTCAAACTCGCGCTTTTGGGAAGCCCCGGTCAAACGCTACGTCGATGAATGCCTGGCGGGCGAAGACGGCCCGCGCGGCGAAAACTTCAACATGCGCTGGATCGCCTCGATGGTTGCCGAAGTTCACCGCATCTTGGTGCGCGGCGGCATCTTCATGTACCCAATGGACGAACGCATGCGCGACAAGGGCGGCAAGCTGCGCTTGATGTACGAAGCCAACCCGATGGGCTTCATCGTCGAACAAGCCGGCGGCGTGTGCTCGACCGGTCGCGAACGCATCATGGACATCCAACCCACCGGCCTGCACCAGCGCGTGCCGGTGATCTTAGGCTCCAAAAACGAAGTCGAGCGCGTGATCTCTTACCACGACGCATAACACCACCGTTTACCCCAAACGCAAAAACGCCGCTCCCGTCATCGGGAGCGGCGTTATTGCTTGAATGCCGCTCAGTTCAAACGGTCAGACGGAAAGTGGATAAAATTGGCGCTGGCTGACATTTCGATCACTTCAGGCAGCGCTCTGGATTCAGCCTCGTCATAGGTTTCTTCGTCGATGCTGATCACGCCACGGCGGCTCAGCTCGACAATCGCGTCATGCAAGCGCGCGCGCATGTCCGGAAGCATTGATTCGCTTGGAAACGCCAGCTGATAGGCCTTCACCACCTGCTTCAAACACAACCGCGTGCCGCCGACATCGCGAAGCGCGGCCTCAAAAACCTTCACCATTTCCGCTGTTGCTGCGCCCATCGGATTCTGCTCCCCAGAGAACCTCATTAGAACCGCAATAAGTATGACAAGTCAGATGATCTTCGGCAAGCCCTAACAGCGGTCCAGGTGGCCGGACCATAGGCTCAGGGTTTGCTCGGCATCTCGTAAATGTCCAACTCACCGCCGACATCCATCTGATCCATGATCACGATGTCCTCCTTGGTGAATTTCTCACCAGAGACCCCCTTGTACAGGGCGTACAAAACAGCCCCTGCACACACCTGAACGTCTTCGAGGGCTTCCTCATCGAGATCGCCGTAGTTCCTGAAGCTATAGGCTAGGGTCTCGATGGAATCATCAAACATCTGCCTGTAATTCACATTCGATTTTATTTTGAAGAACTTTTCGATCTCATCTTCCGTGAGCGTGATGTGGCCACCCTCATACTCGTGGTCTTTGATCTCATCGCTCTCTTTGGTGTGGCGAATGCAGTAGTGAAGTGTTGGCATTTTCGGCTCCATAGCCATGTAGTGTAGGCATCGTCTACACGGTACAGGATGTGTAAAGTTGGTGGTGCGTTTCGCGCGATGGCTCTGCGAGACCATCACTTGAAACGAGCTTGCGCGACCTTATAGGACGTTCAACATATTTCAAACATTGCCATTGATGCCCTTTTACATCAACCACCCTCCACTCGTATCAAAACCTAACAGCGGCTTCATTTATATGTACGGAAAACGTTTGGTTTGCGTTTATACAACGGGGGGCGACGAAGATACGATTCCAAGATCAATGAACGGAGAGCGCGATGTCAAAGATTGAAGTTAAAGGCGCCAAGGGCGAGGTTCTGCACACCTACGACATTTACGCCGATAACCATGGCTCGCTCATCACGGACGAGCACATGTTCTTTATGGCGAAGTTGAACGCGATCGAAGATGAGCTCGTCAGTGAGGACGAAGCGGATCAACTGACGTTCAAAGTGCTCAAGTGACGTGAAGCGCAAAGCCGCCCCCTGAGGCGCCCATTGAGGCGCCCCCGCGCCACAACCGCGCCCGGCGCTACGATTTTGCAGGAGCGCTTGACGATAATTTGCTATAGCAGGGGGCAACAGGCTCCCAAGCTATAGGACATCTCTCAATGGCCACCTACACAGACGAATACCTCGACACCTACAACGCCGAATTCAGCCAGCACGTCGTCAGCGCGGCGTACTTTTATAAGAGTGATCGGCCCGAAGGGATCAATATCGGCCTGACCGCCGGCGTCGTCGATCCAAAGCTCATCAAAACAACAGCGAAGGTGGCCGAGGTCACAGGGCACATCGGCCACCGCAAAGTCACCGAAGGCGAGCTCTCCATAGATCATCTCGTCGCCATGACCGAAGAGCTGATCAAAGACATCAAGAACCAGCCCACAAGCCTGCTGTCGGCGGAAAAGTTGAAAGAGCATACGATCCACACCGGCATCGTCGCGGGGAACATCATCGCCCTCTACCTGCTCGGCCACGTCCCCAATGATGAACACAACGGCTATGCGTATGAAGTCGATACGAAAGAGGCAAAACCTCTGCGGTGACGGTGACCGGTTAGGGTGGCGAAGGTGGAGTAAAGTAAACTGTCACCGTAACTTTAATTTGTATTGTGTCCCCGAATCCCCTTCCCGAAACCAAATATTTAGCCGCTAACCCATTGGGTTAGAGTCTTTTTGTTGTCCGGGGTGCTAATAAGTATCATTGAAAAGCAAACAGACTAACCTAAAAACGAGGGCGTTTCAGGAAAGCAGGTCATTTCACTTCGATGGACACCGTGCACGCGCGGACAATTGATTTCGCAGCGCGACCCGCTTCTTCCGCATACGCTGCATCGCGATGCACCAGCATGGTCGAGAAGGCGCCGTCCATGAGAAGGACGATCTGGCGGGCGATCGCAGCCGGGTCGTCGATGTGGTTTTCAAGGAGTTGCTTGGAGAGCCATTGTTCGAACTTCTTCTTGTGTCCAGATCCAATTTTCATCGCCGGATGGCCTGGTAGGTTGGCGAGCTCAGCCGCCGTGCGCAGGAAGCCGCAACCTTTCCACTTTGGGTGGCGGGCGGACTTTGCGACTTTTAAAAACATCGCTTCGACTTTATCGGCCACGTCACCATCGGCGCTTTCAAACCATGTTGCAAAAAGCTTTAGGTTTGGCTGATCGCGGGAACTGAGATATTCGGCGATAAGGTCATCCTTGCTCTGGAAATGGTAATAGAGCGTTTTCTTGGTTAGGCGCGCTTCCGCCGCCACGGCGTCGACGCTGACAGCGCGAATGCCTTCCCGATAGAACAGTTTATTCGCGGCATCGATGATCCTTTCGCGAGCGGGATTGTCCTTATTTCGTTTTGCGTCCATCCGGCACCTGAGAAGTAGGTATACTAACCAGTGAGTATGCTTTCGATATGACTGACGCTAACCTTTCTGTCAACCCAAACAGAAAGGCAAACACATGCAAGACAATGTCCTTTACGAGAAAAAAGATCGCGTTGCGCTTTTGACGTTGAATCGACCGGAGAAACTGAACGCCCTCGATTACGCCACCAACGACCGCCTGCTTTCACTCCTCGACCAGATCGAGGCGGATGATGAGATCGCCGCCGTGATTCTGACGGGCGCTGGAGACCGCGCCTTCTCGGCTGGCGGTGACATTCACGAATTCACAAAGAGCATCAAGCGCAACACTGAAGAGGCGGTTCGCGAGTTCTGCCGCCGCGGGCAAAGGATGACTGCGCGTTTCGAGGCTTTTCCAAAGCCGGTGATTGCGGCTGTTAATGGCATTGCCTTCGGCGGTGGTTGTGAAATCACCGAATCCGTGCATTTGGCGATTGCCTCCGAAAAGGCCGTTTTTGCAAAACCCGAAATCAACATCGGCATCCCCCCGACATTCGGTGGCACGCAGCGCCTGCCGCGGCTGGCCGGGCGAAAGCGGGCGCTCGAACTGCTGTTGACCGGCGACACCTTCGGGCCGCAACGCGCGTATGAGCTGGGACTGGTGAATAAGGTGGTGCCCGAGAAAGACCTGCTTGCGGCAGCATTCGATCTGGCAGAGCGGATCATGCGACATTCACCACTTGCCGCAGCTCGGATCATTACGGCTGTCACGCGCGGCCTCAACGCGACGATCGAGGAGGGCCTGCTGATCGAGCGCGAACAGTTCGCCCGCATGTGTGTAACCACGGATGCACAGGAAGGCTTGGATGCCTGGATTGCCCGACGCACGCCGAACTACATGGGGAGGTAACAGTACTGGCGACCTTTTCGAGTTTTTAGGGCAAAAAAGGGGACACAATGCTAATTATACCAACCCTCATAAATATTGACCTGTTGAGACGGTTTTCCTGGATTTTTGGCTAGGCGCGACGGGCGCAGCGATGCGGGGCATCACAAGACCGGCGCAACGACGCAAAAAGTCCAGGAAAACCGCCATACTGGTCGCCTCTACACCCCGTCGAAGTGCGTCACAAAACCTTGACGATGCCCCGCATCGCCTGCGGCTTTGTTCCTTCCCGACAGGCTGTAGAGGCGATCTGAACAGGTCAATCTTTATGAGGGTTGGTATTAGGCGGCACCTCCATGTGCAGCCGATGATTTAATTAGTATTGTGTCCCCGAATTTCTTTACACGCTTCGGGAAGAGAACACCGTCATCCGCCTTGTGCCATTGGGATTGGGTTTGACGGGCCTGTACGGCAGTGTCATTTCGGCTGGTTGATAAACGACCCCCAGAAGGCTTCGGCATCTCGAGCTCTGTATCCTCGATTTTCTATATGATCAATGGAACAGTCTGCCGCTACAGCCGTGAGAGCCTCGACGACAACGCCGGTACGCCGGTAGAGAACGAAAATATCGTCCCATATTGGGTCGACTATATTCGTCCCTTTCGATTTTTCTAGACGGGTCGTTTTGAGCGCATGTCCAAGGTATTTGTCCCGCCAGTTGCGTAATTGCTTCAGTCTGGCCGACTTGCTCATCATATTGACCACGCGGACGACCTGATCGTGTTTCTGGTGCGAGGCTTTGTTCGAATCTTTTGACGGAAGGGAACACATTACCGACGGGATGGACTGGGTATCCTTGTCCGTATCCCACATGCGGCAAAGCGTCATGATTGCATGATCTCGGAGAATGTCTTGCAGACATATCACTACGTTTGCCGAGTAATTACGGTCGAACTTTTTGAGAAGCGTGCCGTCCGACACGATAGGCCGCATCGTCTCCATCGCCTGGGTACAAGTTTCCAGGTCTGCAAGTATACGGTCAATATCGACGACTATTCTCACTTCCTCTGCCATAGATCGAATTTACGGTAATGAGCCCCCACAAGCAAATTTCGCCATGTGCGGTAATTCATTTAAATCAACGTGGGTCAGGGGGCAGCCCCTCTGAACGCGCATAACGACGCAGCGCTAAACGCCGCCAAAAAAACTCATAACGTGTGGGAAGGCTTAACCTCATCCGAGCGTTCTCGGAACCATCCGGGGAGGATGGTGACCCCTACGGGATTCGAACCCGTGTTGCCGCCGTGAAAGGGCAGTGTCCTAGGCCTCTAGACGAAGGGGTCTCGTTGGAAGCACGCGTTAAATAACCGCTCGCTGAGGCAAGATCAAGCTCTTTGAACAGATAATTTCCTCTTTTTTCATCTCCCTACCCGTTTTCTTCGCATCTTCCCCGTTTCGCGGGAAAAAACGTCTCTGCTGCTACCTCAATGGGGGGCTGTACGCGGACAATTTTATCGCTAAACTGCGCGCGGGAGAATTCACAGCAATAAGGGGGAGTATACCCACATGCTCAAAGGTAAAGTCCTGATCGCTCAGGGCGGCGGCCCAACGGCCGTCATCAATCAATCACTCGTCGGCGCCATTCTCGAATCGCGCAAATTTCCCGGTGTCGAGCACGTTTACGGCGCTCTGCACGGTGTTTCCGGTATCGTGAACGAGGATTTCCTCGATCTCACCAAGGAAACCAACGCGAACCTCGAAGCCGTCGCCGCGACGCCGTGTTCCGCGCTGGGCTCGACCCGCGACAAACCGGACGCCAAGTACTGCCAAGAGATCTCTAAGGTTCTCAAGGCCCACGACATCGGCACGTTCTTTTACATCGGCGGCAACGATTCGTCGGACGCCGCGCGCATCGTCGCGGAATACGCCGAAAAGTCCGGTCACGACCTGACCTGCATCCACATTCCCAAAACCGTCGATAACGATTTGATGGTCAACGATCACACCCCGGGCTTCCCATCCGCGGCGAAATTCGTGGCCTCTGCGTTCGCCGGCATCAACCAAGACAACGCCGCCCTTAAGGGTGTGTATGTCGGTGTGTTGATGGGACGTCACGCGGGCTTTCTGACCGCTGCGGCGGCTGGTGCGCGTTTGTATGGCGGCGACGGCCCGCATCTGATTTATCTGCCGGAAACCACCTTCAACATGACCAACTTCGTCAAAGACGTGAAACGCGTTTACGACAAGTATGGCCGTTGCATCGTGGCCGTTTCCGAGGGCATCCACGACGCCAAAGGCACGCCCATCGTCACCAAAATGATGAAGGACGTGGAAAAAGACGCCCACGGCAACGTTCAGCTATCGGGCACCGGCGCGCTGGCAGATTTGCTGTGCGACCAGATCAAAGCCAAGACCGGCATCACCCGCGTGCGCGGCGATACGTTCGGCTATCTGCAACGCTCGTTCTTGGGCTGCGTGTCCGACGTCGACGCCATCGAGGCGCGCGAAGTCGGTGAAAAAGCCGCGCAGTTCGCGCACTTTTCGGGGCGCAAGCACGGCACGGTGACGATCCACCGCACCGGCGATTATGCGATTGAATACAAGCTGTCGCAGATCAAAGAAGTCGCCGCGCTGACCAAGGTGATGGCGCCCAACATGATCAACAAGGATGGCAACAACGTCACCGACAAGTTCATGAAGTACCTGACGCCGCTGCTGGGCTCCGACGGCCTGCCGATGGTGTCGCGCTTGGACCGCAACAACACGGTGCCTAAAATCTTGAAAAAGAAATAAGCCTCCAAGCACACCCAAAACAAAAGGCCGCCCCAACCGGGCGGCCTTTTTTTTCATGCGCACGCCCTCTATTCACCGTAATCTAGGGCTAGAGAATCGGTCATCGTGACGCTGAGCTTTGGGGGGATGCAACCGTGAACGTTAAAGCGAAAACCGAGCCAACGCCGCCGGACTTGAGGACCGCTATTCTCAAGCAGCGCGAGATGCTGACCTCGATGATCAGCCGCGCGATGCGCAAACTGTCGCGCGAATGTGTCGCCTTGATGGATGACCGTGCCGCGATGGAGCAACGCCTGACCAAGGCGCTCGACGAAATCCCCGATTGCAAACATCTCTATGTGATGGATGAGCGCGGTGTGCAGATCGTCGCCAACATCACCCGTGAAGGGCCGGACCAAGTGCACTTCGGTCGCGATCGCTCTCACCGCCCCTATATGCAAGGCATTTTGGGTTCCACCAATTTTCGCTTGTCCGAAGCCTACATCAGCCGCAATTCCAAGCGCCCATCGTTGACCGCGATCCGCGTCATCCGCGACCGCGACAATACCCATGTGGGATTTTTGGGCGCCGATTATGACCTGCGAGAACTGCCTGCGACCCAGGGTTTGTACGAAGAATCCCAAGTCTGGCGCCAAATCAAGGGTGACCCGTCGATTCGCGGCAACCTGTTCCAACAACACCGAGTGGAAAGTCAGGTGGACACGCACATCGACAATGTGATGGCGCTGATGACCGAACTGATAACCCACCACGGGGTGTTTCATGGCAAGCTGCACTTTTCCAGCAGTCGCGCGACCATCTGGTTGACGGACAACCCGTATTGCTATCGCATCCTCAGCTTCGAAGACCTCACCGATCCCGACACCTGCTTGGCCTATCCGCACCACGACTATTCAAGCCGCGCGGTGGTGCCCCAATCAAGCGTCGCCCCGATCATGGAGATGTTTCGCGAACTGCGCTTTGCCGATGAAAACATCTACCTGCGCGCTGGATCGATCAACATCTGCAACGGCATGGTCGCGCTGAACTTTTCGTGCGATGGCTCACACTACATTCGCCACGACGAGTTCCTCAAAAACGGCCTGGAATTTTGGTTCGGCAAGTTGGCTTAGGCGCGCAGTTTGAGCCCCCCTCACCCACGACTTATTCCTCCAGGATGGCCTTGATCTTCTTTTCGTATTCTTCAAGCACGGGTCCACAGGCCGTCGAAGCTTTTCCACCCGGCAATCGTGACGCCACCCCTGCCGAGAGCGCTTTTCCGCCCTCAAAGACGTAGACCTCGCTGACGGCAACAATGCCGATGGCCCGGTTGACGTGAGCGGCCATCACGGCCTTCTTGGTTTCCATCGCCGTCGAATCCAAGTGGAGTCTTCGATCCACCGGCGCCGGCTCTTTTAAAAAGTAATTCAACAAGGCCTCTATCACCCGAGGCACGCGCTGACACACCAAGGGGACATTGTAGGCCTTTGGCACCACCAAAATCGGCGTCATGGGACGCATGGTGGTGGTCCAAGAACCCGGCCTGGATTGCGCCGGGGCCAAAATATGGCTGACTTGTAAAATGGTATCGGTTTCAGGCGGCGGCGGAGCTTCTTCGGCCATCGCGACGGGTGTGCAGCACACAAACAAAAGCAGTGCGAAAGGAATGGTTTTGACCATCTTTCACTCCTTTGTGGCGGGGCTGGCACCCCACTTTGTCTACCCCGTAAACGCTTTCCTTTTACCAACACTGTTTTTCAGCAGGCCTCTCGTAGAGCCACGCTCGATAAGCGCACAAGAGAAATGGCACTGCCAGCAGCTTAATACATCATACAAAAAGAGTCACGGACAGTGAGCGGACGTCAGACACCTCAGCCCCCCGGTCTTCAACCCAAGCAACATTCGATGCGCTATTTGCTACATCTCATTGTATGTATTTTAGCTTTACATTAGCATGTCATAATATATAAGCAGCGCAGTTTAAGAATGAGACGGTATACCGTCCAGATCAGGAGTAACGAACATGATTGAGCTGTTTTGGATGCTGGTCATCGTCATCGTCGGCTTTGTAAGCCTGACGGTCATGGAATTGGCTGAGTAATCTTTTCAAGCCCAACACCTCCCCCCTAAAAAATAAGACCATAAGTTTTCGCCCGTGTCCCGATAAGGACACGGGCGAAAACTTATGTCGATATATAGGTTCTCTGGACCATGGCTGAAATTGGGTCGTCAGCGGCGCGCGATGAGGCGCATTAAGCCCAGCTTTGCACCGCGTCATCGACCATCAACTGCACGCTTTCAAAGCCGTTCCACACGTTGATGCGTAGGCGGCCAACGAAGTCGAAGGGTTGGCCGCCGTGGTTCATCAGGGCGGGGCCGAGGTCTGTGTCGAAGGCTCTGAACGCGATGGCCGTCAGGCGGCCTTGGCCGCCTTCGCCGGTGAGCACCACGCGCACATGGCTTTGGTCCGCGCCGACTGTGTCGGCTTTGACGATGGTCGCGTCTTTAATGCGAAAGCGCGGTTCGGGATTGCCAACCCCGAACGGGCCGACCTGTTCCAAGGTTTTGACCAGATGCATGTTCGCACCCGCGACACCAGTGGTGCTGTCGATGTACAGCCCCGGCGGCGGTGGATGCTCGCCGAGCGCCTTGACCATGCGTTCCGCCAAAAAGGCTTCTAGCTCAGCCAGTTTTTCGCGCTCCACCGTAAAGCCTGCCGCCATGGCGTGGCCACCGCCTTTGATCAACAAGTCTGCTTGGCGCGCGGCGATCACCGCGCTGCCCAAATCGGCGCCCGTGACCGAACGCGCCGATGCGGTGCCAAGCGGCCCATTGAAACTGATCACACAGCAAGGCCGGTTGTATTTTTCCTTCAAGCGCGATGCGACGATGCCGACCACGCCGGGATGCCAGCCTTCGCCATGGGCAATCACAATAGGACCCGGCTCGTCACCCGCAAGGCGCTTTTCAACTTGGGCGATGGCTTCGTCTTGTACGGCAGCTTCGATCTCTTGGCGCTCAATGTTCAAGTCGTTGAGGCGCTGGGCCAAGGCCAAGGCTTCGCTTTCATTGTTGGTGGACAACAAGCGCGTGCCCAAATCCGATTGCCCCACCCGCCCCCCGGCGTTGATGCGCGGGCCAAGCACAAAGCCGAGGTGATACGCGCCAGGCTTTTCCTTGATCCCTGCGACGTCGCCGAGCATGCGCAGACCGACGTTTTGACGCGTCGCCAAGACCTTCAGCCCTTGGGCCACCAGCGCGCGGTTGACGCCCTTCAACGCCACTACGTCGCACACGGTGCCGAGCGCGACGATATCCAGCCATTGCATCAGGTCTGGAGCGGGGCGTGCTGCGTACCAATCCGCCTCGCGCAGTTGACGATTGACCGCCACGGCGACCAAAAACGCCACCCCCACGGCGGCCATCTGGCCGTGCGGACTGTCGTCGTCGATGCGGTTGGGATTGACCACCGCGAATGCCTTGGGCAGACGCGCTTCGCCTTCGTGGTGATCGACGACAATCACGTCGAGCCCGGCGTCATGCACATCGGCCAAGGGCTCGAACGAGGTCTGCCCGCAATCGACCGTGACCACCAAAGACGCGCCGTCGGCTTGCAGTTTCAACAACGCCGACGCGTTGGGGCCGTAGCCTTCTTCCAGGCGATCGGGGATGTAGACCCGAACCTTAGCGCCTGCGGCTTCTAAAAAGCGTCTCAGCAGCGCCGACGAGGTAGCGCCATCGACGTCGTAGTCGCCAAAGATCGCGATACCCTCGCCCGCCTGAACGGCATCAGCGATGCGCTTAGCGGCCTTATCCATGTCTTTGAGATGGCCGGGATCGGGCAGATGGGTTTTGAGTTTGGGGTCGAGAAAGCCGCCCGCCGTTTCCACGTCCAAGCCGCGCGACGCCAGCACACGGCCGACCACTTCGGGCACGCGTAGCCGCTGGCTCAGCGCCAGGGCTTGGCGGTCGTCGCTGGCTTTGAGCAGCCAACGTTTGCCGCCCAATGACAACTTACCGTCGGTGAAGACTTCGGTGACGTCGGGGTTGGAGGGCATGGTGCTTGTCTTCCCTCCTAGCCGCTTTAAGCGTTTTCGATGCGGATCATGTGCGGCGCTTCGACAACATGGTCGAGCGCGGCGATGGCGTCGAGCGCGGCGACCATGTTGGCCTCAGAGGTTTTGTGGGTGGTCATCACCACTGGCACCGGCTTGCCCTCTTCACGACCGCGCTGGATCATCTGTTCCATAGACACACCATGGTCGCGCAAAGCTGCGGCCACATCGGCGATCACGCCCGGCACATCCATCAAGGTCAAGCGTACGTAGTATTCACCAACATGCTCGCTCATCGCGCGGGTCGGGACTTTTTTCAAATCGGCAACCGGGACGGAGAACGTCGGCACCGTAATGCCGCGCGCCAGATCGCAAATGTCGGCGACCACTGCGGACGCCGTGGGCAGTTCGCCTGCACCTCGTCCGACCTGGACGTACGTGTCGATGGCGTCGCCGTCGATGACCACTGAGTTGAACACGCCTTCGACCTGCGCGATGGGTGCGCTCAGCGCCACCATGGTCGGGTGCACGCGTTGTTCGACCGTATCGTCATGACGTAGCGCCACGCCCAGCAGCTTGATGCGATAGCCGAGTTCTTCGGCGAACTGAATATCGACGGCGGAGACATGGGTGATGCCTTCGACGTGGACGTCCTTGAAATTGATCTCCACGCCGAACGCCACCGAGGCCAAGATCGCCAGCTTGTGCGCCGCGTCCACGCCTTCGATATCGAACGCCGGATCGGCTTCGGCGTAACCTAAGTCTTGGGCGTTTTTGAGCACTTCGGCGAAATCGCGGCCTTCTTCGCGCATGGTCGTGAGAATATAATTGCACGTGCCGTTCAAGATGCCCTGAACCTTGGTGATGTGGTTGCCCGCCATGCCTTCGCGGATCGACTTGATCACCGGAATGCCGCCTGCGACGGCAGCCTCATAATTGAGGCTCACGCCATTGTCCGTGGCCAGCTTGTCCAAGGCGGCGCCGTGATGGGCGACCAGCGCTTTGTTGGCCGTGACCACATGCTTGCCGGAACCCAACGCAGCCTCGACCACCGTCTTCGCGATGCCGTCCGATCCGCCGATCAGCTCAACCAGTAAGTCGGCGTCGCAATTTTTCGCCATGTCAACGGCGTCGCCATACCATTGATAACCAGACACGTCAAAACCCAGCCCGTCTTTGCTCAATGCCGACACGGCGCTGACCACCACCGGGCGACCGCAGCGCTGAGCGATCACCGCAGCATGATCGCGTAAAACCTTGACGGTTCCCCCGCCCACCGTGCCAAGACCGGCGATGGCGACTTTAAAGGGTTCGCTGGATACGTTGTTGGGCGTCATATTACTTGGCCTCCGCGCGGCGTTTTTCCGCGTCTTCCAATACAGTTTGGTAATTGTCCATAAAGGACTTAATCGAACGGATCGCTTGACGGGTGCGGTGTTTGTTTTCCACCACGGCCAAGCGCACAAAACCGTCGCCGTGTTCGCCAAAGCCGATGCCCGGCGCGACCGCGACCTGGGCTTCGCGCAGCAACAGCTTGGAAAACTCCAGCGAGCCCAAGTGCGCGAACGCGGGCGGCAGCGGCGCCCATGCGAACATCGTCGCGGGCGGGCTGGGCACATCCCAACCGGCATTGGTGAGACCGTCGATCAAGATATCGCGGCGCTCTTTATAAAGCTGGCGGATTTCATCGACGCATTCTTGTGGACCGTTCAGCGCGGTGGCGGCGGCGACCTGGATTGGCGTGAAGGCACCGTAATCCAGATACGACTTGATGCGCGTCAGCGCGCCGATCAAACGCGGGTTGCCCGCGGCGAACCCGATGCGCCAGCCCGGCATATTGTAAGTCTTGGACATCGACGTAAACTCTACGCACACGTCTTTGGCACCCTTGACCTGCAAGATCGATGGCGGCGGATTGTCGTCGAAATAAATTTCCGAATACGCGATGTCCGACAGCACGTAAATTTGGTGGTGACGACAAAAATCGACCACGGCTTCGTAAAAGTCGAGGTCGCAGACTTCCGACGTCGGGTTGTTGGGGTAGTTGATCACCAACATGGAAGGCTTGGGCACCGAATGATTGACCGCGTTCTTCAGCGCCTCGAAAAACTCAGGACCCGTAGACACCGGAATGTTGCGCACCGCCGCACCGGCGATGATGAAGCCGAACTGATGGATCGGATAGCTGGGGTTGGGCACCAAGATCACGTCGCCGGGGCTGGTGATGGCGCTGGCGAGGTTGGCGAGGCCTTCTTTGGAGCCCAGGGTCGTGATGATCTCAGATTCCGGGTCCAGCGACACGTTCCAGCGGCGTTCGTAATATGCCGACAGTGCCTTGCGCAGCCCCGGAATGCCACGGGAATTGGAATAACCGTGGGTTTTCGGGTTGCGCGCCGTTTCGACCAACTTTTCGACGATGTGCGCGGGCGTCGGCTGATCGGGATTGCCCATGCCGAAATCGATGATGTCTTCACCTGCGGCGCGGGCGCGGGCCTTCATCTTATTGACTTCGGCGAAGACATAAGGGGGAAGGCGGCGAATGCGGTGAAATTCCTGTTCCATAAGCTCGTTCTGCCAGAAGGTTAGAGTTCAAACAAGTGCATTTGTTGTGATCGACGTTGATGAGGTCCGAAAGTGAAAACGCCGCCGTCCCGGGTGCGAGACGGCGGCGCCGGAAAAATCCGGATCGTCGCCAATTTTAGGTGGTCGCTGCGGCCAGATAAATCTCGACCCGGCGGTTGCCCGCCTCGCCCGATGGCATGACTTCCAAGAACAATGGCTGGGTGTCCGAAACAGCTTGAACTTCAAGCGTTTCAGCCGGAAGGCCCATTTTCGTCAAGACCGTGCCGATGGTGCCTGCGCGGTTCATGGAAATCTCAAAGTTAACCATCTGGTGCTTGATGTAATCCATGTCCTTGGTTCGTGCGCTGGCGTGGCCGACCACGACCACGCGACCGCCGCGTTCTTTTTGCAGTTGGATCACGGCACCCAAGATCGAACGGTCACGCTGATCCAAGTTGGCCGCGTTGTTGGCGAAATGAATGGTCGCAACGCGCACCATACCGCCCACGGTCGCGGGACCGACGGTGCCAGTGGTGGTCGCGCCCGGTTCGGGGAACAACGCACTCACCGCGCCTTGCGGCGCACCGGCCATGCTCAATTGCGGCATCTGGGCAGGTTCGGGCATTCCCGCCATGCCGTCCGACGAAATCACCACGGTTTCAAAATCGCCGCCATATCCGGTCATCGCGCTTGGCGTGGGAAATTCAAAAGGCGGAGGCGCTGTCATGGGCCCGGTCGGGGCTTCCGACACAGACAACCGTGCCGGTGCGGGGGCAGGTGCCCCCGATGTTGATGGCATGGTTGGCATCGGCGGCGGCGCGGACGCCATGGTCGCCGGTGCGGGCATGACATCCATTGTCGGCTGCGGCGCAGGTGCTGGTGCTGGTGCTGGTGCTGGTGCAGATTGAGGCGCTTGGGCGACTTTGGCGACCGGGGCTTGCGGCGTCAAAACGTTGCTTGGCGCGCCTTGGCGTTCGATGGCGGGTGAGGCGTAGTTGCTACTCACCTGATCAGCGCTCAAACCGCTGGGCGCAGAGCTGACCGTTTGGGACGGAGCCGGGCTCGGTGCGGGCGGCGGTGCGTTGGGATCGGCGGCGAGGCCTTGGTTTTGCGCGTTAGGCGTACCCAGCGTTGGCCCTGTGGTGTCGGCGGCCTGACTGTCGCCAGAGAAAAAGTCGGTGGTTTTTTCGTACCAGGACACCGGGTTGACGACGTCCGGAACGGACGAGCATGCACCCAGCATCACACTCAGCAACGCCACGGATACAACCCCGCGAAATACACCTGATTTAGCCCGCAGATTGCTCTGTCGGACTTCTGTCCTTTTTTGCATCGCCAATGCATCCATTATAGGAAGCCCCCAAATACCTGAATTTCCGATCATTAATGGCACACTGAACGGTATTTGTTAAGAATCTTCTAGCCTCAAGTCAATTTCCCGATCACGCGCCCAACGGGCGTTATGATCGTTTCCACCGACAGCCGACCCAAGAATGAGCCGTGAAAATGTCTTTAGAACTCAGAACCTTCCAAGGGTGATGTTATTTTTGAGGCCTGGTGAAGGCTCTACAAAAACGTTAACAAGGCCTAGGCTATGGTATAGGACTTCATAATTGGCAAGGGAACAGCCTTGCCCATAACCGCTTCAGCATCACCGATTGCGGGATTTGTCCCCGCTCATCTGGGGGATGACGGGCCTGCCAATTATATTCAACAATTAGGACACACATTTCGTTTCCCTTGCGAAAACGGCTGTGAGTGGCAATTATAAGATTGGTAATAATGAAAAGGCCGTCCAATGCCAAATCAACGCTCAGATGAGCCCTCTCCTAAAATATCCGCCCCATCTTTCACAAAGCTCGACGAACTGCCTACGATCCTCGCCGATGTAGCGACGCGGTCCCAAGACATGATCCGCGCGTTCAACGAACGCCACGCGGTCGATCCCGAATGGCAAGACACCGCACGCTCTGAACTCAACATGACGGAAATCGTCGGTTTGCCCGAAACGTTTGCCGAATTGACCCGGCGCATGATCGCCGAGCCAGAGCATCTGGCGAATGCACAAATGAAGTTTTGGGAAAACGGCCTCAAATTGCTGGGCTACTTCAACGCGCGATTGGCGGGACAAACGCCTGCCCCCGTGGCCCAACCGGATAGCGGCGACAAACGCTTTCTCGATCCCGATTGGAGCGAAGATCCCTATTTCGATTTCCTCAAGCAACAATATCTGCTGTTCACCTCATGGGTTGAAGATATCGTTGACGGCGCCGATGGCCTCGATCCCCACGAACGCCAAAAGGCGCAATTTTTCACCCGCCGTCTGACCGACGCCATGGCGCCGACGAATTTCTTGCTGACCAATCCCGAAGCGCTGCACGAAACCATCGAAACGCGCGGCGAAAACCTCATCCGCGGCCTGGAAATGGCCATCGAAGACATGGAAAAGGGCCACGGCAAATTGTCTGTGCGCACCACCAATGACGATGCCTTCGTGATCGGCAAGGACCTCGCCAACACACCGGGCAAGGTGGTGTTTCGCAACGACCTGATGGAACTGATTCAGTACGCGCCCACCACTGACAAGGTGCGCAAAACGCCGCTGCTGATCGTGCCGCCATGGATCAACAAGTTTTACATTCTCGATCTCGGCGCGCAAAAATCCTTTATGCGTTGGGCGGTCGAACAAGGCCACACGGTGTTCGCCATTTCTTGGGTGAACCCGGACGAAAGCCTCAAAGACAAGGCCTTCGAAGATTATCTGGCCGAAGGCCCGCTGGCGGCGTTGGACGCCATTGAGCGCGCCACTGGGGAACGCGAAGTCAACGCCATCGGCTATTGCATCGGCGGCACGCTTTTGGCGACGACGCTGGCGCACTTGGCGGCGAACAAGCAAGCAGATCGCATCAAGTCGGCGACGTTCTTCACAACGCTTTTGGATTTTTCCGACGTCGGCGAGCTTTCGGTGTTCATCGACGAAGGCATGGTTTCGCGCTTGGAAGAGCACATGAAGGACTGCGGCATTTTGTCAGGACGCGAAATGGCCTCGACGTTCTCGCTGTTGCGCGCCAACGACCTGATCTGGTCGTTCGCTATCAACAGTTATCTGATGGGCAAAGCCCCTCGCCCATTCGACATTTTGTTTTGGAACGCCGACAGCACCAATATGCCCGCCGCCATGCACGCCTATTACCTGCGCAACATGTATCTGGAAAATCGTCTCCGCATCAAGGGCGGGATCGAGATTATGGGCCAGCCCATCGACCTGTCGAAAGTCAAAACGCCGAGCTATTTTCTCGCCACCAAGGACGATCACATCGCGCCGTGGAAATCAGTTTATGAAAGCGCGCGTTTGCTCAAAGGTCCGACCAAGTATGTTCTAGCCGGATCGGGCCATGTCGCGGGTGTGATCAATCCCCCGGCGCGCAACAAGTATTGCCACTGGACCAATGTCAAAAAGCCCAACACCCCCAGCGCATGGTTGAAAGGCGCATCCCAACATCCGGGGTCGTGGTGGAACGATTGGAACAAGTGGGTGAACCGCCACGCGGGCAAAAAAGATCAAAAGCCGCGCACCCCAGGCAAAGGCGACCTCAAAGCCTTATGCGATGCGCCTGGCGAATACGTTTTGAAACGAGGCGCTTAAAGACGATGACCGACACCCCCGACCGCAAAGCTCTGCTCAAGGCCGCCGAAACCCACATCGTCACCTTGCAGCAAGAAAACGAAGCGCTCAAAGCCGACCTCAACAACATGATCGACGCTCAAGCCCAAGAGACCGATCAAATGGTGCAGATGTCCGAACAGCTGTGGAAACTGGAAGAATCTCTGCTGTCCACCACGCAAGAAAAAGAGGTCGCCTTGATGATGCTGCAAAACATCAAAAGCAACATGACCCGCATCCAAACCTATGCCGAAGAAACGCTCTCGTCAGTGAAGCAAAACAAAGCCACGCGCCTGACCATGGCGGCCCAAGTTTACGAAATCAAATCCATGGTCGATACATTGGGGCTGGAAAAAAAGTAACCCGCCTTAAGCAGAGGGGGGCCGCCCCCCCCCGCGCCATTGCGCCTTAGGCCAGAATATCGCGCAAGACCTCAAGTTCTTCATCCACACTGACGCAATCCTCAGCGAACACTTCATCCGTTACGCCGGGAAATTGAACGCAGGTAAAAGAAAATAAGCTGGTGCCGTCCGCCAGTCCCATGACACGCGCAGGCCAACCGGCCATCTGCTCTTTGTCGGGTCCGCCACACATGTCCAAGACCCCTGTTTCAGGATCGCTGTTGATCTTGAAAAACATATCGCCGTCGGGCCGAACGACCTTGTAGTCGTCCCCTTCTTGTTTCACCCCCTGACAAAAGCTGGTCGCCCATTTGGGCAGGTTATGAATGTTCGACAAAAAATCGAACACCCGATCTCGATCGGCATTGAGGTGAACGGTCTTGGTTACCGTATTCATAATTATGCTCCATGATTTGTGTTGAAGTTCACAAATATCGGTATACTGACACCCTACTGACAGCGTGGTGTCAGTAAGGTTGTGATTGAGTGTTTTTCATGAGCCGTCGTTCAGACCGACTTTTTCGCATCGTGAATTTCCTGCAAGGGCGCAGGCGCGCCGTCACGGCCGCACGCATTGCTGACGAGTTCGGCGTGACCACGCGCACGATCTATCGTGATATCCAAGATTTAATGCTGTCCGGCGTGCCCGTCACCGGCGAGGCGGGCGTCGGTTATGTGTTGGATCGAACCTTCACCCTACCGCCCATTCAATTCGATGCGGAAGAACTAGAATGCCTAGTGCTAGGCCTTTCGATGGCGTGCAGTTGGACGGATGAACCGACCGCGACCACCGCACGCCAAACCATGGGCAAGATCAAAGCCCTGTTGGGGGAACGCCAGCGCGAAGCCCTGCAAGGCGTCGCCCTGTTTGCGCCGCACAGTGCGCAAAAAATTCCCTGGAGCGTCGATTTCAGCGCCATCCGCCGCGCCATTCGCACCCGTCAGAAAATCCACATGCATTACGAAGACGAACATGGAGCGTTGACGGTGCGCACAGTCCGCCCGCTAGCGATGGCGTTCTTCGGTTCTGTATGGCTCATGTTGGGGTGGTGTGAGCTGCGCGCTGGATTTCGAAATTGGCGTCTCGACCGCATGCGCGATATGGACATATTGCCCGAAGGCTTTCGCGATGAATCGGGCAAACG
>Ga0209344_10000745_pt1 | contig 50755 bp, 55 predicted proteins | sample Cruoilmetagenom6_FD_187293 | JGI IMG/M metagenome (GOLD analysis project Ga0209344, IMG submission 187293) | Oil polluted marine microbial communities from Coal Oil Point, Santa Barbara, California, USA - Santa Barbara Oil Seep Sample 6 (SPAdes)... | ecosystem: Environmental > Aquatic > Marine... | reverse complement strand
TGCCGCTTCTACAGAGCTATGGCTGCGCATCAACCGGTGGAACGTGGCAGGGCCGACACGGCGTGATCGGATCAGGCGTATCCATTGAATGTAGTCAGCTTGGGTTTCGGGTAATGGGCTATGAGGTGTGTGAGTTTGTGTCATGTCATGACTTTGACAGAACGTCGTTAACAGATTGTGAATCGGTCTAAAGCTTTTGGGTCATCACCAGACAAGGCAGGGGATAGGGTTCTGCCAAAGTGTCCAGCATGATGGTTTCCACACCTTTGCGCTGCCACCCCATTTTTTCATAGAATGCAATGGCGCGTGCGTTTTCCGCGTTTACATCCAGCTTTGCTGATTTATGTCCGGCTAAGCGGATACGTGCGACCCCGTCCGTGATCAAAGATGCGGCAGCCCCTGTACCTTTTGCAGTAGGGCAGACATAGAGTTGGTATATTTCCGCGCCTTTGGTGATGCAAAACCCCAAGGGCCTATCGATTTCTCCGATGACGCGGATATTTTCGAAATGGTCGGACAGTCGGATTGCAAAGCTATCAAGCGTGCGGATTGCGGTCAGGGATGCAGGCACGTGTGCTGCATGTGCAACTTGCCAACCGTCATACCAGAGTTGAGCAAGAGCGGGCAGTTCGTTTGGGTCGGGCTCGCGGATGGGTTGGCTCATGTTTATTCGGATTCAGTTTGAAAGGCTTCTGGTGTCATTTTTCTGCATCTTAACCAAACTACATTTGCATAGAGTAGTCCAATAATTATGGAATATTTGACTAATATATCTGCCTCATCTCGCGCCTCGTTCATGAGTGACCAAAATGCGATGAGCAATGACATTGCAATTATATTTGTGGGTAATAAACCGAAATACCCATGGCGTCTTGCTAGGTAAAATATTGGAATAGTGATTATAAGAAAGGCCCAAACGAGTATAATGCTCACTGCGCCCATAAGAGATGAACACAGAAAAAAGACTGCGATAGAGGGTGCTTGGGTTTCAGCATAGATAGTTTCTGATAGGATATAACATATGAACAACCCAATGATGCTCAGGGTTGGAATTCCAAAAATGGCCACAAGAAATGCAGAGATATAATCGCGAAATTCTAGTTTTTGTGCGGCAACCTTGGACACGCGCCAAAGTGGGAAATTACTCAAACCTGCGATCCCCCCACCGTTAACCCCCCGATCAATAACGTTGGTTGTCCAACGCCCACGGGCACCCATTGGCCTGCCTTGCCGCAGTTACCCATGCCGGGGTCAAGGGCCATGTCGTTGCCGATGGCGCGGATGTGTTTTAGGGCGGTTGCCCCATCGCCGATCAGGGTGGCGCCTTTTACAGGTGCGCCGACCACGCCGTTTTTCACCCGGTATGCTTCAGTACAGGAAAACACGAACTTGCCGTTGGTGATATCGACCTGCCCACCACCAAACCCGACCGCATAAATACCGTCTTTGATTTGCGCAACTATATCTTCGCGTTCAGCATCTCCACCCAGCATATAGGTATTGGTCATGCGCGGCATCGGGGTGTGGGCATAGCTTTCGCGCCGACCGTTGCCTGTAGGCGCTACCCCCATAAGACGCGCGTTTTGACGGTCTTGCATAAGGCCTACCAAAACGCCGTCCTCGATCAGAACATTCTTGCCGGATTGTGTGCCTTCGTCATCAAAACTGATCGAGCCACGGCGATCGGGGATTGTGCCATCATCCAGCACAGTCACGCCTTTGGCGGCCACACGTTGCCCCATCAGCCCGGCAAATGCTGATGTTTTCTTGCGGTTGAAATCACCTTCCAGCCCGTGTCCCACGGCTTCATGTAACAATATGCCCGGCCAACCGTTACCAAGGGCCACGTCAAAAACACCGGCAGGGGCGGGGACTGCTTTGAGGTTTACCAATGCAACACGCAGAGCCTCTTTCGCGGTGGTTTTCCAGTTCTCAGCCTGCATTAACCCCAATAACCCGTGTCGCCCGCCGCCACCCGCGCTACCGGTTTCGCGGCGCCCGTCCTGTTCAACGATGATACTGACATTCAACCGTGTAAGCGGGCGGCTGTCACGCACGCGGGTGCCTTCCGGGCGCAGGATTTCGACTTCTTGCAAGGAGGCGGTAATCGTGGCAGAGACTTGAACCACCCGCCTGTCCAGAGACCGTGCGTAATCATCAATTTCCTTTAGTGTTTCAATTTTCACTGAAAATTCGGCATCCGCCATTGGATCAGCATCGGTATACAGCCGTTGGTTTGTCGGGGTCGGTGCATCCGCCCAAGTGCCACCACCACTGCCTACGGCAAGTCGGGCGGTCTCGGATGCGCGTTTCAAAGCATGAATGCTCATCTCGGTTGAATGGGCGTAACCGGCGGTTTCACCACACACTGCCCGCAGACCAAAGCCCTCTGAGGCATCATATGACGCGGTTTTTAGCTTGCCGTCATCAAAAAGCAAAGCCTCCGAGCGACGGCGTTCCAAGAAAAGTTCGCCATCATCAGCGCCGGAAACTGCCTCTTTTAATACTTTTAATGTGGCAGTTTCATCAAAAGAAGTCTCAAATGGTGCAAATGGTTTGGCTTGGCTGGTCAATTTGAAGTATCCTTATTAAAATGAAACCTGTATAAAGCGGCGCAATGCCGCAAAGGGAATGCTTGTTCTTTAGGCGATATTATGGTTCTTCAGCGCAAGGACACAACAGGGGATTCTGTCGTTTTATACGATTTGGGTCTTGAGGGGGCAAATGCCCGTAGCGGAAACAGGAAGAAACGCATGCGAGTAGCAAAGATTTTAAATACAATTTCAACGGCTTTAATTGGCCTGACAATAGCTGGAAGCGCATTGGCGCAAGACGGTTTAGAACGCGTTGGTAAACCTATTGCCAATGGCCTGAACTTTCAAACTGCCGCAACAGAATTGGCGAGTGACCTGCAGTGGGTGGATAATTTTCTGCTTATAATCATTACCGCAATCACAATTTTTGTAACCGTTTTATTGTTGATTGTGATTGTAAGATATAACCGCCGGGCTAATCCGAAACCTGCAACATTTACACATAATTCTGCACTGGAAATCGGTTGGACTCTGATACCGATCATTATTTTGATCGCAATTATACCACCATCCTTAAGCCTGTTGTTCAAGCAACAAGAAATCCCAGCCGCTGACATCACCATCAAAGCCACGGGGAATCAATGGTACTGGACTTATAATTATGTAGATGATGACTTTGAGTTCGATAGCTACATGATTGGCCACCCTGCGACATTAAGCGATGCAGATGCAGATAAGGCATTCAGAAAAACCCCAGCCGTTTTAGCCGCTCTGAGAGAAGCTGGGTATAACGAGGATGAATTTTTGTTGGCAACTGACAATGCTGTTGTGATACCTGTCGGGAAAACCATTGTTGTACAAGTTACTGCGGCAGATGTGATCCACTCATGGGCGATACCTGCCTTTGGTGTAAAGCAAGACGGTGTTCCGGGACGTTTGGCCGAGTTATGGTTTAAAGCCGATAAAGAGGGGATATACTTTGGTCAGTGCTCAGAATTGTGCGGTAAAGACCATTCCTATATGCCGATCACGGTGATGGTCGTCAGCGAGGACGATTATGATGTCTGGCTTGAAGAAATGATCAGTGAATATGCCGATGCGGGCGCACCGCAAGCAGTGCAAGTCGCAAACGCAAACTAATCCAACCTCGGCGGGCCATTGGGCCCGCTTCGCAATTTGGGTATGATAATGGCAGATGCAAGCGTGATAGAGGTCGGACACGAGACCGATTTTGGCGATTATGTAGCGCTCCTGAAGCCGCGCGTAATGTCATTGGTTGTGTTCACAGCTCTGGTGGGTCTTTTAGTGGCGCCAGTGTCGGTTCATCCTGTAATCGGCTTTGCATCTATTTTGTTTATTGCAATAGGCGGAGGTGCCTCCGGTGCGCTCAATATGTGGTGGGATGCCGATATTGATGCGGTTATGAAACGCACCCAAAGACGGCCTGTACCAGCAGGGCGTATTACCTCTAGCAATGCGCTTATCTTCGGTGTTTGGTTATCTGTCATTGCAGTTTTGATGCTGGGATTGACTGCGAATTATCTGGCCGCAGGCCTGCTGGCCTTTACGATCTTTTTCTATGCGGTGGTTTACACCATGTGGTTAAAGCGCTCGACACCGCAAAACATTGTTATCGGTGGTGCAGCCGGTGCATTTCCTCCAATGATTGGATGGGCTGTCGCAACTGGCAGTATAGGCATCGAAAGTATTTTGATGTTCGCATTGATCTTTATGTGGACGCCACCGCATTTCTGGGCATTGGCGCTGTTTATGAACCATGACTACGCCGAAGCCGGTGTGCCGATGTTAACTGTCACACATGGTAAGCGGGCCACACGCAACCACATTCTTGTGTACACTATCGCATTGGTGCCCGTAGGCATTGCTGTGGCATTCACCAGTATTGGCGGGCCGCTTTATTTTACTGCATCCGTAATCTTGAATATGCTGTTCCTGAAAGGGGCTTACAATATCTGGCAACGGACTGAAGATCAGGCCGAGGACGATAACTATGCAGTTGAACGCAATGTGTTTCGCATATCTTTATACTATCTTTTCCTGCACTTCGCGATGCTGCTGGTCGAGGCAACCGCTAAAGGTTTTGGCCTTGGCTGGACCGCCTGGCCACAGTGGATTTGAATGATGTCAGGTGCGAATAACAGCATAAGTGGTCGCCGTAAGCGCAATAATATCCTGCTGGGTGGTGTGTTATTCGGCTTTGTCGCATTGGTCTTTGCAATCACTGTTGCAAAGATGATGGACGGGCAAGATATGAAATCTTATGAATATACCCGCCCAACTGTTGGGCAAACCCAATGAAACAACATAAAAACAGAAATCTTGTAATCCTACTGACCATTATTCCGCTCGTCATGCTTAGCCTGTCTTTCGCGGCGGTACCACTTTACAATCTGTTTTGTCGTGTGACAGGCTTTGGCGGCGTTACACAGGTAGCGGAAGAGGCCAGCACTGAAATATTGGACCGTATCGTTGAAATCCGCTTCGACGGATCTTTGGAAAAGGGCATGCCGTGGACCTTTAAACCAGAGCAACATACGATGAAATTGAGGATCGGGGAAACCGGCCTTGCATTTTATGATGCTTATAACCCAACCGATAAAACTATTGCAGGCACTGCCAGTTTTAATGTTTTCCCATATTCTGCCGGAGCTTATTTTACAAAGATAGACTGTTTTTGTTTTACAATGCAGGTTTTGAAACCGGGTGAGCGCGTAAAAATGCCGGTAACCTTTTATGTTGACCCCGACATGGTCAACGATGAGGACGCAAAATTCATCAATTCCATCACACTGAGTTACACATTTCACGTAACAGATGTACCAGAAGAGCAAGCAAGCCTTGCTATTGACACGCAAACCGACATAAAAACGACGCAGTAATTAAGGGGATTCCACACATGGCGCATGAAAAAAATCATGACTATCACATTTTGCAACCTAGTATCTGGCCATTCATGGGCGCATTGGGCGCATTTACCATGCTTACAGGTGGTGTTTTCTGGATGGGTGGCTCTGCACCATATGTATTCTTTATCGGTCTAGCAATTGTCCTTTATGTGATGTTCTCTTGGTGGACAGACGTTATCGACGAAGCCAATGTGGGTGATCACACTCCGGTTGTATCAATTGGCCTGCGTTACGGTGTGATATTGTTCATCATCTCAGAGGTTATGTTCTTTGTAGCATGGTTCTGGACATTCTTTAAACACGCACTTTACCCAATGACAGAAGGCTCGCCAAAAATAGACGGCATATGGCCGCCTGCGGGCATTGAAACCTTTGATCCTTGGCATCTGCCACTGATCAATACGTTGATCCTGCTTTGCTCTGGTTGTTTTTGTACATGGGCACACCACGCGATCGTCCACGACAATGATCGTGATGGTTTGAAAAAAGGTCTGATCGGTGCGGTTATACTAGGCGTTCTGTTTACAGCATTCCAAGCCTACGAGTACAGCCACGCAGCCTTTGGTTTTTCCGGTAATATTTACGGTGCTACTTTCTTTATGGCGACTGGCTTTCACGGCTTCCACGTCATCATCGGTACGATCTTCCTGTTGGTCTGTTACTTCCGAGCACAGGCCGGTGCTTTCACCCCTGAAAAGCACATCGGACTGGAAGCCGCCGCTTGGTATTGGCACTTTGTTGACGTTGTATGGTTGTTCCTGTTCTTCGCGGTTTACATCTGGGGCGGCTGATAAACGCATCAACCTGTAATGAAATGATTTTAAGCGCGGGCATGTTCCGCGCTTTTCCTTTAAGGTGGTTTCCACGTGACCAAACGCATGATCTTCCCGATTATTTTCGGCATTACCGGTATCGCAATCCTGTTGTCTCTTGGAATTTGGCAAGTCAAACGCATGGGGTGGAAAAATACAATTCTGGCACAGATAGAGCAACGTATTACGGCCAAGCCAATTCCACTGCCTGCCAAGCCCAATCCCGAATTCGACAACCGTTTGTCGGTGCGTGTGAAGGCCCTGATCGGCTTTGACGAAGCCCATGTGCTGTCGTCCATCAAAAACGATGGCCCGGGATTTTTGGTGATTGTGCCTGCATTGACACAGCCAGAGGGTAGGCGGGTTCTGATCGATATGGGTTTTATACCCGAGGCGGAAAAACAAAAGATACGCGGCCCGCAAACTGTGACCGTTGTAGGCAATCTGCTTTGGCCCGATGAAACCGATGGCTTCACACCTGACCCGAATATGGAAAAGAATATCTGGTTTGCCCGTGACGCTGATAAAATGGCGCAGCATTTCGGAACGGAATCGTTCCTGATTGTGGCCCGCGTGATCGAGAAGGGTGATTATGGCACCATGCCACAACCCATTGGCCTGAATATTCCAAATGACCACTTCGAATATGCTATTACATGGTTTTCACTCGCCTTTGTATGGTTTGGGATGACAGTCTATCTGCTTTATCGTATCAGACAGAAAACCGTTTAATCTGGAACGCGACTTATGAAATATATCTCTACCCGCGGGCAGTCGCCTGCGTTGACATTCGAACAGGCAATGCTGTCGGGCCTGGCGCGTGATGGCGGGCTTTACGTGCCTGAAACTTGGCCAACCTTAAGTGCGGATCAAATCGCGGGATTTGCCGGCAAATCTTATGAAGAAGTGGCCTTTGAGGTAATGAAGCCTTTTATCGGCGACACATTCACCGACATTGAATTTTTGGAGATCATCCACAAAGCCTATGCCGGCTTTGCCCACACCGCGAAATGCCCGCTGGTGCAACTGGATGAAAACCATTTCTTACTGGAACTGTTCCACGGGCCTACGCTGGCGTTCAAAGATGTAGCCATGCAGTTGATCGGTCAGATGTTCGAGCGCGCCTTAAAGCGGCGTGGAGAGCGTGTGACGATCGTAGGTGCAACCTCGGGTGATACGGGCTCGGCCGCGATAGAGGCGTTCAAGGGGCTGGATGCGGTGGATGTGTTCATCATGTTCCCCGACGGGCGTGTATCGGACGTACAGCGCCGCCAGATGACCACACCAGATGAAGCGAATATCCACGCATTGGCAGTGGACGGTGACTTTGACGATTGTCAGGCTTTGCTAAAAGACATGTTCAACGATTTTGACTTCCGTGATGACGTGAAACTGGCAGGTGTGAACAGTATCAACTGGGCACGTGTGATGGCGCAGGTGGTCTATTACTTTACGTCTGCTGTTTCTTTGGGTGCCCCGCACCGCAAAATCTCTTTCACCGTACCGACTGGAAACTTCGGTGATATCTTCGCCGGCTATGTTGCCAAACGCATGGGGTTACCCATTGACCGCTTGGTCATTGCCACAAACCAGAACGATATTCTGCACCGCACATTGCAATCGGGTGACCACACGAAAATGGGCGTGAAACCTTCTATCAGCCCATCAATGGATATCGAGGTTAGCTCTAACTTCGAACGTCTGCTATTTGATCTTTATGACCGTGAAGGCGATGCGGTTATACAATTGATGGATGAGTTAAAGGAAGACGGCACATTTGCATTGTCCCAAGGGGCAATACAAAAACTGCATGATGAATTTGACAGTGGCCGCTGCTTGGAAGCGGAAACATCAGCGCAGATCAAACGGTCCTATGAAGACATCGGCGAAGTTCTTTGCCCGCACTCTGCTGTTGCGGTTAAAGTCGCAAACAGCATTGTACGCGATGAAACTGTGCCGATGATAACTTTGGCCACAGCACATCCCGCCAAGTTTCCTGCGGCTGTTGAGGCGGCTTGCGGTGTGCATCCTGCATTGCCCGAGCGCATGGCCGATCTGTTCGCGCGTGATGAACGTATGACGAAAGTTGATAATAATCTGGGTGCTGTTGAAGCTTTAATCCGTGAAAGGATCGACGCGTGACTGTTGAACTGACAACACTGCCAAATGGCTTTCGCATTGTTTCGGAATATATGCCGGGCCTGCAATCCGCGTCTTTAGGCGTCTGGGTCTGCGCAGGTGGCCGCCATGAACGCGTGGATCAAAACGGTATCGCGCATTTTCTGGAACATATGGCGTTTAAAGGCACAAAGCGGCGCAGTGCATTGCAGATTGCCGAAGCAATTGAGGATGTGGGCGGGTTTATCAATGCGTACACCAGCCGTGAAACAACTGCCTATTATGTGCGCGTTTTGCAAAAGGATGTACCTCTGGCCTTTGATGTGATTTCTGACATCGTACTGAATTCCACCTTTGATCCGCGCGAAGTTGATATTGAACGTGGTGTGATATTACAGGAAATCGGCCAGTCGTTGGACACGCCTGACGATATTATTTTTGATTGGCTGCAAGAGGTATCTTACCCCGATCAGCCATTCGGGCGCCCAATTCTGGGCCCGGCGGAACGCGTTGAGAATTTCAACCGCGATAATTTGGCAGAATTCGTTGCGCAAAACTACGTACCCGATCAGATGATACTGGCTGCCGCAGGCACCGTTGATCACGCGGAACTTGTGCGTATGGCGGAAAAAACCTTTGGCTATTTACCAAATGGCAAAGGTTTGATTGCACAACCAGCACTTTACAAAGGTGGAGAGCACCGTGTTGTCAAAGACCTTGAACAGGCTCATTTTGCCATGTCACTGGAAACCAACGGTTACATGAGCGATGATATTTACACAGGTCAGGTTTACGCCATGGCATTGGGTGGTGGTATGTCGTCGCGTCTGTTTCAGGAAGCCCGTGAAAAGCGCGGCCTATGCTATACAATCTATAGTCATACAGGTGCTTATTCCGACACAGGAACATTGACGATTTATTCGGGCACAAGTGGCGAAGATGTGGCAGGTCTGTCCGAACTGTGTATTGATGAACTCAGGCGTTCGACATCCGACATGACCAGGGCTGAAATAGACCGCGCCCGTAACCAGATGAAAGCAGGGCTTTTGATGGGGTTGGAAAGCCCCGCGTCGCGCTGTGAACGGCTGGCGCGGATGATCGGCATCTGGGATCGCGTCCCTGATCTGGATGAAGTTATCGGAAAAATAGACGCGGTCAGTGTGCAATCCGTTATGGATTATGCAACCCGGCTTTGTGAAAAGCCATCTCCTTCGCTTGCTTTATATGGCCCCGTCGACAGAGCTCCTGTTGTTGAGGAACTTGCGCAGAGACTGGCGGCTTAAAATATGTTCAAGCGTAAACCCAAAGTTATGATCGAAACCGAACGGCTGACATTACGCCTGCCGATTTCACAAGACCATAACCAATGGGTTGATCTGCGCAAAAGTGGTTCGGAATACCTGACGCCATGGGAGCCTGTCTGGGCACAGGATCATTTTTCCAAACGTGCCTTTAGCAATCGGGTTTATTGGGCCAGGAAAACGCATGAATCAGGTCGTGGTGAACCACTGTTTATGATACGACGTGCGGATAATGCTCTGGTTGGTGCAATAACACTGGATAATATTCGCCGTGGCCCCGCTCAAACCGGAACTTTAGGTTACTGGACAGGTCAAGAATTTTCCCGGCAAGGTTATATGACCGAAGCCATCAATGCGATCGTGCACTATGCGTTTACCGATTTGGACCTTAGTCGGGTTGAGGCTGCATGCCTGCCCAAAAATACCCCTTCACGCGGTGTTTTGGAAAAATCCGGTTTCAAATATGAAGGCGTTGCGCAAGCTTATTTGCAGATCAACGGTCGCTGGCGCAATCATGTCCTGTATTCAAATCTGCGCCATGATCGCCGTGGCAAAACCGATGCAGGCTAAAGCTTAGTGACCCGTGAACACCAATACCTTAACAGGAAGCATCAGTGCCTGTATCCGCAAGATTAAAGCATGGATCAACCCGACAGTGTCAACCATATGGTAAAATAACCAGCGCGGTGTACTCAAATCAGCGGATTCAAGTAATTCATGATTATTTGTATAAACGTTTGCAATACATTTGCTGCCAGGTGGGATAGTATCAAACTGTTCTTCAAAAAGCGGCTTCATGAATACGGTAAGCGTGCCGGGCCTGGCACGGTCCTGAATATCAATCAACTGGTCTCCGGGGCGAAGTTGCCCGGCGGCGATAGTATCCTGTACTGCTGTCACGATCATTGGAACAATTTTATAGGGGTGAGAAAGGCAAGTTATTTCTGAAATCATGCCGGGCTTAATCACCTGTGTTGCCATTTGCCCGAAGCCTGCTTGAAAAACCTGCGCGTCTGTATTCTCGGGTATCAAAATACCTGCCGGGCGTAATATCGGGTTCACATAATCACCTGGTTTCAGCGCGAACTGTGTCACGGTACCCGGAATGCTGGCGTATACTATCGTCTTGGAAAGGTTAACCTCAGCCTCTTTCAGCGATGCAGAGGCACTGGCCCTTTGTGCGGGTAATAGCACGGTTATATTGGCCTTTACCGACTCCCTGCCTGCAATGGCCGCGTCGAGACCTCCCTGTCTACCGTCACGGGCGGTTTTCAGGCGGATGATTTCGCGCTCATTGACGACGGTTGAGCCACCGTCGAAAAGCGTCTGCTTCACGTCCAGTTCATCCTGCGCCTGTTTCAAAGAACCTTCGGCCTGTACAACTTTACCCGTAGCTGAAGCTAAATCCGATTGCGCAACGATGATTGAAGCGTCAATTTCTTTAACCCGTTGTTGCGCGGTTTTAAGCGCGGCAAGTTGGCTGGAGGCATCCAACGAGAATATCCTATCGCCTGCTTCAACCTTCTGGTTGTTGGCAAGGTAAACCTCTTCTACGCGTCCGGCGGTTTCTGACAGGATTGTCACTGTTCGGAAAAATGACGTCACATTGGTAGTGGACGGATGGTAGTAAAACACAAGTGTGATCAACGAGATCGTCAGCATGGCACAGGCCGTAATCCCATACCGCAATTCATACCAGACCGAAAACAGATCAATTTCGACCCCGATACGTTTACCTTGAACGTAACGCCGAACAAGGAAATCGGGAAGGATTGTGAAAAACGCGCAAAAAAGTAATTCCAGCATCTAGATGTCTTTCTGCTTTGTGGTTTTTTGTTTCGTTGGCTTAGCTGGCGGTTCTGCTTTCAGCTCACTCATTTGTTCAAGTGATTTCGCTATGGAATTCAGTGATGCGTTAAAATCCGGCATATTGACCGAAACCGGCAATTCTTCTTTTTTACTGGTCATTTGTTCGAGCGATTGCGCAATTGTATTCAAAGGCGTGGTGAAATCGGGTAATTTAACTGTTACCAGTAGCAGTGCCGCTATCCAGAATATGTTGTTATGGGTGACGAGAGATAAAAGCGATAATACGCCAACTACTTGTAATTGTGCGTTATTATAGCCATGCCCAAGATGTTCCGGCAATGCATGAAGCTTGAAATATATCACACCTGCAATCAGGATTAAAGCAAGTACGAAAACCACGGTTACTATGAATAGAACATCACTTTGCCCGGGTTCCGTGATAAAAGACGGAAGGTGCGGTACGCCTTCTGCAACGTTCGAATTAGCCATGAATTTCCCCATTATTACTCCGAAGTAATCTAACTGAATGCGAATGATTTACAAGTATTACCTATTTTAAACCCAGCCTGGGGCCGATCAATGGATACACTGATTGCAGTTGAAATTATGCTGGGATTAAACTAGCTGTTTGAAGGATATGACATTAGCAAAAGCCAGCCCTGAATTCCTGAACAGCTTAACGGCTGCATTACCTGCAGGTGTTGTTTCGGATGCAACGGACGGTTATTTGCGTGAAGAGCGTGATCTGATCCGTGGCACGGCGGCATGCCTTTTGCGGCCACGCACGGTCGAAGATGTAGCAACCATTCTACGCCTATGCAATCAACACAGCGTCGGCATTATCCCCTACGCAGGCGGAACGGGGTTGGTGGGCGGTCAGGTGGCGGCACTTGATCCCGCGCCTGTCGTGATTTCGGTTGAACGCATGTCGGCAATACGCGCACTTGATACGGCGAATAATACGATGACAGTGGAAGCCGGCGCTGTTCTTGCCGATATTCAGAAAGCCGCAGATGATGCCGACCGTCTGTTCCCCTTATCATTGGCCTCTGAAGGCAGTTGCAGGATAGGCGGCAACATCGCTACAAATGCAGGCGGTGTACAAGTGCTGCGCTATGGTAATACGCGTGATTTGTGTCTGGGATTAGAGGCAGTCTTACCCGATGGTTCCATTTACCACGGATTAAAGGGGTTGCGCAAAGACAATACGGGCTTTGACGTTCGAAATCTGCTGGTAGGCTCCGAGGGTAGCTTGGGTATTATCACTGCGGCAACACTGAAACTTTTTGCCAAACCCGCCGAAATTGCGACAGCGATGGCAGTTGTCCCGTCACCTGCGGCAGCAGTTGAATTGCTTGGGGTGGTGCAATCAAACTTGGATGGTCTGGTTTCAGGTTTCGAGCTGATCCATGGACAGGGTCTGGAGTTTTTGGCTGAAAAATTACCCGATGTGCGCCAACCTTTTACAAAAAGACCTGAATGGATGGTGTTGATCGAAGTCGCGGGCGGTAATGGTGCACGTTTGAATGAACGGTTACTATCGACCCTTGAAAAAGCAATTGAAAACGCGCTGGTTGACGATGTGCTGATCGCACAGAACATCCAGCAACGGCAGGAATTCTGGCATGTCCGCGAAAGCATTCCACTGGCCAATAAAGCGGTCGGTGGTATCTCCAGCCACGACATTTCAGTTCCTATATCTGCCATCCCCGAATTTATCCAAACAGGCTTTGACGCGATTGCTGGCTTGGGTGATTTACGCGTGAATTGCTTTGGCCATGTGGGTGATGGCAACCTGCATTACAATGTCTATCCCCGTGCGGGTCAAAATCGAAATGACCTGTTACACATGCAAGCTGATATAAAAGATCTGGTTTACGGGTTGGTGGATAAATTCGGCGGATCAGTATCAGCAGAACACGGTATCGGACGCTTAAAAGTGGGTGATCTTGAAAAATACGCGGACCCGGCCAAGTTGGCAATGATCCGGTCGATCAAATCAGCACTTGATCCCAAGGGGATTATGAACCCCGGTGTAATTGTCAGGTAACTGGTTTACGCCCCGCCCTTAGGGGGTACAGCGGGGCGTAATGCTTATAAAAAGCAATCTAAGGTTCCTGTATGGGACCATATGAATTGTAACCGAAAGATGGTTACGAAATCATTAAGACCGGAATACGGTTTATAGCCCTTCAAATGCACACAGAACATGCACAGGCACACCCAGTGCTTTGATCTTATCCGCGCCACCCAATTCCGGCAGATCGATGATAAAGGTTGATTGCACAACTACACCGCCCAAAGCCTCGATCAGTTTGATCCCGGCCTCGGCAGTACCGCCTGTGGCAATCAGATCATCCAACAGCAAGACGCTTTCACCCGCTTCAAGTGCGTCCTCATGCAGCTCCAGCGTCGCTGTGCCATATTCAAGCTGATAATCCTGCGCGATGGTTTTGCCCGGTAGCTTGCCCTTCTTGCGGATCGGAATAAATCCCACACCTAATGACTGCGCTACGGCACCGCCCATGATGAACCCGCGCGCTTCAAGCCCTGCAACTTTATCAATTTTCAGATCTTTCAAGGCCGCAACAGTTTCAGCTATAGCCAGTCGCAAACCTTCGGCACTGCCAAAGAGCGTAGTAATATCGCGAAACATTATGCCTTCATGCGGGAAATCGGGAATGGTGCGAATATAGTCGCGAATGTCTTTGGTCATGGCGTCACTTTTGTTGATTGTTGATTGAATAGGCGTTGCAACATATTGCGCGGATTACCGTTGTCTTTTCTTGAAAGTTCAGCCGCAACCGGAATTTTTTTCATGATGGCAATTACACTTGGTGATGTTAGGGCAACTGAGTGGTTCAAGAAGCCGTCACCGTCATTATATTCTGATAGGTTAATGACTTCTACGCCATGCTTATCCAAAGCATCTGAGCTTGTTAGCTGCCCAAGACGGGTTTGTTTACCTGTTAACAAAGACATAACCTTCAGGGCACGATCATTCTCAGTGCTAAAAACAACAAATGGGCTTGGTACGGGATCAAGGTGACTTAACTGCATTTGAAAAACACTTTGATCTATATCGGGGGAAATCAGAACAACAGCATCAATGAAACGCGTAACACTTTTGTCACCACTGATTGCCATCTGCCGCAATGTTTCCATCAGTAGGTTTGCGCCAATGGAATGCCCGACAAGAACCAGACGTTTTGTGCCTGATCTTATCAATTGCTCCATCAAAGCTTGTAATCCGTCACGGGCAAATAGAGCGCTGTCGCGGTCGTGTATATATTCAATTGCGTTTTCGGTCGTTGGCCAAGCATAAAGAACCGGTGTGCCAAGCAAGCCCATATCCGTAGAAATCTGCGCAAACCGATACAGGCTTTCGGCGAAATTATTATTGTAGCCGTGAATGAAAATGACGGCTTCATCCTTGTTGCGGTATTGTTTATTCGTTGTTTTTACCTCCGACCCGAAATCGGAAGATTTATTGTAAATCTCGGCGTCTGTAATCACAAAATCAGTTGCAATGTTCGGTTCACTTTTGGGCCATTCGATTTTGCCGACCTCATGATTTGGCGGGATGGAAATATCATAACGGGCATATGATAATTCTGAGGTTCGTAATGTATTGAAATCATATGGTATTTCACTGCGCTGTCTTGTTGTTGCCACAAAAACGCGCTGCGTATTGGTTACGGGTGCGTCTGATACAGCAAATTCCAGTTTGCCACGCTCCGCACATGCGACAAATACGCTAAAACAAAAAACCAATAAGGTGAAATATCGTAACATCTTTACAAAACCCGCCCGGCGACGGCATCAAGTTTAGCAATCATTTCAGGATCACGGTTTGCGGCTTGTGTCAGGATTGCAAATTCCAACGCGCGATCACAACCATGCGGGCAGGGTGCGCGTTTTGCACCCAATAGGGCGGGCAATCTGCCTACCAACCCTTTCGCTTTATCCGCATTACCCATTAAAATTGCGATAATCTTGGTTACATCCACTTCACCGTGGTCGGGATGCCAACTGTCATAATCGGTGATCATTGCAACAGAGGCATAACAAAGTTCGGCTTCGCGGGCCAGTTTTGCTTCCGGCATATTGGTCATGCCGATCACATCGCAACCCCAGACATCGCGGTACATTTTGCTTTCCGCAAGGGTGGAAAACTGCGGGCCTTCCATGGCCAGATAAGTGCCACCCATATGCACGTTTATCCCTTGTGCTTGGGCTGCTTTAAAACAGGCGTCACTTAGGCGCGCGCAGGTCGGGTGTGCCACAGAAACATGCGCGACACAGCCTGAACCGAAAAAAGATTTTTCGCGCGCTACTGTGCGATCAATGAACTGGTCGACAATCACAAAATCCCCGGGCGCCATTTCTGCGCGAAACGACCCACAGGCGGAAACCGAGATCACGTCTGTTACGCCTGCACGTTTCAGCGCATCGATATTGGCGCGGTAGTTCACTGTACTGGGTGACAAGGTGTGGCCGCGACCGTGCCGGGGTAAAAAAACCATTTTAACCCCGTTCAAGTGACCGAACAGAAGCGCATCGGACGGTGCACCAAACGGGCTGTCAACATTGCGCCATTCAGCATCTTCCAGACCATCGATGTCGTAAACACCGCTGCCGCCCATCACACCAATAACTGTTTCCAAATCTATTTCTCCAAATACATTAAGGGTAATCTATGCTGCCGATAGATTATATTAAAGGGGCATTGTGGCCCATTTATACTGGTCATTGGTTTCAACGGCACCCTCACGGATGGCACGTAGCCGCGCCAATGCGGTTTCGCCTGCCTCACCTTGCATGACAAGCAGCTTTAACAGCACCATCCCCGATCGACCTTTACCACCTTTGCAATGGATTAACACCTTGCCGCCGGCACTTAAAACCTCGTGTAGTTGCACTAGGTTTTCTTGCCACAAAGATGTGTCTTCACTGGCAGGTACACCAAAATCAGTAACCGGTATATGAAGCCAGTCATATCCGGCATTTTGGAATTGTAGCGGTAAAGATTTACCCACCGTTGGAAATTCTTCCTTTCCGGTAAGGGTTAAAACAATGTTTGGACGCCAGCTATCAATCTTTGCAAAATCGGCATCCGTTGCAGGTTGTCTGCACAAGCCAAGCGTACCTGCACGAATGCCGGCTAGTTGATATATCCAAAATTTCTCATCGGCCATCAGGTTTGCTCCGGTCGATTCAGTGAAAATACCTCATGTACAGACGTGTAATCGCGGTACCCTAAACGGGCCATTGGCGCATAGCGTGTGACGTCCAGCAAACCGTCTTTCAAAAATTCGTCTTTGATATGAACGCAAACCACCTCGCCCAAAACCATATGGCCATTACCGGGTAATGAAATGATGGAATGCAAGGTGCATTCAAACACTGCCGGGCTGGCGGCAACAAACGGAACTTTGATAACTTGCGGTGTGCCTTTTTCCAGCGCAGCCTGTTCAAACTCGTCAAGCCCATGCGGATAATGCGCGGATGTGATGTTCATTTTATCCTTAAGCGCTTCCGATACGATATTCACACAAAACTCACCCGTGTCCTGAATGTTGACCAGACTGTCCTTTAAATCATCCGTGTCCGTCTTGGGGCCAGAGGCTGAAAACATCACCATTGGTGGGACATCCTGAATGCCATTGAAGAAAGAATAGGGGGCAAGATTGGCAATCCCGTCTTTATTCAAAGTTGATATCCAGCCAATGGGACGGGGTGATACGATTGCCTTGAACGGGTTATGGGGAAGTCCGTGGTCGTCAATATTCGGTCGATAATGCATATTTGGGCCTTTTGATGAATTGCCCAATGCCTAACCTCATGTTATCGGCATTTCCATAAGTTTTCGCAAAGAGTTGATGATATGTTTCGTTTGGCGCCTGAAACTAAGGATGATTGGTGGGAAGTAGAGGGGCTTTATGACCTGACCTTTGCTCCTGGCCGTGAGGCTTTGTCTTCTTACCGTTTGCGCGAAGATGTGAAACCTGTGGCTGCCCTTTGCCTGACGGCGCGTGACAAGTATGATGTGTTGGCAGGTGTGATACGTTATTGGCCGGTTCTGATCGGTGATAACAAAGCCAAAACCCTGTTACTTGGCCCGGTTGCAGTACACCCGACACGGCAAGGCGAGGGGCTGGGCGGTCTGCTTATGCGTGAAAGTCTGGGTTTGGCTAAAGCCGCCGGTTGGGGCCGTGTCATGCTTGTGGGCGATGCGCCGTATTATCGGCGTTTCGGGTTTGAAATAAACACTCAACTCGATTTCCCACCGCCGGTAAACCCTGACCGGCTTTTGACACTTGAGCTGGAAAAAGGCGCGTTTGACGGGGTGTCAGGAACTGTTTTCAAGGCTGAGGATTAATATAAATGCAAAAGCAAAGACGGGCGCATCGCGATCTAGTGTATTTTTGCACGGGCCAATAGCCAGATAACGTTAATTCGCCTTACCCTTATTGCCCCATGGCAATGGTGTGACGCCGATCCCGTCATCAATCAGGGCTTTGGCGTCCTGAATTTTTGCTTCACCGTATATCGACCGCTCTGGGGCATCACCCGAATGGATGGCGCGGGCTTCGGCTGCAAAATTCGTACCGACATCTTCGGAATTATCTTCAATCTTTTTGCGCATTTCAATCAAGGCTTGTTCCGCAGGGGATGCAGGTGCTGATAGCGCGCCGGGTTTGGTGTCTTTCTTAAGCGCCATACGCACTTGCGGCGCCATTATCGCCTTTTCAACATTATATGCACCGCAAACCGCACATGTGACCATGTCGGCACCCAACAGCTTTTCAAAGGCTTCAGCGGACTGAAACCAGCTGTCAAAGCTGTGGTCGTTCTCACATTTTAAGCTGTAGCGGATCATGGCTTAACTCTGGGTTAGGGTTCACTTTAATATAAAGATAGTCGTAAAACCCGTAATATCCAGTAAATTCTGTTGAATTTAGCGTGCCCGGCGATCACGCCGTGCTGACATTGGTTGAAATGCAACACCGTTATGCGCTTCGCAATAAGGCTTGCCGGTTTCAGATGTCAGGCCGCAAAACCAAAAATCTTCGGTCGCTGGGTCACCGATAGGCCATTTGCATGTGCGTTCGGTCAATTCCATCAAAGACAGCTTTTTAGCTTCTTTTTCAACGACCGCAACTTTTTGCAAAGCTTCTGCACTGATCTCACTGTTTGACGGTTGTGGCGGCAGGGGTTGTCCTGCTGTGATAACCGGTCTGCGTGGCGGTATTGTAACCGACATAGATGTTGAAGACACTTCAACCGCCTTGGGTTTTGCCTGCGGTTTTGCCTTTGGCACAGCTTTGGCTTTAGGGGCCGCTTTCGCCTTGGCTTTGGACGGCGTTGCGCGGTTTGACAAACCCAAACGGTGAACCTTGCCAATGACGGCATTGCGGGTAACACCACCTAATTCTTTTGCGATCTGGCTGGCAGAATTGCCTTCCATCCACATGGTTTTTAGAATTTCTACGCGGTCATCTGTCCAAGACATGTTTTTGCTCCAGTATCGGCCAATAAAAAGGCTAGCCTAACTATTTAAACCATCCGACAAGGTGATACCAGAGCTTTTATAAAAGAAAGGTAACAATGTTGCCCTACTGTGGGTAAAAAAACGCTTTTGTGGAATTGACTTAAGGGACACTTCCTGCAAACCCTGCTTTTTTAGACCCAAACAGGAGTAAATACCGTGATCCCTTCAGTGCTGCCGACATATGCCCGTGCACCGCTTTCTTTCGTCCGTGGCGAAGGAAGCTGGTTGATGGATGCGGATGGCCGACGCTATTTGGATATGGGTGGCGGTATTGCCGTGAATGTTCTGGGGCACGCAAATCCTGCACTGGTATCAGTGTTGCAGGATCAAGCAACGCAGCTTTGGCATACATCAAACCTCTATAATATTCCCAACCAGCAGGCTTTGGCCGATAAGCTTGTGGAACATACTTTCGCCGACACGGTTTTTGTGACCAATTCCGGCACCGAAAGCATGGAATGTTGTGTGAAAATGGCGCGCAAATATCATTATGAAAACGGCGCACCGGAACGGGTGAATATTATCACCTTTGAAGGCTCGTTTCACGGCCGCTCAATTGGTATGATTTCAGCTGCCGGGGCTGAGAAATTGATCAAGGGTTTTGGTCCTTTATTGCCGGGTTTCGTGCATGTACCCTTTGGCGATCACGCGGCACTGGAAGCGGCAATTGATGATAAAACCGCTGCGATTATGGTTGAACCGATACAGGGCGAGGGCGGAATTGTTCCGCTTCCGGATCAGTGCCTGAAGGGTATGCGTGATCTCTGCGACCAGCATGGTATCTTGCTGATCTTTGACGAAATCCAATGTGGCATGGGGCGTACCGGTAAATTATTTGCACATGAATGGTCAGGCATAGAGCCTGATATCATGGGGATAGCCAAAGGTATCGGCGGCGGATTTCCGTTAGGTGCATGTCTGGCAACTGAAAAAGCAGCCAGCGGCATGGTTGCAGGCTCGCATGGGTCAACATACGGTGGTAATCCCTTGGCCTGTGCAGTTGGTGGCGCAGTTATGGATATTGTTTCCACAGACGCGTTTTTAGGTGAGGTTAGTGCAAAAGCCGGTCGATTGCGTCAACGTCTGGAAGGGCTGGTTGCAAGCCACCCCGACGTTTTTGTAACCGTGCGCGGCGTTGGCCTGATGTTGGGCATTGAATGCAAAGTGACCAATCTTGATGTGGTGAATGCAGGTTATGATCAACAGATCCTGACCGTGCCGGGCGGGGCCAATGTGATCCGTTTGCTGCCACCTTTGAACATCTCGAACGATGAAATTGACGAAGCCGTGGCACGGCTCGATAAAGCCGCCACAGCGATAGAGGCAAACCTATGACCGATTTTCTGGATATCAACAAAACCGATGCAAGTGATTTGCATAAAATTTTGGACCAGGCAAAAACGATGAAAACTGCCCGCGCCGACATGCCCAAGGGCACGCCCGATGCGGACACACCGTTGGCCAACCACATGGTCGCCTTGATCTTTGAAAAACCGTCTACCCGAACACGCGTGTCATTTGATGTAGGTGTGCGCCAGATGGGCGGGCAATCGATGATCTTGACCGGGTCCGAGATGCAACTGGGGCATGGCGAAACCATTGCCGATACCGCGCGCGTTCTGTCGCGCTATGTCGACATGATCATGATCCGTACCTTTGATGAAAACGTTTTGCTGGAAATGGCGGAATATGCATCCGTTCCCGTGATCAACGGCCTGACCGATCGCAGCCATCCCTGCCAGATCATGGCCGATGTGATGACCTATGAGGAACATTATGGCTCGATCAAAGGTAAGAAAGTTGTCTGGATGGGTGACGGGAACAATGTCTGCACCTCGTTTTTGCATGCTGCAGGTCAGTTCGGCTTTGATCTGACTTTTTCAGGCCCGTCCAATTTAGAACCCGAGCCTGAAGCCATTGGGTATGCCCGCAAAAATGGCTCTACCGTGGAAATTGAACGTAATGCGCAAAAAGCTGTTGAAGGGGCTGATCTGATTGTCACCGACACGTGGCTATCGATGCACGATAAACAATCAGCACGCGAACGCCGTCACAATATGCTGCGCCCATATCAGGTGAATGCTGAACTATTGGCGCATGCCGGTGATGACGCCGTCTTTATGCACTGCCTGCCGGCGCACCGCGAGGAAGAGATCACATCCGAAGTGATGGACGGCCCGCAATCGGTTGTATTCGACGAAGCCGAAAACCGACTGCATGCACAAAAAGCAATCATGCGGCATTGTTTGGGTGTGTAGGGCGGAATTTTACGCACGCGACCGCTAAGGCTAACGTTTTATACCGTTATGGAGTGGGAAATTGAAAAGCATCAATAGCATAAGATCGCTAGAGAAGTTTGGCCGTATTCGTCTTTCCAAGCACTTTTTTATGCGTGATTTTTTGCATTCCGAGATCGGGAATTTTCATAAGATCCCGAACATCCCTGACGACCCAAAGCTTGCGATTGCAGCGGGTGAAAAGCTTTGCCAAGAGTTGCTTGACCCTATATTTGAAACATTTGGGAATGTTATTGTTCGCTCTGCTTACCGGGCTCCGGCAGTCAATAAGTTTGGCAATGAAAACGGGTTGAACTGTGCGATGAACGAGAAAAATTTCGCAGGACATATTTGGGACAAACGTGACAGCAAAGGGCGTATGGGGGCTTGTGCAAGCATCGTTATCCCTTGGTTCTCTGACCAATATGAACACGGCAGAGATTGGCGTGATCTCGCGTGGTGGCTGCATGATCATCTGCCTTATTCAGCGATATATTTCTTCCCGATACGCGCGGCATTCAACTTAACGTGGCGGGAAAGCCCGGAACGGACGATTTCATCCTATATAGCACCAAAGGGCAAACTTCTGCGATCAGGTTCCAAGCCGGATAAATCTAGTGAAATTCGCGCCAAACGGTATGCCGATTTTCCAAAATTTCAAGGTATAGACTATCCTCGAATTCCAGAGCGGTGGTCGTAGCATGATACCTCCGACGTCAAAAACATGGCAACCAAAGGGTGTCGGGAGTTTATGCGCTGCTTAAAGCAGGCCAGAAACGATCGCCGTCTGCAATAAAACCATGTTTGTTTTTCAACCATTTCGCCTGAATGTTATCATTGTAATTCAGGTAAAGCTTACCGTTTTCAATCGTCCAGTTTTCAGCCTGTGTAGAATAGAGCTTCTTTCTGGCCGCAACCGCCCAAGCGCAAAAACCGCCATATTGCGGGGCGAAACGTTCTGGTGCGGCGGCAAAGGAATCGCGGTTCTGCGCCGAGGCAAAATGCCATGCCACACCATTCCAGTCCGCCGCATATGTATGAGATCCAACAATTGGTTTATTTTGGGTAAAATACGCCACTACATCGGTGCCGCCCAGTGCAATACCGTCAACTGAATAGACCGACTGCGCCCGGTAGGTGGTCGGTACCAATGTTTTATAAACCACACTAAAACCGATAAGCGCGGTAACTACCCCGCCGCTGGTAAGGAACCTGCGTTTCGACATTTTCAGCATAAACTATCCTCCGTCTGGCCAATGGCTAGCACAAACCTGTAACTGGGTTAAAACACATCATATCAATTCGTTTTGAGTTTTTGTAACGTCCAGTTTTATCGGTCAGAAACGTGGTTCACCCCGTCAGACCATTTAATCGGGCCCAATTCAGCTGGGTCCACACCTTCCAGAGCGGCGACATTGATGCTGTATTCATTCGGGTTTGATCGTCTGCGGTGATGAGTGTAAATCCCGCATGTCGCACAAAAGTAATGTTTCGCAGCACCCGTGCCCCACGTATAAAGCGTCAGATTATCCGCACCTTTCACCACCTCGACCCCGCTTGGGTATTCAGCGGTGGCGGCAATCGCTCCGCGACGACGGCAAAACGAACAATTGCAACGCTGTGCAGTGTTCAGCCCGTCTTTCAATTTCACGCGCAGTTCAACCGCGCCGCAATGGCAGGTTAGTTTCTCCCAGTCGCTCATTGTTTTCTCCTGACTATGGGTATGGTTGATACACGGGTTGCAAATGTCGGTTCATTTGGTGGGCGAAAATCACATTTTCGCCAAAACGCGGGACCGCCCAAATACAGCCACAAGGGGAATGCTAAAACAATCCCGACTATAAATCCGCCGATATGCGCCCAATAGGCGATGCCACCGCCTGTTGATGCGCTCAATAGGCCGCCGAAAATCTGAAATACCATCCATGCGCTTAAAACCACCCAGGCTGGCCACGTGAACATGCGAACGATGATAATCAGGACTAAAGCCACATCCACGCGGGCCTTGGGATAAAGCAACAGATAAGCCCCCAGAACGCCTGAAATTGCCCCGGATGCACCGACCATCGGCATGTTTGAAATTGGGTTGGACAAGATATGCAATGCGCCTGCACCAATGCCGCAGATAAGGTAGAATATCAGATAGGGGATATGTCCCATTGCATCTTCGACATTGTCGCCGAATATCCACAAGAAAAGCATGTTCCCGGCAAGATGCAGAATGCCACCATGCAAGAACATCGAGGTCAGGGCCGTGTAATAATGACTTCCGGCAGTGATGTTTGCAGGGATCATTGCCCAGTTATTAAAAAAGGATGCGACAGATGGCCCACTCATCATCGGAAAGTAGAGCGCAAAGAGGAAAATATTAAACACCATCAGGCTCCAGGTCACAACGGGACGTTGGCTTGACGGGTTGTGATCGCGTATCGGGAACATGGGGTGTTATCGTCCTAAAAAGATGTATTGCCTTGGGCCATCATGTAGCCGATGGCACCCGCTGCAAGTACGGTCGCTATAACGGCAAAGCTGATTTTCCAAACTGAGTAGGGGCGCGCACCCTGTACTTTACCAGTGCTCCCATTAACCACAAAGCGGTAAGTTTTGCCACGATATTTGTAAGCGGCCAGCCAGACAGGCAGCAGGATATGTTTGAAGGTAAGAATGCCCACTTCAGTATCAAGCGTGCTGATCCTTTGGCGATCACCACCTATGTCGAATTTTACGTCACGCACGATCATACGGTTCATATAAGCGCGGGCTTCTTTATAACCCTCATCCAGCCCGACCGTGTAGCTTTCAGCACGAAAGCCCGCCAGATATTCAGGTCTGTAGGGTTCCATTGAAGACAAATCCCACGGTGCAAGCCCGTCAGTGTAATCTTTGGGTAAGCTATTAGAGCCAAGCACCAGTACGTCATCAAAAAAGCGCGCAACACGGCCTGATGCCGGTGACCAACGCACTTTTGGGACTTGGCGCATCTGGGTTTGGCGTTTGCCGTTAACGGTCACAGTTACTCGTTTTGTGACGTAGTAAACAGTACCGCGTTGGCCTGTGTAGTCGGACGTCGTTTGCGCATCATAGGTCCAGTATGGTACATAGATGCCTTGCATTTTGCGGCCCTTGCGCGCGTAGTCCTTCAAGCCGTTCGGAGCAAACCAAAGTCGGCCCAACCATTCGGTCATATTCCCGCGGGCTTCTCTTTCCGCCAGTGCAAAAGGCAATAGAGCTTTGGGTTTGATTTGTTTGTCAGTGCCGGTATCGGTCACTATGGGTGTTGCGCAAAACGGGCATTCGGCGGCATGTGTATTTAACTCGAACTCCACATGTGCGCCGCAGTTTTCGCAAGAAATCGTGCGCCGTTCTTCCATATCGAATTCCGGCAATTGATCCTTCACCGCTTTGCGAAAATCCATCTCGCGTATGGATTGACCGCGCCAGCCCACGCGGTTGGTGATCTTTTGTGTTGACCCGCAATGATCACATTCCATCATATCGGTACCGGGGCTGAAACGCAGATCAGACCCGCAAGTATTACAGGGAAACTTATGTTCTTCGACCGATGTGGTCATGAGTGTCTATGCTTCCGGCGGAGGTGGGGGGGCAATGGTGAATAGTTGCGCCAACTCGGCAATGTCACCCGCAGCTTTCCAACCGTCCAGCCCGACGGACCAGACATATGTATCGCGCTTCAAAGTCCCGTCACCGGCCATGCGGCCAAGGTTTGCCTTGGAAAACGGCCCCGTGGTTTTGCCTTTGTCGGCGATATGCCAAACCCGTTCATCAACGGGGGGCGGTGGTGGCATTTGACTGGCAGGGGCGGTCGTGCGTGGCCCCCACGGCCCTGCATTTTGCATTTGACCGGCCATTGCCATGCCCATGCCCATTCCAAGGCCTGCCCCCATGCCGCCGCCGCCATTAGGGTTGCTTGCGGCCTGTGTCATCGCTTCGGCTGCTGAATATTGGGTAAAGCTGCCCAGATCACCTGCAAGACCCATGGACGTGCGTTTATCAAGTGCTGCTTCCACCGCAGGCGGCAAAGAGATGTTTTCGATATAGAGGTTGGGGATTTCCAAACCAAATTCTGCAATGGAAGGTGCAATATGTGTCGCCAGCAACTTACCCAGATCGGGTGTATTTGCGGCCATATCCAAAACAGGTATACCGCTTGCGGCAATCGCGGCAGAGAAACGTGATACGATGATATTGCGAATAGCATATGAAATTTCATCCATTGTGAACTCGCCATCAGTGCCGACAATTTCCGTCATGAACAGGGCCGGGTCTGACACTTTCACTTCATATGTACCATAAGAGCGGATACGCAAAGGTCCAAATTCAGGATCGCGCACAATCACCGGGTTTTTTGTACCCCATTTCAAATCCTGAAAACGCGTGGTGTTAATAAAATATATTTCAGTTTTGAACGGGCTTTGAAAACCGTGATCCCAATGCTGCAATGTCGTCAGGATCGGCATGTTGTTGGTTTCCAACAAATAAAGCCCGGGGCTGAACACATCCGCCAATTGACCTTCATGGATCATTACGGCGGCTTGCCCCTCACGTACAGTCAGTTTGGCACCGTATTTAATGGCATGACCAACACGTTCAAACCGCCAGACAAGCGTATCGTCAGTGTCGTCCGTCCAGTGAATGACATCGATAAACTCACCGGTTAAAAAATCTAAAATACCCATGTTTATCTTCCTTTTTTAACTTTCGCCTTTGGACATCAGGTCTTGGGCGATCTGTTGAATGATTGGATGCGCGGCCTTGGCGGTCATGCCGATTTGAAGTCGCTTATCATACAGCATCTGCAATAGATATGTATCGTGACGCGTCAAAAATGCAAATTCTTCGTCGTCGTTAAAAATAGACGGGCGCGCTTCGGGGCTGTCGTTTGTCAGACCCAGCGCTTGCGTCATTTCCTCTTGGATACAGGATTTGCGCATCAGTTCGGGGTGCTCGGTTTTAATCACGATAACGGCACTCCAGTAACCTGCAACAGACGCATTATTGTCTACAATATATGACGCATAGGCCTCGCAACGCACACTTCTGGGGCTTGATTTGATCTCACGGGCGATCTGCGGACTTAGATGTTTGATCTGGCCCGCAAGCTGATCGACATACTCACGCTGCTCGTCCGCGTTCAGAAATAAAACCGAAAAATTGGCATTCTTGTAATTTGTTAACCGAATATTCAGGCCCGACAATCGTGCCAGACGTGACGCATAATGACGCACATATGCGGTATCTTTCGCACGTTGATCCTGCATCACAGACGGCCCGAAGTTTATGCCGATACGGATCGGCTGTTCCCACCTGCGCAACGGGCTGGCAACGCGTTGGTTTATGCGCTGGCCATCACGCGTTGTGTGTTCTTCGAATAAGGCCACGGCTGTGAAATTTTTAACCAGATCTTCGGTTGTAAAAGGCGCGTCAACAGGGTCAAAATCCTGTCGTAAATACCCTTTGGCAAGCAAACTTGCCTGAAGACTTGCGTAATATGTCGCGGCTTGTTGGCTTTTTACAGATGGTCCCTCCGGCGCAATCTTCGCGGGTTTAGGTTGGGTTGTTTCAGACACGGGTACACATGCGGAAAGACCGATAAAAAGACCGGTAAAATGGCATTTAATGAATGTACTTAACCGCATATAAAATATCTGACGCATTTTCGGAACGCAGTAATGACCGCGTTCCGAAACATACGGCCCTTAGCTGGTTTTTGCGTCTTCTTTTGGCGAAGCTTTTGCCGCTGACAGGCTGGATTTCAGCTTGTCTTCCAGAATTACCAGCTCTTTTTCAGCCTCGGCACGCTTTGCTTTGCCTTCATCGGCAATCGCCAGACTTTCCTCAATAGTATCGATCAAATACTGGTTGGCCTTGCGGATACTGTCGATATCAAACACGGAACGTTCCATTTGTTTGCGTACTTCACGATTGGCAGTCTGCAAATTCTCGGCATTGCTTTCCAACAGCTCATTGGTCAAATCAGTCGCGTCTTTCACAACTTCAGCGGCTTCGCGTGATCGGTGAATGGTCACGGCCTGCGCCAGTTGTGTTTCCCAAAGTGGCACAGTGTTCACAAGCGTCGAGTTGATCTTGGTGACAAGCGATTTGTCATTTTCCTGCACCAGACGAATGGACGGGAGCGACTGCATTGTTACTTGACGGGTCAGTTTCAGATCGTGAACACGGCGTTCCAGATCATCACGCGCGGAACGCAGATCTCGCAATTCCTGTGCCATGATCACGCCCTTGTCCTTGGTTGCATTCTCGACCCTCTTTTCCATGGCGGGAATTGCTTTCGCATCCAATTCTTTGATCTTCTCTTCACCGGCTGCAATGTAAAGTGCCAACTCGTCATAGAAAGCCAGCGTTTTACCATATAGTTTATCCAGCGATTTAATGTCTTTCAGCAGCACATGCTCATGATCCAGCAAATCATCGGTAACCTTATCGATCTGGCCTTGCACAGTTTCGTATTGCGCCATGAATTTTGCAACGGGTGCCGCACGGCCCAACAGACGTTCCCACCAGCTGCGTCTGCGGTTCGGGTTCAACTCATCGACAGAAAAACCGCGAATAGAGCTGACAATACTGCGTAGACTATCACCCGCGGGCCCCACATCTTTGTTGCGTACACCTGCCAGCATTTCCTGGCTGATGGTTTGTAACTCGGCCTGTGCTTTGGAGCCGAATTCGATAATGGACTGCGTGTTGCCCATATCGATCTCGGCCATACGCGCCTTGATAACCTTTTTCTGGTCGGGCTTTACTTCAGACACGACAATCAGATCGCCTTTGGGTTCGGGAAGCACGGCTGCGGTGACTTTTTCGACTTCTTTTAGAGTAGTTTCAGCCTTTTGGCGGGTCTCTTCTGACATATCTTGTCTCCTATTGTTTGGCGCTTACGCCCTCTTGTTTCAGTCTGTCTCGTAAAACTTCGATCTCAATATCCAAATCACTGCGGTCATCCAAAAGCAACGTTTCACGATGCGCGGTAAAGCTGGTTTCCAGATCGGTCAGCAACGTTTCGTAATCCGCACGCGCGGCGGGTTCGCGGTTGCGGGCGTAAATGTCGGCGAATTTGATCGTCGCATCGCGCGCACCCTTTAAATAAACCCCCATGAACTTGCGGGCGCGCACCAGATCGCGCGGGTCTTCTTCGACAGTGCGAAACATATCGCGCGCGGCCGAAGCGATGCTTTCAACACGCCCCTCAAGTGCACGATCATTAAAACGTTTGGATGCGGTTATGGTTTCAGCCAACAGTTTTTCCGCCCGATCCACGGCCTTGGCAACGCGGTCGGTTTCAAATGTATCGAAGCCTTCCAAACCCTTGCTGCGCAAAGGATCAATTCCAAAACTCAAGGAATGTGCAATTGCGGCCGCAACCCCGAAAACAAGACTGGAAAACAAGGCCACATGGGCGCCACCAAAGGCTGCAACTGCGACACCTGCACCGGTCAGAACCGACGCGAAAATCTTGCGCGGAATGGCAGGCGATCGCGCGACTTTGCGTGCGTTATATTCTTCTTCGGCCTGCAATCCGTCACGTAGTAACCACGCGGCCAAAAACAGCGCGGCCAACGCGCCCCAATTGTAAATAATGCCGGTGCCGTCACCTGCTTTTAACGCGCCAATACCAGAGAATAACAGCGGCAGCGGCACTAAAAACAATAGCTTTGCACGTATGTTGGATTGATAAACTTTCTTTCCGCGAAACTTGTTATGCAATGCCGCCACGTCAGGTGCGTTATCAGGCGCACCTTCGGGACTGAACTTGCCACCATAGCGTTTCGTCATCACAAAGACCCGCTATAAGCACCGGCCGCAACCACCCAGATGATGGCAACCAGTATAAAATAAGCGATCCATTGCAAAGATGTGGCAGACATCAAACCCCCGGGTCCATTGATTACCTTGGTAATATAGGGGCAGAGTGTGCCTGTTGCTAGGGTCAAATCATAAAAGGTGGGGTCGGACGGACCCACAGTTGCAAGACATGGCACGCCATCTCTGATTTTACATTGACCGACGGTACAATTTACGGCTGTATTGATGCATTGATAATGCGCGTTTAAATAAAATTAATTGGAAGGGGCTAATGAAAAACCAAATACATTTATACGCTCTGGTTCTCGTTACGGTCTTTGGTGGTGTATCCGCAGCATTCGCGCAAGAGAGTGATGAATATGCGGAATGTACGCAACTACTGAATTCACCGCCTTTCGATGATATGCTAACGCGAAATGATCGTCATGATTTTTGGCAATTGGATGCACGTAAGCAAGGTGCAGTCTTGATGGGATTAAAATGTTCACATGAAGAATTGAACCACTATTTCTTATCCTCTGGATGGGAGTTTATTGAATCTCGTTTAGGTAAGCCGACAGGGCCTTTAGGTGGTGAATTTCAATACTACACTGATAGCGCTTACATTTATTGTCACAAAAGTCGCAATCTAATCAATTTGTATCTCTTGAGGTGTACTAGCTCTGCAGTGCTTTCATTTTTTGAAGGCGAAATCTCGTTCGTTAATGTTGGTGCATCAAAATAAAAACAAATAAATCAAGCAATTACAATACGTTGAGTAGGTGTCCCAACTGGGACATTGTGTTTGGAACGCGCGGGCGACCGCCCATCCTACAGACTATCCTCTTGCTCAAACGCCCGTTCCGCCGCCAATTTACGTTGATATCCCGTCTGCACCAGCTCCACGATAACCAGCACGATGACCGAGAAATAGAAAGTGGATTTCGACATCGGAATGATCTCATGCCCGAACACCCTGATCTTCAAAGCATCATCATGCATCGCATGCGCCGCCGCAGGCCCGGCCTCACCCAGCAAGACCACGCCGACGATCAACAGGATAAACAGGCCCAGAACCTCATACATCCGGTTCCGTTTCAAGAACTCCGTCACCCCATCCGCCAGCACCAGCATAGCAATACCCGAGATCATGATCGCGATGGCCAAAACGATGAAAACATCGGTGATTGCAAGGGCGGACAAGATCGAGTCAAAGCTGAAAATCAGGTTCATCATCACGATCATTGTAACGGCCTGCGCCGCAGATTTGGTGGCACCACCACCCATCATATCATGTTCCAGATGATCGATCGACAGCATATGCGCGATCTCCTTGAATGCGGTGTACATCAGGAAAATACCGCCGACGATAAAGATCACGGTCGAGAAGTTCACACCACCCTCGATAATGCCGGGCATATTGAAATGATAAAACGGCGTGGCAAGCGCATCGATCAGATGTATCATCGCGAACAACAAAACAACGCGCAGAACCACAGCGATAATGATACCCCAGAACCGTACGGATTTTTGTTTGTCAGCAGGTGCACGTTGCGACTCGATGGAAATATACAAAAGGTTGTCAAAACCAAGTACGGCTTGCAAGAAGATCAAAATTGCCAGATTTCCCAGATTTTCGAATGTAAATAAATCAGCCATATGTAACGCGTCCTTGTGTTTTTGCGCCTAGACTTAAAGTTTTCATCCGCGTCACGCAACCGCCGCGATACTTCAGGTTGTCCCAAATGAAAACGGCACCCAATGGATGCCGTTTTGAAATCGAATATAGTTTGCGTCGGGTTTATTTGCGGCGGCGCAAGACCCCGAAGCCTGCCAGCCCTGCCAGCAACAATGGCAATGAAGCCGGAAGCGGTACGGGTGAAGGCGGTTGTTGACCTTCAAAGACTGAAAAAGAAGCCATAAGAATACGTGAATTGCTGCCACCCTCGGGTGAACTGAATATTGAGCTGTAAACCCCGTTTGCAGCATTTGTTGCATTGCTGGCAAATCCCAGAATGTTCAGCGTATAGACATCAACGCCTACATTGAATGTACCGGTTGAGTTTAAGGTTGTGATACTTACGATATCATTACAACAGCCATTGCCAGTGTTTGGTGTTTCATTGTGTTTGATCAGGAAATCAAAAATTTTCACGCCTAAATTTACAACACCAAATTGAAGGTCGCTTCGTACCGATAAATTGACGGATGAAATGCCGGTTCCTCTATTGATTGCCTGGTTTGTATGGGTGAATGTGCCCAATGAAAACAGCGTATCGACATTCTCGGAGAAAACGGGATTTGTTGCATTAAATTCATATCCAGAGGTTCCGCCGTTTCCCCATGTGACTTTGGTTGGATCGGTGTAGCCGGTTCCATTTGGATAGGCTACATTTGAGCCGCCCGTTGTGGTGTGAAACTTCGAGTCTAAACCGTTGAATGTTACTGTTGTGCCATATGCAACGCTTGACAAAACCATGCCAATAATTGTCGCAGACGCTAGGATGAATTTATTATTAAGCCGCATTGTTACGCTCCTTACACATATTTACTCTTTACAAAACCAGTCTCGTCTAAGCTTACAAACCAGCTATTACCCCACAGGTACATTTTACAGAGAGGTTGATCATTGCTCAATTGGATTTGAAGAAAACCAGTCATCTTTGTGTCCATTTCATGTCTTATTGGTGACTGAAATATGTATAGTCTCGGTGAAATATGAACATTGTTTCTTTATTTGATAATGAAGTGGCTTGTTGGGTGAAATTAAGCGCAGGCGGCAGTGTAATCGGTATCAGGTTTGCGAATCGTATTAAGGTATTCGTTTTCGATTTGCTGTGGAAGCTGTCACCATATCGTTGAAAATCGCGATTTTGAAAGAATCACATTTTACGGTAACGTTAGGGCAACGTCGTTATTATGCGGCGTGGAAGGGTTGCGCAAGACTACGCGAAGCCCATGAATAAGAAGGAAGAAGATCGTGCCAAAAGGTAAAGTGAAATGGTTCAACCAGCAAAAAGGCTTTGGGTTCATTGAACCCAGTGAGGGCGAAAAGGATGTGTTTGTGCATGTCTCAGCCGTCAAAGACGCAGGTCTTGAGAATCTGGAAGAGGGCCAGCCTGTAGAATATGAAATGATTGCCGGGCCTGATGGTCGTGAAATGGCCGGAAATCTGAGTGTCGGGTAAAACCCGCACTTAAAGCTGAATATTAATTGCGCCTTTTAACGGGCCGTTTGCTTTTTGCGCTTTTTTGAATTGTTCTGGATTTTTGCACAGGTGCATCTTCTGCCTGTTTATCCAGTCCCAATTGATCACGCAGTACCTTCATACGGACTTCTTCCACCTCACCGGGTTCCAGTGTCAGTAATTGAAACGGGCCATAAGATGTGCGGATCAGACGGCTTACCGATAGTTCAATCGCGTTCATCGCACGGCGGATTTCACGGTTCTTGCCCTCGGTAATTCCCACAGACAGCCATGCGTTGGCGCCTTGTTGGCGATCTATTGTCACCGCCATCGGACGGAATGTTTCGCCGTCCACTGTAATACCCTTGCGCAGCGGTTCAAATAGATCATCCGTCGGATATCCATTGACGCGCACACGGTATTTGCGCACCCAGCCTGTGGATGGCAATTCCAGTTTGCGTTTCAACTCGCCGTCATTGGTCAGCAGCAGCAAGCCTTCGGAATTCAGATCGAGACGCCCCACGGACATCACGCGCGGCAGCGTATCGGCCAGCTCGTCAAAAATTGTACGCCGCCCCTTTTCGTCACTGTCCGACGTTACCAATCCGTTGGGTTTGTAATAACGCCATAAACGTAACTTTTCGGGCGCACCAACAGGCTTGCCGTCAACTGTGATGTTGTCAGCCTCGGATACTTTCACTGCAGGTGTGTCGAGAACTGTGCCATTTAGCGTAATGCGGCCGGCCGTGATCATCCGTTCAACCTCACGGCGCGAAGCTACACCCGCACGGGCCAGAAACTTTGCGATACGGTCGCCTGATGGGGGGAGGGAATTGGACATGGTCGCCAAGTACACTGAAGCCCCGTAGTTTGTCCAAGGGTATTTTGGGAACTTGGGCAAAGTGTAAGCTATAAGGCGGATGTTTCTTGCAATGGGCTTGAATAAAGTCGCATTCCAACGCAACAAGGTGGGATGAACAGTTTTAACAGTTATATGGACATTGCCTTGGGTGAGGCAAAGGAGGCCGCCAAACGCGGCGAAGTGCCTGTGGGTGCGGTAATTGTCACCGGCGGTCAGGTGATTGCACAGGCGGGCAACCGTACGCGCGAATTACATGATCCGACGGCACATGCCGAAATGCTGGCTATTCGCGCCGCCTGTGTAACTATGGGGCAGGAACGACTAAGCGGATGCGATTTATATGTGACGTTGGAGCCTTGTCCGATGTGTGCCGCCGCGATTTCCAATGCACGGATTGCACGGCTTTATTATGGAGCGTCTGATCCCAAGTCCGGCGGCGTGGAAAACGGAGCCAAAGTTTTTACCCACGCACAATGCCATCATGTGCCAGAGGTTTATGAAGGCATTGATGAAGCGGCCAGTTCCGAACTTCTGTCGGCGTTTTTTGCAGGGCTGCGAAAATCTTAGCCATTGCGCAAGAAACGGGTGGATTAAAATGCACCGTCGTGTGATCTGATCTTACGAATACGAATGTGAGTAGAATTTATGGATAAAAAAACCGGCCCTACAATCGATATGGTTTCCGGCATTATGTTGCTGGTGTTAGCCGCTGTGTGGGGCGGGTCTTTTTTCTTTGCAGAAGTAGCACTTGATGAAGTGCCGCCTCTGACGGTTACACTGCACCGCGTTGTCTGGGCGGTTCCAGCACTATTCCTTGTGGTTTTGTGGCGAGGTGTCAAAATTCCACGTGCGCCGCGCATCTGGTTTGCCTACCTCGTCATGGGGGCATTAAACAATGCCATTCCATTCTCGCTTATTTTTTGGGGACAGATGACTATTGAGAGTGGTTTAGCTTCCATTTTAAATGGGACAACGGCTGTTTTCGGGGCGGTTGTGTCGGGCCTTTTGCTGGTTGATGAACCGCTTTCGCCGCAAAAAATTATCGGTGCGATTTTTGGGGTTTTAGGTGTCGCTGTGATTATGGGGTTTGATGCGCTGACGAATTTGGACCCCAGGAACCTGGCACAACTCGCCATACTGGCAGCAGCCCTGTCATATGCCTTTGCAAGTGTATGGGGTAAGACGAAGCTTGCAGGTCAAGCGCCCGAAATGAACGCGCTTGGCATGTTGGTCGGCAGTACAGTTTTGATGATACCCATTGCGATTTGGTCGGATGGCTTGCCTGATATTAACCTATCTGCGAAAGTCTGGGCATCGCTATTATCATTATCGATACTGTCAACTGTGCTTGCTTACCTGTTATATTTTGCCATTCTATTGCGTGCGGGGGCTGCAAATCTGATGCTGGTCACGCTTTTAATCCCGCCATTTGCCATCGGCCTAGGGGTGCTTTTTTTGGGTGAGCGACTTGGTCTTGAAGCTTGGGCCGGTTTTGGCTTGATAGCAGTTGGACTTGTGATTACCGACGGCCGCGTGGTGGCCTATCTACGCAGTATTTTACGGAACGATTAGAAGGCTTGGGTTTGGTTTGTTGGATAAATAGGCAGTTTGTTCCAAGAAATACCAATCACCCTAACCATTTCCTATAAACCCGACTTGCGATTGTGTGCAGTGGGCGGTAAAGCTTTCCCCGATATATCATAACAGCAGGACGGCTTGAAAAATGTCGATCGACAAAGACACAGCACGGCGTGTGGCGCATTTGGCGCGCATTAAGGTAGAGGAAGATCAGCTGGAAAATCTGGCGGGCGAGCTTTCAGGTATTCTGGGCTTTATGGAACAATTGAACGAGGTTGATGTGGACGGCGTGGAGCCGATGACATCCGTCTCGCCGATGGATCTGAAACGCCGCGATGATGTTGTGACTGACGGTAGTATGCAGGCCAAAATCTTGTCCAATGCACCCGATGCACGCGAAGGCTTTTTCGCAGTGCCCAAAGTTGTGGAGTAAACGACATGTCTGATCTTTCAAAACTGACGATTGCTGATGCGCGCGATAAAATGCGTGCCAAGGAAATAACTTCCGTAGAACTGACACAAAGTTGTCTGGACGCGGTGAATGCGGCCGATGCGCTGAACGCGTATTGTGCCAAGACACCTGAAACAGCACTTGAGCAAGCAACTGCGGCTGATGCGCGTATTGCGGCAGGTGATGCACCTGACATGTGCGGTATCCCTTTGGGAATAAAAGACTTGTTTTGCACCAAAGGCGTGCAGTCTCAGGCTGGTTCCAACATTCTGGCAGGCTTTAAACCAGAGTATGAAAGCACTGTAACCTCGAACCTGTGGGAAACAGGTGCCGTGATGTTGGGTAAGTTGAACATGGACGAGTTCGCAATGGGCTCTTCCAACGAAACATCTGCCTACGGCCCCGTTGTCAGCCCTTGGCGGCGCAAGGGGTCGGATAAAGCTTTGACACCGGGCGGGTCTTCCGGCGGGTCAGCCGCTGCGGTTGCGGCGGACTTGTGTCTGGGCGCTACGGGGACAGATACGGGCGGTTCTATTCGCCAACCAGCGGCGTTCACCGGTATTGTCGGCGTGAAACCCACATACGGCCGTTGTTCACGTTGGGGGGTGGTGGCGTTTGCCTCTTCTCTGGATCAGGCGGGACCGATGACCAAAACCGTGCGTGACAGCGCGATTATGCTCGAAGCGATGTCAGGCCATGATGCAAAAGACAGCACATCCGCGGATATCAAAGTACCGAACTTTGAGGCGATGTTGACAGGCGACATCAAGGGTAAAAAGATCGGTATTCCGAAAGAATATCACTTGGACGGTATGCCATCCGAGATAGAGACATTGTGGGCCGATGGTGCAGCCATGCTGAAAGATGCCGGTGCCGAAATGGTCGATGTGTCTTTGCCGCATACGAAATACGCACTGCCGGCCTATTACGTTTTGGCTCCTGCGGAAGCGTCATCCAATCTGGCCCGTTACGACGGGGTGCGCTATGGCCACCGCGCCAAGCTGGAAGCGGGCGACGGCATTGACGAGATGTATATGCGCACGCGCGCCGAAGGCTTTGGTGCCGAAGTGCAACGCCGCGTGATGATTGGCACGTATGTTTTATCGGCAGGCTTTTATGATGCATACTATCGCCGCGCCCAAAGGGTGCGCACATTGATCAAGAAGGATTTTGATGATGTGTTTGCGTCCGGTGTCGATGCAATATTGACGCCTGCCACGCCGTCTGCAGCTTTTGGCTTGGGTGAAATGGCCGATGCGGATCCGATCAAAATGTATCTGAACGATGTGTTTACCGTGACAGTGAACTTGGCCGGGTTGCCGGGTGTTGCTGTGCCAACGGGGTTGGACGCACAGAATTTACCACTTGGGTTGCAACTGATCGGGCGGCCTTGGGAAGAGGGCGATATGCTGAATATTGCCTATACGCTGGAACAATCCGCAGGGTTTGCCTCCAAGCCGAATAAATGGTGGTAAGGGACTGACAATATGATCGTAACAGCACTAACCGATATTTTGGGAACGGATCGTGATGTTTCCGGTCCGGGGTGGAGCAGTCGCAGACTTTTGTTGGCTTCGGATGATATGGGTTTTTCAATGACTGATACGCTTATTAAAAAAGGTGCAGTGCTTGAACTGGAATACAAGCATCATATGGAAGCCTGCTATTGTATCGCAGGCAAGGGCGAGATCGAGTGCCTGAATGACGGCACCATGCACCTGCTTGAACCGTTTGTGCTTTATGCGCTGGATAAGAATGATCGGCACAGGGTTCAGGCCATTGGCGGCGATATGCGTCTGGTCTGTGTCTTCAATCCGCCGCTAACCGGTCAAGAAGTGCATGGCCCTGATGGCAGTTATGCGCCAAATAAATAAAAAATTATTTAAAAACAATAATATAAGAGACGTCCCAGTTGGGACAAATTGCCATTTCTTGTAGGTAAGGCACAGCTTTTGTGCCGAATATTGCTTATCTGATGAAGCTATACGCAGATTTTACTTTCAAACCCCAAGGCAGAAGGTTAAATATTTTGAAAACAGATAGGTTTATTATGCGGTATTTTTTGGGAACACCATTTTTAATGATTTTGCTGGCGGGTTGTGCAGCATCTGTCCCTAATGACAGCCCTGAATATTTTGACAGCATAACACCCGACCCCGCCAGTCTGGAAGTTCAGGTGCAAGAGGAACAGTTGTTGCAGGCTGAAGGCTTGCCGCAAACCGTACGCCCACCTGCGGATGGAACTGTACAATCAGGGGCAACAGTCATGCCGGCAAATAAAAGCGTTAAAGACAAAAATGCACCTTTAAGTGATGGGTCAATTTCAAGTTCACAGGATTTTCAGGTGGTAAAGGCGAATGAATCCATTGCATCAGATGCTGCGAAAATTCAGGGATTAAAAGATGATTACACGATTATTCAGCCCGGTGCAGCACCAGTGCGCGGGTCGGACATAAATCTTGCCAAATACGCTTTGGCACAATCCAATCCCGTAGGGCAAAAAGCCTATACCCGTTATTCGGTTGGCAGCGCAAAAGCAAAACGGAAATGTGCGCGTTACGATTCAGCGGATGAAGCACAACAGGCGTTCCTGAAATCAGGTGGTCCGCAAAGGGACAGAATCGGGATTGATCCTGATGGGGACGGTTATGCTTGCAACTGGTCACCTGCCACATACCGTTCAATGCTTGGTCAATAAGTGGTCGTGCACACACCAGATGTGACGCAAATAAACTCTCCGAATTTCGGCACAAGACGGCATGGATTACCACCCGATATGGTGGTGATCCATTATACTGCAATGGAAACTTCGGACGCAGCTTGTGCGCGACTTTGTAATGCGATGGCAGAGGTTTCGGCGCATTATCTGATTTCGGAACAAGGTAAGATCATACAACTGGTTCCCGAAGATATGCGGGCTTGGCACGCAGGTGCGGGGGCTTGGGGCGATGTGGAGGATGTAAACTCGCATTCTATCGGAATAGAGTTGGCAAACACCGGATGCGCCCCGTTTCCAGCAGCACAAATGGATGCGTTAGAGGTTTTGCTGTCAGGCATCATGGCACGGTGGTCTATCCCTGCGGCACGCGTGATTGCACATTCGGATATGGCACCCAAACGCAAGTTTGATCCCGGCCCAAGGTTTGACTGGCAACGTCTGGCACTTGGCGGTTATTCCGTTTGGCCAAATGGCGCAAAGGCGGTCAACGGGTCTTGGGTTGATTTTTTGGTTTACGCAGGCGCGTTCGGTTATCGCTGTGATGACAAGGACGCATTGTTGGCGGCATTCCGGATGCGGTTTATGCCCCATAAGACGGGTGTACTGGACGCCGTTGATATCGGCGCGATGAAGCTGCTGGCTGCTAAGTGGCCGTGTGGGGATAGTTGACCCTGCGATCCGTTCGGTTTAGAGGAAACTTCGCGGATGGCTGGATGGCCGCACGTCTTCGGGCGTGAGGAAAGTCCGGACTTCATGAAGCAAAGGCGGCGGGTAACGCCCGCCCGGGGTAACCCGAGGGAAAGCGCAACAGAAAGCAAACTACCTGCCTTCGGGCGGGAAAAGGTGAAACGGTGGGGTAAGAGCCCACCACGGTGATGGTAACATCACTGGTATGGCAAGCCCCGCCTGAAGCAAAACCAAGTAGGAACCGCGCGGCCCGTAAGGGTCGGGGCCGCTTTAGCCCCAGCAGGTTCGGGTGGTTGCAAGAGCGCGTCAGTAATGATGCGCCCAGATGAATGGTCATCAAGGGCTTCGGCCTGAACAAAATCCGGCTTACAGGCCATCCGCGAAATAAATGCAAAACACTACGAAAATGATACTGCACGCTATAGTTGTTGCTAAGTAAAGAGAAACCTCTATCTTTAAGTTGTTTTAATTTGGTGGCGAGATTGAATGAAAGATATTTTTGCAAATGTAACGATAGTAGGTTTCTATGCGTTCTTCTTAATAGTTTATTTCCCCGGAGGCACTATATTTATGGCTCTAAGTTGCAACTCAAGGCACCTAGATGGATGGGATTGGGTTTTGTCGGTAATTATTCCTGCGTATGGTTTATTTAAAAGCCTGTTCTCATCTAGCTGTTTGGGGATATTGGGTTAGATGATTTCGATTATTTGCAAATTGAGTTTCTTTGGGGGGTTGTTGTTTTGTAGCACGGCGTTCGCGCAATCTTGTAATGTTTCTTTAGAAAAGAAGGCTGTAATTGAAAGCCTCTTGTGTGGCCAACGTGCTACGGAAAATGTTTACCACTTTTACGGTAAAGGGTGCTTTGAAAAGTCGGTTGTTAGGCGTTTGGAGGATACAGTTATACAAATCCTTGTTTTGGATGCTTGTGGATACGATGAGAAAGCTAAAGAACTAGAGGATGCGAATGTTCGTGCAATGAGTTTTATGACGGATATTTCAAACTGTATTGATCAGAATGTTGATATGGAATTAGCTATAAGAAAAGCACGATTAAATGTATCGCAAAAAGCGGGCAACCCTACTTGTACAACAGATTTAAGACGAAAAATCAGGAAGAGGTTGCCAGCATTCCAGCAGATGATAGATCAAGCATCTGATCCAAACACAAAGAAACGGATATTTGAGGCGTTGCGATTAAGTGTGGATGCTACAGGAAACATAACTGATTACTAGTTATGCTGAGCTAACTAATAATTTGAACAAGGTCACAATCACCCACGTAGCGCCCTCCCGTGGGTTGAGCTGGGCGCAGCCCTCGTCTATCGACGACGGGCATTTTTCCGAACGAAACACCGCCCAAGTGGATGGATATCAACGGGGCCGTACAACAGCCTCAATGAGGTTCGCCGCCGACAGTCTCCCAAAAATCCGATTCCACGTTACGGTGCGGAAAGGGGCCTTCGGGCACGGGGACGTCGAGGAATGTGCATAACGGCTCCCACCCTTCGGCCACATCAAACACCAAAAGTCGTTCGGGCGGAATGGTTGCGCGTACTTCCTTTGCGCGCAAATGATAGGCGGCCAGTGCGGCCTCGCGGTCGTCGAATTTACCGCCGAAGGTCCTGTTCCCGATGAATTCCATGCCTGCATCCATCATGTTTCTAACATGGGGCGGTTGATCCATTTCCGGATATATCGCTAATAATTTGCCGATTGTTTTGGAAAAACTGTTCCACCAGGATTCGTCAGGCCGTTGGCTGTGAATAACTTTTGCATCGGGAAATGCCTCGGATAACTCTCGCCAAACATGCGAGCCCGGCCAGTCGATTTGTGATGTATAGCCTGCATAAACGCTATGCCAATCTACAGTTTCACCGGCAACTACAGCCTGCCAGACGGGGACTTGTTCGGGATTGTTGAAAACCTCTTCCATGTGATGGCAAGGGCCATACCCCAGTTGTTCCAACGCGTCCTTCAACGACCGAGTGCCTGTCCGACCAAAGCCGGAGCCGATAATTTTTAATGTCATGGTATCCCCCCCATTTTATTCACATTTGCCAAATACAATTAAGCAGCGGGATTATATAAACATAAAATAGGATTTATGTCTAATTGCCCACTGTCAGAATGTAGTGGCTTACACAAATGTTTGTAGGGGCAGTGTACCTACATACTTTGGTAAGGGAGAAGCTTAATTAAACCTCGACCAATTCGTTATGACCAAACCTCTTTTTGTAATCCAAAACCGAGATGACTTTTGGATCCACGCGGATATATGCAATATCACTTTCATCATAGGCGGGGATATATGAGGCCAGATTTGGGAATTTTTTAAACAACAACCCCCCAATTTTCTCTTTCTCCTCGGGCCCGTCCACAAAAGTCGCAATGCCGCCCATCGAGAGCCCTTCAATTTCGTCCCATTTTTTATAGGGGCGATTTATAGTCAGCGACACTTTATTGTTTTTGTCGATATTTTTGGTTTTTTGCGCTTTTTCGGGTGTGAAAAAGTAAAGTGTCAGGCCGTCATTGACAAAGGTGACGGTCGTAGCCTGCGGGAAACCGTCTGCGCGCTGGGTTGCGATGGTCATATCGTCAACGTCATTTAGAATTGAGGTAATCTGGTCGTGTAGTGCCTTGTCCATGGTTATCTCCAATTAAAGTTACGTGCTTAAAAAAACATAAATTGAGCAAGCGGGCGTTGATTTAGATCAAACTGGCCGCCTGTGTAAAAATTAAGCGGGCATGATGAATTTTTGAAATTCTTTGATCGAAAAGTGATTCATTTCCGTATCGGATTCGCAGTTCTAAATCAAAAAATTTGCAATGTTCCCAATATGTTCTTCTAGATGTAGGAAAAATATGGTATTTTATGGTAAATTAATTACAGCGCTGAATACATACTATATATAGTATGTCTCCTTGGTGAAACCACTAATAGTGCCAAAAAATGCTTGAATATTTATAGTAAGAAAGCTGCGCCGCATGTTTATTTATTCTATTCCCATAAAAGAACCATAAAAAACAGTTGTATCCCATCAATTACCATGTAATACAAAATACATTGATGAGGTGAGGGATACAAAGGGCATCAAGACCCTGCAAAACCCAATTAGGTTTCATACAGGCACCCACCACATCCAAGAAAGATCCGACGTGGGTTGCGAGCAGACACCCCCCCCAAGGTGGCACCATAGTTGGACATCCCTTTTGGGACAGGACGGCGGATTGAACAGTGGCAGCAGTTCAATCCGCCGTTTCCATTTCAAGCCCGATTTTCGGGTGGAGTATATAAGGAGGCCCGTTTCCGTGGCAAGACGTTTCAGAGGCGAAAGCACCCACAAGGTGGATGCTAAGGGTCGGGTATCCATTCCCGCCGCCTTTCGACGTGTTCTGGAAGAGGGTGATCCTGATTGGTCGAAAGGCTTGTTTCCCACACTTATTCTGGTTTATGGCGGCAAAGGGCGTAAGTTCATCGAAGGTTATACTGTTAACGCGATGGCAGATCTGGAATCACGTATTGAAGATTTAAAACTTGGGTCCAAGAAACGCCGTTACATGGAGCACACGTTTCTAACCCAATCGCTACAAGTACAAGTGGATCCGACCGGGCGCTTGGTTTTATCACAGAAACTACGCGATAAATTCGGGATCACCAACGAGGCGGTTTTTGCGGCAGCAGGTACAACGTTTCAAATCTGGGAACCCTCAGCCCATGAAGATAATGCAACACGCATGGATGAATGGTTTGACGAAGATGACTGGCTTGATGACGAAAATCAAATGGTTGACCCATTGGTTTTGTTAGATACGGCATCTACGGGGGAATAACGATGGTACAAGTGTTGGACAGTCCCCCTTCATCTCCACACATTCCTGTTTTACTGACACCGATTTTGAATGCGGTTGAACCCGTGCATGGCCGTTGGCTGGACGGCACTTTTGGGGCCGGAGGCTATACGCGTGCACTATTGGATGCAGGCGCTGATTGCGTCTATGCAATTGATCGCGACCCGGAAGTCTTTGAGCGCGCCAAGCATTGGGCAGATGAGTATGGTGATCGTTTGGTTCTGATCAAGGGGACATTCGGACAGCTTGATAAACTGGTTGCGGAACATGGCGGTGTACCGCTTGACGGGATTGTGTTGGATATTGGCGTGTCATCAATGCAGATAGATCAGGCCGAACGCGGGTTTTCGTTTATGCAAGATGGGCCACTGGATATGCGCATGTCACAAAACGGTATGACCGCCGCGGATGTTGTGAATTCAGCCGATGAAGCGGCATTGGCGGATATTTTGTATTTATATGGTGAAGAGCGAGCTTCGCGGCGGATTGCGCGGCGAATTGTTGAGGCGCGAAAGACAACGCCTATTAAGACAACCAAGCAATTGTGTGAAATTGTCGAAGCAGCATTGCCACGGGCAAAACCGGGACAGGTACACCCTGCGACACGGTCATTTCAGGCACTGCGCATAGTGGTAAATGATGAGTTGGGCGAATTGGTGCGTGGGTTGGTTGCAGCAGAGGCGGTTTTGGCAACGGGTGGTATACTGGCAGTTGTGACATTCCATTCACTGGAAGACCGCATTGTGAAGCGTTTTATACAGACCCGCAGCGAACAGGCGCGTTCTAATCGCTATGCACCTGAAATTGCAGCAACATCACCGCAATTTGAAAAAGTCACCAAAAAAGCGATCGGCCCAACCGAGGCTGAATTGGTGGATAACCCGCGATCAAGGTCTGCAAAGCTGCGTCTGGCGCGGCGTACTTCTGCCCCTGCCGGCACGATAGACGCCAAGGCCCTTGGTTTACCTGCATTTGATTATACGAGGCTGAATTAATGCGTTCTTTATTTTATCTTGTCTGTTCCGCTTTTGTCATTGGACTGGCCTATTGGGCTTATAAAGAGAACTATAAAACGCAAGTATCATTGCGTGAAGTAAAGGAATTGCAGCAGCAAATTGCACAGGAAAAAGAGACAATTGCAGTGCTGAACGCTGAATGGGCATATTTGAACCGCCCTGATCGTTTGCGCGATCTAGTGGATCTGAATTTCGCAGACCTTAAACTGATACCTTTACTGCCATCCCATTTTGGTGACAGTGAAATGGTTTCGTATCCAACCCCCGACCCATATGACATAAATGCACCTGTCAGCGTTAATTCCGATGGCGGTGAGAATGGGGGGCAACAACCATGACCAGAACACCATTACGCCCGCTGGCCCGTATTATCAATGCGCGAAAGAATGGCCAGAACCCGGATCAGATAGAAGCTGCAGAACGCGCCAAGCGCAATCAGGCTACCCAGCAAAAATTGCGAAGGCGCGCAGAGGCGCGGCTGACAATGTTGGGGTTGGTATTCTTTTTGGGTTTTATTGCAATCGGCGGCAAAATGGCTGTGCTTGCGATGCGTGAACCGGCAGAGCCGCAAATGGCTATGACAGATTCCCGGATTTATTCACAACGCGCTGATATTGTTGATAGAAACGGAATAACTTTAGCCACGAACCTGATTACAACATCGCTCTATGCACAGCCGCAAATGATGATCAATCCGGAGCGCGCCGCCAAAGAACTGGTGAAAATTTTCCCTGATCTTAGATTAAAGACTTTACTTGGGCAGTTCACGGGTAAGCGCAGATTTGTATGGGTGCGTAAGAAAATAAGCCCCGAACAGCAACAGAATGTTCACAATATCGGCGAACCTGGTCTACTGTTCGGGCCACGTGAAATGCGGCTTTATCCCAACGGGGCCATGGCGGCCCATATTCTGGGTGGAACAGGTTTTGGCAAAGAGGATGTGCGTGCAGCAGAGCTGGTTGGCGTGGCTGGCGTTGAGAAATATTTTGATGAGCGTATGCGTGATCCTGCCCAACTCGACAAGCCATTGCAATTGTCCATTGATTTGACGGCACAAGCAACAACCCGTCGTGTTTTAGAAGGCGGGATGAAAATTATGAAGGCCAAAGGGGCCGCCGCGGTTTTGATGGATGTTCATACCGGTGAAGTCGTTTCCATGGTTTCATTGCCGGATTTTGATCCTAATGAACGACCCCAGCCTTTGGTAAAGGGTGACCCATCTGACAGCTCTTTATTTAACCGCGCCGCACAAGGTGTATATGAGCTGGGTTCGACCTTTAAACTGTTCACGGCTGCACTTGCTTTGGACAAAGGGTTGATGAATGAAAATACAATGATCGATACCAAAGGTCCGATTAAATGGGGCAAGTTTAAAATCCGTGATTTCCACGATTATGGATCAAAATTAAGCATGATGGATGTGATTGTGAAATCATCGAACATCGGCACTGCGCATATGGCGCAAACCATCGGTGGTAAAGCACAACAGAAATTCCTGGGCCAGCTGGGTTTTTTTGAACCGACGTCACTTGAATTGACCGAATCCAGACATATCAAACCGTTGGTACCGAAAAACTGGTCTGAACTTTCAACGATGACCATCTCCTATGGTCACGGTATTGCGGCGACACCACTTCATTTGGCATCTGCATATGCGACATTATCCAATGGCGGGTTCCAGGTGAAGCCAACATTGATCAAGTCTGATCGTGATAACCTGCATGGTGAACGCATTATGTCAGATGATACATCAAAGGTTGTGTTGCGGATGTTGCGTAATGTGGTGACGCGCGGTACGGCCAGTTTCGGCGAGGTTAAAGGATACTCCGTCGGTGGTAAAACCGGTTCTGCCGATAAGCCAAAACCAAGTGGCGGATATTATAAAGACAGGGTTATCGCGACGTTTGCAGCAACGTTCCCTACGTATGATCCCAAGTATGTTTTAGTGCTTACACTGGATGAGCCATCGATACAGGCAGCAGGCGAAAAACGCCGTACTGCGGGTTGGACAGCGGTGCCTGTGGCAGCAGAATTAATAACCCGTCTGGCCCCTATTTTGAATATGCGCCCAGAGGTTGCAGGTAATGGGAAAATTCAATACACGCAGGTAAAAAACTGATCAAGGATGCGACTTTTATGCCCGCTGGTTTTAAATCCGATAAGACATTAAAAGAATTGGGATTGATGCCAACGCATGGGATTGGCGGTGCTGATCAGGTTATTACCGGACTTTGCGTTGACAGCCGCAATGTCCGCCCGGGAAATTTATTTGCAGCATTGCCGGGTTCCACAATTCATGGCGGCGAGTTTATACAATATGCGGTGCGCATGCAGGCAGGGGCGGTTTTAACCGACGCAGCAGGTCTTTTATTTGCAAAACGCGATGTGGGTGAATTGAAAATTCCGTATATTGTCGTTGATGATCCGCGGCAGGCCTTGGCATTTGCTGCTGCACGGTATTTTTGTGCACAACCCGCGACGATGACGGCGGTAACGGGCACCAACGGTAAAACTTCGGTGGCGAATTTCACACGCCAGATATGGGTAGCGCTGGGTTATGAGGCCGTTAATTTTGGCACAACGGGCGTTGAAGGGGCTTATACCGAAGGCCTGAAACACACCACACCAGAGCCTATTACATTGCACCGTTTATTGCTTAAACTGAAGGATGAGGGCATTACCCACGCGGCAATGGAAGCCTCAAGTCACGGCTTGGAACAGCGACGGTTGGACGGGGTGTATCTGACGGTTGGCGGATTTACCAATTTTAGTCAGGATCATCTGGATTATCACAGAAATTTCGATGATTATTTCGCCGCTAAGGAAGGCTTGTTTTCGCGGGTTTTACCGCCTGAAGGCTCGGCTGTGATCAATACGCTTGACCCCAAAGGTGCAGAGCTGGTTGCGATTGCAAAGGCACGCGGCCAAGACGTGATTACACTTGGCCATGACGAGGCCGATCTGCAGATACTAAACACGCGCAGCGATGGTACCGGGCAGGACTTGCGTTTTTCATGGCGCGGTGACGTTCACACGGTGCGCTTATCTTTAATCGGTGCGTTTCAGGCTGAAAATGTTTTGATTGCGGCTGGTATGGCGATTGCGGCGGGTGCTTTGCCTGCGGATGTGTTTGGCGTTCTATCGGGATTGCAAACCGTTCCGGGCAGGATGCAACTGGCGGCGACACGTCGAAACGGTGGTAATGTTTTTGTAGATTTTGCCCATACGCCTGATGCATTGGAGACAGCACTTAAGGCCTTGCGCCCGCATGTTTTAGGGCGATTGATTGTGGTGTTTGGCGCAGGCGGTGATCGCGACAGGGCGAAACGGCCTTTGATGGGTAAAGCAGCTGTTGAACATGCGGATATTGTGTTTGTGACGGATGATAATCCGCGGTCTGAAAATCCCGGTGATATTCGCGCCGAGATTATGACGGCTTGTCCGAATGCCAATGAATTTGGTGATCGCGCGGCGGCAATTTTGGCGGCGGTTGATACTTTGCAGGCAGGCGATGCTTTGCTGATTGCGGGCAAGGGGCACGAAACAGGACAGATTATCAAGGATCAAATATTACCGTTTAACGATGCGGAACAAGCCAGCATGTCAGTGGCCGCCCTTGACGGGATGGGGGCATGAGCGTGCTTTGGACATCCGCAGATGCAATTGCGGCAACAGGTGGCGAAAGTACCACCGACTGGCAGGCGCATGGCGTATCAATCGACACGCGTAGCTTGCAAAAGGGCGATTTGTTTGTCGCTTTGACTGATGTTCGCGACGGGCATGAATTCGTGTCACAGGCTTTGGCAAAAGGTGCGGCGGCGGCTTTGGTGACCCACGTGCCTGACGGGGTTGCACCCGATGCGCCATTGTTGATTGTAGACGATGTTCTGCAAGGGTTGGAAGCATTGGGGCGTGCAGCACGTGCGCGCATATCGGGGCAGGTAATCGGGGTTACCGGTTCTGTCGGGAAAACCGGCACCAAGGAAATGTTACGCACAGCCCTGAGCGGTCAGTACCGTGTGCATGCCGCAGAAATGAGCTACAATAATCACTGGGGTGTGCCGCTGACTTTGGCGCGGATGCCAGTCGATACACAAATTGCAGTGATTGAAATCGGTATGAACCACGCGGGCGAGATTAGACCATTGGCAGTTATGGCTGATTTGGATGTTGCTGTTATTACCACTGTCGCACCTGTGCATCTGGCCGCGTTTTCAGGTGTTGATGCGATCGCGCAGGCCAAATCTGAAATTTTTGACGGCCTGAAGGCAGACGGCACCGCCGTGTTGAATGCGGATATTGATACATTTCACATATTACGCGATGCAGCCAAGGCGCATGATGCGCGTATTGTAACTTTTGGTGGAGCGAAAGGCGCGGATTTTCAACTGACCGCCGCCTATGTCTCGGATCAGTCCACCAAAGTTGTTTTCGATCTGGCCGGTCAGAAAATTGAATTCACCCTTGGCGCACCCGGCGCGCATCTGGCGATGAATGCTATGGCGGTTATCGCTGCATGCGATGCGGTTGGTGCAAATTTAAACATCTGCTTGCAAAATCTTTCAACATGGACAACACCCGCAGGGCGCGGAAGGCGCGAAGCTGTTATGCTGGCCAACGGTGCATCGATTGAATTGATCGATGAAGGTTTTAATGCAAACCCAACATCAATGGCGGCGGCGTTGGACGTATTGTCCCAAATCCATGCTAAGGGTCGAAAAGTTGCAATTTTAGGTGATATGCTGGAATTGGGCGATACAGAAAAAGCCTTACATGTGGGAATGGCGGGTATACCTGCTTTGAAAGCCATAGATGTTATTCATCTGGTTGGTCCATTGATGCAGGGGCTTTATGCCGCCTTACCACAGAAAAACCGTGGCCTTTGGATCGAAAATGCAGAGATGGCGGCCGACCAAATTGAAGATTTGTTAAAGCCGGGCGATATTGTGATGGTTAAAGGGTCTAAAGGGTCTAAAGTTTCAAAAATTGTAGACGTTATCAGAAAAATAAGTGCATAAGCATATAAAGCAGGGGTAAAGGCGCGATGTTATATTTTTTAAGTGAATTGTCTGATGGGGGCGATGCATTTAATTTGTTTCGTTACATAACGTTTCGTTCGGGCGGTGCTTTTTTTACGGCATTGATCCTGAGTTTCATATTTGGACAACCATTGATTAACTGGTTGAAACGCAAGCAAAAGAAGGGTCAACCAATTCGCGATGACGGCCCCGAAAGCCACATCATTGCAAAGGCGGGGACCCCGACGATGGGCGGTGTCCTAATCCTTGGTACCTTGCTGATATCAACACTGCTATGGGCCCGCACAGACAATGCATATGTATGGATTGTTTTGTTGGTGACAGCCGGTTTTGGCTTGATCGGTTTTGCTGATGATTACCTTAAAGTTTCAACACAAACGGTAGCCGGCTTTTCGTCCAGGGCGCGGCTTTTGATCGGGTTTGCCATTGCTTTGCTAGCAGCCATCGTTGCAGCGCGGGTTCAGCCTGAGGGTTTGTCAGGCCAACTGGCGATGCCTTTCTTCAAAAATGCGCTTGTGAACCTTGGTTATCTTTACTTTCCGTTTGCAATGATCGTGATTGTGGGATCGGCAAATGCGGTTAACCTGACAGACGGGCTGGACGGGCTTGCAATTATGCCAGTGATGATTGCGGGCGCCACATTGGGCATTATTGCCTATGCTGTTGGTCGTGTTGACTTTACCGAATATCTGGATGTGCATTATGTGCCGGGAACTGGTGAATTATTGATCTTTACGTCGGCGCTGATCGGCGGGGGGTTGGGGTTTCTTTGGTATAATGCGCCGCCTGCTGCGGTGTTTATGGGTGATACAGGCTCATTGGCTTTAGGCGGCGCACTGGGCGCAATAGCAATTTGTACCAAACACGAGATTGTTCTGGCGATTGTCGGTGGGCTGTTCGTGGTCGAGGCACTGTCTGTGATCATTCAGGTTTTATATTTCAAAAAGACGGGCAAGCGCGTATTTTTGATGGCGCCTATTCACCACCATTTTGAGAAAAAAGGCTGGTCAGAACCGCAGATTGTGATCCGTTTCTGGATTATCGCACTGATCTTGGCCTTGGTCGGTTTGGCCACGCTGAAGATACGCTGATGATCCCTGTACGCGGATATGAGGATCACAAGGTTGCTGTTCTAGGGCTGGGCCGTTCTGGTCTGTCAGCGGCATTGGCTTTGCAGGCAGGTGGCTCAATACCTGTTTGTTGGGATGATAAAGAAGCTGCACGGACAATGGCCGAAGATGCAGGTTTGCAGGTTGCAGACCTGAACAAGGACAAGCCTTGGGAAGACGTCGTCAGCCTGATTGTATCGCCCGGAATTCCGCACCTTTATCCTATAGCGCATCCAATCGTGCAAAAGGCATGGGGGTTAGGTGTTGTCGTGGACAATGATATCGGATTATTTTTTCGATCTTATGCGACGCCCGAGTGGGATAAATTCGATGTTATGCCACGGGTGATTTGCATCACGGGATCGAACGGGAAATCAACTACAACGGCCTTGGTTGCGCATATTTTGCAAGAGGCGGGAAAGCCGGTTCAAATGGGTGGCAATATCGGGCGCGGGGTGTTGGACCTTGAACCTGCCAGCGACGGCGAGATTGTGGTGCTGGAACTGTCGTCCTATCAATGCGAACTCGCGCGGGCTTTGGCCCCTGACATGGCAGTGTTTATGAACCTTTCACCGGATCATCTGGATCGACATGGTGGTATTGGCGGTTACTTTGCGGCCAAACGGCGTTTGTTTGCAGAAGGCGGTCCCGATAAGGCGATCATCGGTGTTGACGAACCCGAAGGCCGTTATCTGGCAAATCAGGTGCGCCAAGACAGTGAAACCGGCGAACCGGTTATTGCGATCTCATCGGGGCGCAAGTTGCTGGGACGCGGGTGGTCGGTTTTTGCCCGCAAAGGCTTTTTGGCAGAATGGCGCAAAGGGCGGCAGGTAGCGTCGATAGATTTGCGCAAGATGCAAGGCTTGCCCGGTGCGCATAATCACCAAAACGCCTGTGCGGCTTATGCGGTATGTCGTGCCTTGGCGATTGCGCCGAAAGTGGTTGAGGCAGGCTTGCAGTCTTATGGCGGCCTTGCGCATAGATGCCAGATTATTGCGCAGCATGACGGCGTTATTTTTGTCAATGATAGTAAAGCCACTAATGTGGATGCGGCAGAGAAAGCCCTATCGGCGTTCAAAAATATTCACTGGATCGTTGGCGGTCA
>Ga0209344_10000744_pt1 | contig 50800 bp, 47 predicted proteins | sample Cruoilmetagenom6_FD_187293 | JGI IMG/M metagenome (GOLD analysis project Ga0209344, IMG submission 187293) | Oil polluted marine microbial communities from Coal Oil Point, Santa Barbara, California, USA - Santa Barbara Oil Seep Sample 6 (SPAdes)... | ecosystem: Environmental > Aquatic > Marine... | reverse complement strand
GCCGATCAGTTCGCACGCTTCGACCACACCGGGCCAGAGCGCTACGACGCCCGCGTGCTGACCAAGCTTGATGCCGGGAACCGCCGCGCCGATGCGGTAGCCGCCGTCTTCTTGCGTGATGTCGCGTATCCCCTCGAGATGCTTGATATCCACGATCGATTCCGGTTCGATCATGCCGGATTTCAGTTGCACCAACAGATCGGTGCCACCCGCCAGAATGCGGGCCTTGCCCTCGCCCTTGGCGAGGATATCTGTCGCCTCTGCGGCGGTCTGCGGTTTGAAATACTGCATGAGGTGCTGTCTAACTCCTTTTTGGGATCGTGCGCCTAATCAAGCGTTGCGCGGAGTAAACCCGAAACCAGCCGCACCTGCAATCGGCGGGCGCGATTTCTTCGGCGAAAAAATCACCTGAATCCGACCTATTGCGGGGTGATCCGCCGCGCCCCCGATGTGGCAATGGATTTTGCCGTGGTCCCATCAATACTGCGCAGGAAACCGTTCAGTTCGGAATTGCCGCGCGTCGCCTCGCGGGCGGCGGCAATGACCAGATCGACCTCTTCAGCTTTAAGCTTCAGCCGGGTCGGAATCGCGTTCAGCTTGGTCCGTTCTTCATCGGCGGCGTCCTGAAAGGAAATCTGCCCGACGAAAAGCTTCACATCACTGCAATCCCAGCCCTCCAGCGATCCGCGCAGGCGGCGGACCTCACTACGGCTGAGGTTGCAACGGTATTCGATCATGTCGTTGACCCAATCATCAAGGGTGACGCGCATCAGATCGTAGCCGGTGCGGGTGGCCGAGGACATCGAGGAGTTTGCAATCGACATTGCAAGTTGCAGACCACCGGGCCCTCTTTCCTGCTTGGTCCATTTGTAATCCGACTGCACGCCCGCATTGGCCACCAGAAACAACATGCGGCGCAGTTTGACTGCCTCTTGGGCGGAAAGCGGGCCAAAGGGTGTCTGCGATTTAGCGCGTGCCATCGTCAGGCCGGTGGTGCCGAAATTGTCGGTGATCCCGCCATCCAGCAGTTTCACATACTTGACCTTTTCGGGGTCACGGTAGCTTTCCAACGTCCGACCATAGGCGCGCATTGCCGATGTGGCCTCGGGGTTGAAGCGTGCCGAGGTCAGCCAATCCGGCTCGGAATAGTCGCAGGCCTCGGTATGGGCCTCCAGCACGATGGGCGAAAAGACCAACGGAAAGGCAGCAGAGGCGGCGACGGCCTCTGACACTGGCAGTTTGCCCAGGTCAGAACAGAGCGCATCGAATGTTTCCGACGAAAAGAGGAACGGCGTATTGTTTGCCACATCAGCGGCATTGATCCAGGTGATCGCGTGGCCGCGTTGCGCCAGATCAGCAAATGTCGCATTCTTGAAAATGCTCTCGTCGAGGAACCGGGCAAAGGTATTGCGTCCGTTCGCACCGCCCGCCAACCCGCGTGCGATCGTGAATGGGTTATAGGGCGAATTGGACATGTACTTTTCGGCATTCTGGATCAGGTAGCGATCGCGAAAGCTATCGAGCCCCTTTGCCCCGTAAAGCCCGTAATAGGCCGCCGTGACCGAACCGCCGGAAACGCCTGAGACTAGGCTGACATGTTTCAATAGACCGTCGCGGCCGCTGTGTTCATGTGCGGTGGCGCGTAGTTCTTGCAGCATGCCGTAGCCAAAGGCCGAAGCGCGCGTGCCGCCCCCCGAAAAGGCAAGCCCGATATAGATGCCATCGTCGATCTCGGAATAATGCGCATCAAATCCGGTTTCGATCTGGCTGTCGCTGCTGGACAGGCTGCTGTTGATCGGTGCATTCGTCGCGGAACAGCCGATCAGCATCGCCACCGCTGCCGTTATCATGCCCTTTACCGCTACCTGCATCGCATGATCTCCCGCTGCGTGTAGCGCCATTGCTAAAGCAGAGCGTGCGCGGCGCAAAGCGCTTTTGCAATGTGCCACGGGCAGTCCATCAACATGCAAGGTAAGGAAAACAGGCGCTTGTATCATCTCGCGCTGCGCCGGTATGATCCTGACGGGGCAATGTTCTGGCACCGAGATCTGAAGAGGAATGCGAATGATACCGCTGTTTCCGAGAGTTTTGACGCCCTTCGCGCTTGCCTTGTGCCTTGGCCTTGCGACACCGGCTGCCGCGGGCGATACGGGGGCCATCACTCCGATCAAACGGCTCGAAACGTCGCGCGTGGTCTACAAGGCCGGTCTGGCCGATCAGGATCCGATGATGGTGATCGCGGCGGCCAAGTTGCGCAAGTCGGTGCCGCTCGCCTACCGCGCGCTGGCCCCCGAAGGTGGTACTGCCGACGATGCCGATCCGCTCAGCGCCGAGGCGATGCTGAACGTCGCTGCCGTGTTGGCCGAAGGCGACCCGGTGATGGAAAAGCTGGTAAATGAGGTGCGCTTTACCGATGTGAAAGGCGTACCCGGCGGGCCGGTCTATTCCAGCACTGCGATTGCTGCCGCGAAAGATCACAAATACCCACATGTATCATTCGAGGGTGGCGCCTATGCCGAGATCTATGTCGAAGGTCACGGGCAGGCCAATCTGGTTCTTTATGTCTATGACGGGGCAGGGCGGCTGGTCTGCTCGGACACCGACATCACCAATATCGCCTATTGCGGATGGAAGCCTTCGACGACCGAGAATTTTACCATCCAGGTGGTCAACAAGGGGAACGGCACGCAATATTCGCTGGTCACCAATTGAAATATGCGCGCTGTCGGGAATGCGTGCGCCATTGACGTCTTTGCAGTCGCCGGTATTCATGATTGGTGCACTGTGTACCGATGAATACTAATTAGCCGAAGAGTTGGTGAAATGTCAGAGCTTTGGGACGGTCTGCTAGCGGCAGGCCGTTTGCTTATCTCCTTCGACCCGGACCTGCTGGAAATCGCATTGCGGTCGCTTCAGGTAACGGGGGTCGCATTGATTGTGGCCTCGCTCATCGCACTGCCGCTGGCCGCATTGCTGGCCGTGCGCCGCTTTCGGCTACGGCGCGCCACGATTGCGGTGTTGAATGCGCTGATGGGCCTGCCGCCGGTGGTGGTGGGCCTGGTGGTTTATGTGATCTTGTCGCGCAGCGGGCCGCTGGGCGTGCTGGGACTGCTCTTTACCCCGACAGCGATGATCATTGCGCAGGTAATCATCATCGTGCCGCTGATTGCGTCCGTCGGGCATCAGTCGCTGCGCGATCTGTGGGCCGAGTATCACGATCTTCTGTTGTCGATGAACACGACCCAGCGGCAACGCATCATGACACTGCTCTGGGACGGGCGCCGGGCATTGCTGACCGCCGCGCTGGCGGGTTTCGGTCGCGGCATCGGCGAAGTTGGCGCGATCATGATCGTCGGTGGAAATATCGATCATGTGACGCGGGTCATGACCACGGCCATTGCGCTTGAGACGGGCAAGGGGGACTTTGCCCTGGCGCTCGGCCTCGGCTTTGTGCTGATCGCACTGGCGATCATGGTGAATCTGGCGATCCACTGGCTCAGCCAGACGGAAAGGGGTCGCAGATGGTAGTGTCATTGTTTCCCCTTACGACGCAGGGCGCGATGGTGCGCAGGCGCGGCAATGTGTTGATCGGGCCGGTGGATCTGACGCTGAGCGGGCAGGGTGTCACGGTCGTGATCGGCCCCAATGGCGCGGGCAAATCATCGCTTCTGCAAATGCTCTATGGCCTGTCACGCCTCAGCGGTGGGTCGGTGAATTGGGCCTGCGACGCGCGCGAGGCGCAGCGTCGGCTGGCCTTCGTGTTCCAGACGCCTGTCGTGCTGCGCCGTTCGGTGTTGGAGAATGTGATTTACCCGCTGCGCATCGTCGGAAGGCCACGCGAGGAAGCGCTGGCGCTAGGGCGCGAGTGGTGCACGCGCATCGGCCTGGGGGAGGCGACTGACCGTTCCGCGACGGTGCTGTCACGTGGGGAAAAGCAAAAACTGGCGCTTGCGCGTGCCCTGATCACTCGGCCTGATGCACTTTTTCTGGACGAGCCTTGCGCCTCTCTGGATGGCAGCGCCACGCGCGAGATCGAGGCGCTGTTACAGACTGCTTCTGATGAGGGCACCCGGCTGATCCTTGCGACACATGACATGGGGCAGGCCCGGCGTCTGGCCAACGATGTCATCTTTCTATTGCGCAGCAAAGTGCACGAGACCGGCACGGCACCTGCGTTTTTCGACGGCCCCCGAACGGCGCAAGCACGCGCCTTTCTCGCGGGCGATATTGTAGAATAAAGGAGACTTTTAATGTTCAAACACCTGATATCCGCGGCCCTCGCCGCATTGCTGATCACGCCTGCGGCGCGTGCCGAAGACCTGAAGATGGCCGTGACCACTTCGTTCCATAATTCGGGCCTGGCCGATGTGCTGCTGCCCGCGATCAAGGATGATACCGGTATCGACGTGCAATTGCTGGTGGTTGGCACCGGCCAGGCGCTGCGCCTTGGCGCTGCGGGCGATGTGGATGCCATCCTGGTCCACGCCAAAGCCGCCGAAGAGGCGTTTGTTGCCGAAGGCAATGCCACCCACCGGCGCGAGATCATGTATAATGATTTCGTCATCGTCGGCCCATCGGCGGACCCTGCAGGAACGGCCGATGCTGACAAGGCCACCACGGCACTGGGCGCGATTGCAGCAGCCGAGGCGCCGTTTGTCAGCCGCGGCGACGACAGCGGCACGCATAAAAAGGAACTGAGCCTCTGGGCTGCCGCCGGTGTCACACCCGAAGGGCAGTGGTATCGCGCAGTCGGTGCGGGCATGGGCGCGGCGCTGAACACGGCATCGGGCATGAATGCCTATATTCTGGCGGATCGGGCCAGCTGGTTGAATTTTGGCAACAAGGGCGATCTGGCATTGCTGTTTGCCGGCGATCCGGTGCTCTTCAATCAATACGCCTATCTGCCGGTGAACCCCGCAAAGCACCCCCATGTCAAAGCGGAACTGGCCGTCGAGCTGGAAGAGTGGCTGACCTCGCCGCGTGCGGCGACCTTGATCGACGGCTATCGCGTCGCCGGTGAACAGCTCTTCACATTCAACGCGCAGGCCGCTGACTGACCCCAATCCCGAGGGGAGCCGAAAACTCCGGGTGTTGCGTTGCGCGGTCTTAATCGCGCAACGGGCGCAACGCCTTTTGCAGCGCGGTGATCATCGCATCGCGCTGCGCCGACAGCTCCGCGTGGCTGGCGCCCTGGGTGGCCTCTTCGGCCCCCTTCACGATCATCGCGATGGTTTCATCATCGAGATAGGGTTTGCCCAGATCGTCCCACCAGCCATTGAACGTATCCCGGAAATGATCGCAGAAAGCCTGCATCCCCCCCGGACCCGCGCCAAGGCTGAAAAGCGTTGTCGGTCCCATCACCGCCCAACGCAGACCCGGACCAGCGGCCATCGCCTTGTCCACATCTCCTACTGACGCGACACCAGACTTGACCAGATGGATCGCCTCGCGCCAAACAGCGGCCTGTAGCCGGTTGGCGACGTGGCCCGGCACTTCGCGGTTTACACGGATCGTGACCTTGCCCACGGCCTCGTAGAAGCGCGCGGCAGCGTCCGCGACACCGGGCGCGGTCGCCGCGTTTCCCATTACCTCGACCAGCGGCACCAGATGCGGCGGATTGAACGGATGCCCCAGCACCAAGCGCGACGGATCGGCAAAGCCCGGCTGCATCTGGCCCAGAGTCAGGCCCGAGGCCGAACTGGCGATGATCGCGCCTTCTGCCATGCGCGACTCAATATCGGCAAAAAGTGCATGCTTGATTTCTAGCCGCTCCGGCACGCTTTCCTGGATGAACGCCGCCCCCTCGACCGCATCGCCCGCGGTCTGGTGAAAGCTGACAGCATCGGGTTTGCCGTTTTCGGTCAAGCCCAATTTGGTCAGTGTCGGCCAGGTTGTGTCGATATAGCGCCGCACCGTGTCCGGGGCCTCTGGTGAGGGGTCGTAGACCGCCACCGAGCGTCCTGACGCAAGGAAAAGTGCGGTCCAGCTGGCGCCGATAACACCGGCCCCCAGCGCGGCGACATGTTCGAATTCCATCAGAATAATCCCGGGTTAAGAGGCGAGGCGGCGGTCATACCGCCATCAACGGTAAAAGTCGCGCCGCTGACATAGCCGGCCTGATCCGAGCCGAGCCAGGCGACGATGTTGGCGATATCCTCGGGCGTGCCCATCCGGCCCACCGGGTGGCGGGCCAGCGCATCCTTCATCGCCGCTTGCGGATCGCTTGCAAGGGCAAAGGCGTCTTCGGCCATCTCGGTCATGATCCAGCCCGGACAGATCGCGTTGCAGCGCACATTGGGTCCGTGATCGACCGCGATCGAACGTGTCAGCCCGTGCACGAACGCCTTGGACGCATTATAGAGCGCCATCGACGGGTCCGCGACATGGCCCGAGATCGAGCCGATATTGACGATGGCCCCGCCTTGCGCCTCCATCCCCGGCAGCACGGCGCGGCACATGTTGAAAACGCCCCGACAATTGGCGCCGACCACCAGATCCCAATCGGCATCTGTGCTGTCGCGGGTGGTTTTTTCGACCTGAACGCCGGCATTGTTCACCAGCAGCGTTACTGGTCCGTGTGCGGCGGCACCTTCCACGATCCGGGCCGCGTCATCCGCCTTGGAGACGTCGCCCTGTACCCAGTCCACTTCCGACCCGAGGTCATCGGGTCGCGGGCTGCGCCCGCAAGTGACCACCTTGTAGCCATCTGCGTCAAGGCGGGTCACAACAGCGCTGCCGATCCCGCGCCCGCCGCCGGTGACAATTGCAACATGGGCTGTCATCTGTTCGTCTCCTGAACCTGCATCTGCATGGGTTTTCCTTAAAATCCGACCTGATCGCCACCCTTGAGGCCCAGGCGCGCGCGCGCCTGCTCGGGTGTGGCGACGGTCAGACCGAGGTTTTCGATGATCTGGCGGATCTTGGTGACTTGTTGCGCGCTCGACGTCGCCTTCTGACCCGGGCCGATATAGAGGCTGTCCTCCATCCCGACCCGCAGATTGCCGCCCAGAAGCGCGCTCTGCGTCGTGAACGCCATCTGGTGCCGTCCTGCGGCCAGTACCGACCACTCGTAGCTGTCGCCAAAGAGCTTTTCGGCAATCGTATGCATATGCATCAGGTTATCGAGATCGGCACCTACGCCGCCCAGAATGCCGAACACCATCTGCAGAAAGAAAGGCGGCTTGATCCAGCCCTGATCGATGCACCACGCCAGATTGTAGAGATGGCCTAAATCGTAAATCTCGAATTCGAATTTGGTGCCGTGGCCTTCGCCTAGTTTTTTCATCGCGAATTCGATATCGGCAAATGTGTTGCGAAAAATGAAATCGCGGGTCATGTCGAGGAATTCCGGCTCCCAGGCGTGTTTCCACTCGGCGTATTTGTCCTTCATCGGGAAGATGCCGAAATTCATGCTGCCCATGTTCATCGACGCCATTTCCGGGCTGGCCCGCAATGCCGCGCGCAATCGTTCCTCGCGTGTCATGCCCAGCCCGCCACCGGTCGAGACGTTCATGACCACATCGGTCGCCTGCTTGATCTGCGGCAGGAAATCCATGAAGAGATCGGGATTGGCATCGGGCCGTCCATCTTCTGGGTTGCGAGCATGCAGGTGGATGATCGACGCGCCGGCCTCGGCAGCCTCGATGCTGGCCTGCGCGATCTCGGTGGGCGTGATCGGCAGGTGTTCGGACATGGTTGGCGTGTGAATGCCGCCCGTCGGCGCGCAGGTGATGATGACCGGTTTGCTCATGGCTCGCTCCTCGACAAGGCCTCTTGGCATTCTGTTTTGCAAAAATACGCATCGCGCCCACCGTCACAGGCGCATCTGCTGGACCTGGGCGCTCAGGCCCCCATCCAGCACCCAGAGCTGCCCCGACGCATAGCGCGCCTCGTCCGAGGCCAGCCAGTTCACAAGGTTGGCAATATCCTCGGGCGTGCCGTAGGTGCGCATCGGATGCACGTCGCTCACCGCCTGCTGGAGCTCTCCGATGGATTTGCCGCCCGCGCCTGATCCGTCACCGGTGAAAAAGCTCTGCAACATCGGCGTGTCGATATAGCCTGGGCAGATCGCATTGACGCGGATGCCCTCGGGGCCGTGATCGCAGGCCATCGCGCGGGTCAATGCATGTACGGCCCCTTTGGTGGCGCAATAGGCGGCCAGGCCCGGATCGGCGATGAACCCGTCATAGGATCCGAAATTGATGATGCTGGCGCTGTTGCCGGAATTCGCCGCCGCCCGCATCAGCGGCAGGGCATATTTGCTGGTCAGAAATGTGCCGGTGGCATTCACCGCGAAACTGAGGTTCCATTCCTCCAAGCTGGTGTCTTCGATCGTCTTCTCGATCTCGATTCCTGCTGCGTTCACGAGGATATCAAGCTTGCCTTCGTCGGCATCGACTTGTGCCATCGCGGTCTTTGCAGCATCTTCGGACGTCACATCAAGGCGGACAAAGCGCGTGCCGTCCTCGTCATGCGCGCCAAGCGAGCCTGCCTCGCTCAGGTCCGCCGCGTAGACCGTTGCGCCTTCACGTAGAAACCGCGCGCAGATCGCGCGACCGATCCCGCCGCGCCCACCTGTCACCAGCGCTGTCTTGTCTTTAAGTATCATGTTTCATTGTCCTTGATCGGTGGGAAGCGGTAGCGCGCGGCTGCCGCTGTCCAGTCCATGTGATTGCGTACGTATTGCTGGCTGGCGTCGCTGGGCGGGTCATAATCCCAAGCCTCGCCCGCGCCAGCCTCCATCGCGGCTTGTAGCACCCGGCGCGATTTCTGCGTCGCAATGATATCGGCCCGCAGGGCGCTGGCATCCCAGCGTTCGGCCACTTCGGCGGCAAAATCCGCCGTAGCCTGCGCATAGTCGGGATCAGACGCGCGATTTTCCAGCTCGCCGGGGTCGCGTGCCAGGTCATAGAGCTGCGGTGGATCGACATCGCAATGAATGTATTTGAGCGTGCCGCGCCGGATCATGAGCACCGGGGCAGGGGTCATCTCGGCGCAGTATTCGCCGATTGCAACGTCCCTTTCATCCGCCTCGCCACGCGCCAGCGGCAAGAGCGAGCGACCATCGACCGGCTCGCCGAACATATCCGCGCTGCCGCCGGCAATCTCGACCAGCGTGGGCAGGATGTCGACCAATGAACACGCATTGGGCGCGCTGCCCTTTGCAATGCCCGGCCCGGCAATGACCAGCGGCACCCGCGCGGAATGCTCGAAGAAGTTCATCTTGTACCACAGCCCGCGCTCGCCCAGCATGTCGCCATGATCAGCGGTGACAATGATCACGGTGTTGTCCAGCGCGCCGGTCTCTTCCAGAGTGCGGACGAGGGCCCCGATCTTGCTGTCGAAATAGCTGACATTAGCCAGATAGGCCCGGCGCGCCCGGCGCACTTCTTCTTCGGTCAGAGGGACATATGACGCCTCGATCCCGTCCATCAGGCGGCGCGAAAACGGGTCCTGATCCTCGGGCGCGATGACATGGGCAGGCATGTCGATCTCGTCATCCGTGTAAAGGTTCCAGAACTCCGGCCGCGCGACATAGGGATCGTGCGGATGGATGAAGCTGGCAACCATCGCGAACGGGGTGGTATCACCTTTTGCGCTGTCGCGTGCCCGGTCAAAGAGCCAGCGGCGCGCGGCAAATTCCACCTCATCGTCATAGTCGATTTGAAAAGTGGCCTGCGCGACGCCGCTTTCCTTCACGGTCTGCATGTTGTGATACCACTTGTCGATCCGCTCGTCCGGGGCCTCCCAATCGGGGGTCCAGGCGAAATCGGACGGGTAGATGTCAGTGGTCACGCGATCCTGAAATCCGTGCTTCTGATCCGGACCGACAAAGTGCATTTTTCCCGCTAGGCAAGTATGATATCCCAGAGACTCAAGGTAATGCGCGAAGGTTGGCACGCTGGCGCGAAACTCACTGGCATTGTCATAGGCCGCGATCCGGCTGATCAGCTGTCCGGACATGAAGGCAAAGCGCGACGGCGCGCAGAGCGGAGCATTGCAATAGGCGGCATCAAAGCGCATGCCGCGCGCGGCCAGAGCATCCATATGCGGCGTTTTCACGATCCGGTGCCCGTAGGCACCGCAGAAATGTGGCGCCAACTGGTCAGCCATTATGATGACGATGTTGGGTCTCTGTGTCATCGTAGCGCCCCTCGCTTCGCGCAAGCGCCGTTCATCATGCCGCGACTGCCTTGCCATAGGCGTCCAGCACCAGCCCGTGGAAATGATGCACCGCATGTTCGGATTTGCCGGAGCCGCTGGGGTCGTTCACGATCCGGCCTTGGGTGAACGCTGGCGTGTTCATGCCGCGCTGCACGCTTTCGACCAGTCCGATATCCTCGGGTTGCAATACCTCGTCGATATAGCGCATCGCGTCGAGCTCCATCGTGTCGGGGTCGGGTGTTTCTAGGTAGAAATCATAGGTTTCCAGCGTGCGCTCCGGTCCCATCGGGATCACGTTCAGCACGATCATGCTAGAGCGGCCCGGGTAGCGCATGAGGCAGGTCGTGGGCCACAGCCACCAGACGGCATGGGTCTTGACCGTGGCGTTGGACACGTCATAGGCGCTGTTCGGCGCCTTGCCGGCTTCTGCCATGTGGCTGGAATAGATGCCGTAAGTCGTCACCTTGTAGGTGTCCATGTCGACCAGTTCGCAGAAATCCTTGTGCGCGGTCGGGCAATGGTAACATTCCAGAAAATTGTCGATGACGTTTTTCCAGTTCGACTTGATGTCATAGGTCAGGCGGCGACCGAAAGTCAGGTTCTCAATGTCGGGCGCCCAATGGCGGATCTCGGTTTCCAGGCTGCCGGTCTGCTCGGACAGCGATTTTGCGGCAGGATCCAGATTGACATAGACGAAGCCGCAGAATTCCTCGACCTGCACTTCGTCGAGGCAGATGTCACCGGTGTTAAAATCCTCAAGATGCTCGGTCTCGGGGGCGCGCACCAGTTGCCCGTCCAGCTTGTACACCCAGGCATGATAGGGGCACATGATCCGGGTGGTGGTGCCGCTGCCGCTGAGCAACTCGTGCGCGCGGTGTTTGCAGACGTTGTAAAAGGCGCGCAGTACCCCGTCGCGGTCCCGCACGACGACGATCGGCTGACCGGCGATCTGGGTCGCGATATAGCTGCCGGGCGTGCGCAGCGCCTCCACGTGGCAAACCCATTGCCAGTTGCGGGCCAGGATGGCGCGCAGATCGGTATCGAACCACTTCTGCTCTGTATACGCATCGGCCCGCAACGAGAGCGAGCGGCCAGCATCGGGCGAATAGCCTTGGCGGATGTGATCAAGGTCGGCTTGGCTGAGAATTGGCGGCATGTCGGCACTCCGTTTGAGCTGCGGGGCGGCAGCCCCTGACCTGCATCACAGCATGGGGCAAGGCACATATCTAAATGTGCATGGATCGCCGCGCTTTGAACTTCTATCGCCACGGCGTCGTTGCGTTACTTTGCCTTGCGGTGAAGTGGCCAGGCCCGAAACTCGAACGGCACGCGCCCTTCGATTCGATCGCGCCGGGGCGGCAGGCCGAACCGGTCACGATAGGCACGGCTGAAATGCACCTGGCTGGCAAAGCCCGAAGCGAGCGCCACTTGCGCCATCGCCATCTCGGTCTGCGTAACTAAACCCCGCGCCCGGTCGAGCCGGATATCGCGGTAATAGAGCGCCGGGGTTTTCTTGACATAGGTCTGGAAGAGCCGGTTGAGCTGGCGGTGCGATATACCTGTCGCATCGCATATCTCTGCAATCGGTAGTGGCGTCTCCAGGTTCTTTTCCATCAGCGCGATGGCGCGTTTGACCGCGCGCGGTGCGGTATTGCCCAAAGGCTCTATCGGGCCTGCATTCTGCAGGCTGCCCGCCGGGCGCACGCAGGGGTGAAACAGGTAGCGCGCGGCAGCGTTGGCCTGCGCATCACCCAGCGCACCGCGCAGGATGTTGAGCGCGAAATCCACCGCCGCCGACCCGCCCGCGCAACTGATCCGGTTGCCGTCGAATACAAACAGTTCCTCGCTTAGCCCGATGTCCGGATACATCTCGCCAAAGGCGTCGATATGCTCGTAATGCACGGTCGCGCGCTTGCCCTTCAATAGCCCGGCCTGTGCCAGGATGAATGCGCCGGTATCCAGCGCCCCCAGCGTGGCGCCTTGACCGGCCCACCGCCAGAGCGCCGCGTGCAGTGGCGTGCTGCTATGCATCTCGGGGGCCCAGCTGGATGACACGATGACGATATCGCTGCGCTGTCCGTGAACTTCTGCCAACGGGATTGTGCAGAGTTCGGTCCCGTTGCTGGCCGGGCAGGGGCCGCCGCGTTCCGAAACGATCTGCCAGCGAAAGCGGGACGTCCCGTCCAGATAATTCGCGACGCGAAACGGATCGACAAAACCCATCGTTGCCGCCATGTTGAAATGTGGCGTGACGACGATGAGTATTTTGAACGGGGTTTGCGAAATGCGTGTCATCTGGCTATTGATGCACAAAGCATGACCAAAACAAGCATTTTGCGACGCAATCCTCTTGTCATACTTTGACGAACAAAAAAGCCAACCAGGGAGACGAACATGAAATATCTGAGCTGTGGCATCGCCATCGCCGCCATCGCAGGCAGCGTCAATGCTGCCGAGTTGGGGGCCGTGGACGAGCCGATCAAGCTGGCGATCAATGAATGGACCGGGCAGCATGTGACCACGCATATCGCGGGTGAAATGCTTGAGGCGGCTGGCTACAAGGTCGAGTACGTCACCGCTGGCATGATGAACCAGTTTCAGGCGCTATCGGATGGCGATCTGCACGCCACGTTGGAAATCTGGTCGTCGAACGTGTCGGATGAATACGCCAAGAAAGTCGCGGACGGCACGGTGACCGAGATCGGTGACCTTGAACTCGCAGCCATGGAAGGCATCGCATACCCCGCCCACGTGGCCGAAATCTGTCCGGGTCTGCCCGCATGGGAAGCATTGAAAGACTGCGCAGGTCAGTTCGCGACAGCCGAGACGCTGCCAATGGGTCGTCTGGTGGACTATCCCGCCGATTGGGGCACGCCGGGTGCCGACCGCATGGTTGGCTTCGATTTGCCGTTCAGGGCCGTGCCGGCAGGCTCCGAAGGGGCGCTGATCACCGAATTGCGCGCCGCGACCGAGAAGAAATCGCCGCTGCTGATCACCTTCTGGCAACCCCATTGGGCGATGTCCGCCTATGATTTGAGGTTCGTCGATCTGCCGGTGGGCGAGGATGCATGTTTCGAGGATCCGGCCTGGGGCCCGAACCCGAACGCGGTCAACGACTGCGGTTTTGCGCCGACGCGCATTTTCAAGGCAACCTGGTCGGGCTTTGACGAGAAATGGCCCGCCGCTGCCGAAATCCTGGCGAACTACACGCTTGATGTGGCCGACCAGCAGCCGCTGATGGGACAGATCGATGTCGATGGTCAATCCGTCGAAGAGGCCGTTGCGGCCTGGATGGACGCCAACGAGTCCAAGTGGAAGCCGGTGGTTGACGCGGCGACCAACTGATCGACCCTGCGGATGATGATTCCAGCGCGTCCCGATCTAAGTTCCGGGGCGTGCTGTCTTGAACGACAGAATTTCAGCCAATGAAATCAGGGGAAAAACATGGGTGATGACACGCGCGCGGACCAACCTGCGATAAGTTGCCGGGGGGTCTGGCAGGTCTTTGGTCCGAACGCCAAGTCAAAGCTCAAGGCGGCACTCGCTGCGTCAGGCGGCGAGTCGCAATCGGCCGCCGACACGCTGCGCGAGGACGGTTTGATCCCGGCGGTACAGGACGCCACATTCGACGTGAAACGCGGCGAGCTTTTCGTAATCATGGGCCTGTCGGGCTCGGGTAAATCCACCATCGTGCGCTGCATCTCGCGACTGATCGAGCCGACCGGCGGAGCCATCGACATCGACGGCCAGAGCATCCTTGACGCCAGCAAGGCGCAGATGATCGAGCTGCGCCGCCGCAAGCTGGGGATGGTGTTTCAGCATTTCGGCCTGTTTCCGCATATGTCCGTGGCCGAGAACGTGGCCTTTCCGCTCAAGATGCAGGGGCAGGGCAAGCGCGACCGGCTGAAGCGCGCGCATGAGGTGATCGGTCTTGTCGGGCTGGAAGGGCGCGAGACCGCCTATCCAAGGGAATTGTCCGGCGGTCAGCGGCAGCGTGTGGGCATCGCCCGCAGTTTGGCCGTCAACCCCGATATCTGGTTCCTGGACGAGCCATTCAGCGCACTTGACCCGCTCATCAGGCGGCAGTTGCAGGATGAATTCATCAAGATTCAGGCGACGCTTAAGAAATCCATCATCTTCATCACCCATGATATTGCCGAGGCGCTGAAGATCGCCGACCGGATCGCGATCATGCGCGACGGTCGCATCGTTCAGATCGGCACTCCGACCGAAATCGTGCTAAAACCCGTGGATGACTATGTGCGCGAGTTTTCCAAGGATGTGGTCAAGGGGCGTCACGCGCGCATTAGCTCGGTCCTCAGACCGCTGAGCGAGGCCCCCGACAACATGCCCGACGATCCGGGCATAAGGCAGGACATGACGCTGGAAGAAGCGCTGGCTGCGTGCATTTCGCTCTATCAGCCGGTGCCGGTGCATGATGCCGACGGCAAGATCATCGGCGTGGTGCACCCCTCTGATCTGTCAGCCGCGTTGCAGGTGGACGAAGCATGAGCGCGCCCACCGTAGCGCAGGACACCGCACATGGTGGCATTCATCTGACGACTGGAGCAAAGGCTGCGCTGGTGGTGCTGATCATCGGCGCGCTCTGCATGGCTCTGGCACCGGTCTGGCCTTGGCTGGTGAAGTATCCCGCAGGCTGGGCATTGCCCGCATCGGACTGGATTGGTGCGGCGCTGGAGTGGCTGCTGAACCTGATCAAACCGGTGGCAAGATTCTTCTCTCGTGCACTGGCCTATCCGATGGAATGGGCCAATATCCTGTTCAACGGTATCCCGTGGCCCCTGTCGATCGGGCTGATGACAGCCCTTGGCTGGTATGTGGGCGGCTGGTCGCTGGCGTCGCTGTCATTCCTGGGGCTCAGCTTCGTTGTCAGTTCCGGTTACTGGGACGAGAGCATGAACACGCTGTCGCTGGTTGCCGTGTCGGTGCCGCTGGCGCTGCTATTCGGGGGCGGCTTGGGTATCCTGGCCAACGAGGTGCCGCGCGTCCGCAATGCCGTGCAGACGCTGATGGACGTGATGCAGACGGTGCCCACATTCGCCTATCTCACGCCCTTGTTACTGCTCTTCGGGTTCGGTCCGGTGGTCGGGCTGATCGCCAGCGCGATCTATGCGGCACCGCCGATGGCGCGCAACGTGATGCTTGGCCTGGAACGGGTCGAAAGCGATGTCAAGGAGGCCGCGATCATGTCGGGCGGCACCCGAATGCAGCAACTGTTCCTGGTGGAAATCCCCTCGGCAAGTCAGCAGATCATGGTTGGCGTCAACCAATGCCTGATGGCGGCCCTGTCGATGGTGATCATCGCCGCCGTGATTGGCGGATTTAACGATATCGGCTGGGAAGTGTTGCTGACCATGCGCAAAGCGCAGTTCGGTCAGGCGCTGCTGGCGGGGCTGGTGATCGTGGTGTTCGCCATCGTGATCGACCGGATCAGCGGCCAGATGGCAGAAGACCGCCAGCGCCATTCGAAACGTATTTCGGGCGCGATCATCGCGGTGGCCGGTGTCATTGCGATTGTGTTCTGGTCGCGCCTTCCCGAGCCTGCGTCGCTGACGCTGCTGCAACCGACAGCCGATTGGGTTGATAGCGGATTGAGCGCGTTCACGGTGGCAAACGGCTCGGCCCTCGACGGGCTCAAGAACGGCGCAATGTTCTATGGCTTGTTGCCGCTGCGGATCGGTCTTGACGGTGCGGTGTTGCCCTTTACCTGGGGATTTCAATGGACCTTTGGCATGAGCCTGGTGCTGTTTGGGGCCGCGGCAGCCTTGGGTGCGGTTCTGGCACTGCGGGGCAACATCGCCGCGGGCATCATGCTGGTGATCGCCGCCGGCGTGATCGAGACCGGCATAGCCGATCTGCCGTGGCCTTTCGTGCTGGTCGGGGCCGGCGCCATCGGTTGGGTGGCGGGCGGGCGCAAGCTGGCGCAGTTCGCGGTTCTGATGCTGCTGGCGGTGTTGCTGAGCGGGCTATGGGACAAGGCGCTGCTGTCGCTCTACCTGTCCGGCGCAGCGGTGCTTACCTGCGCCGTGTTTGGCGGCGCCATTGGCCTTGTCTGCGCGATGAGCCCGCTGGCGTGGCGTTTCGTGCGCCCGATCTGCGACATGTTGCAGACGATCCCGCTCTTTGTTTTCCTCATCCCGGTGCTGATGTTCTTCCAGATCGGTGAATTCTCTGCCTTTCTCGCCATCTGCTTCTACGCCATCGTCCCGATGATCCGTTACACGCGGCACGGGCTGGTCACGGTGCCGGATGAATTGATCGAAGCGGCAGTGTCGTCCGGGGCGACCAGTTGGCAAACGATGGTGGAGGTGCGCGCGCCCTACGCCGCGCCGACGATTCTGCTGGGGCTGAACCAGACGATCCTCTACGCCTTTGCGATGCTGGTCATCGCGGCGCTCATCGGCACGACCGGGCTGGGGCAGTCGATCTACCTCGCGCTGAGCCAGGCGGATGTCGGGCTTGGCATCACATCGGGGGCTTGCATGGCGATCCTCGCACTTGTTGCGGACCGACTGGTGCAGGGGTTCGCCACGGAGAGACGCAAGGCGCTGGGGCTGTGATAGCTGGGTTATCGAATATTGTCTGACGCGGGCGAGATCGGTCGTGCCGCACGATCGCCTCTAGCCAAAACCCATGCGACTGTGGCATTGCAGGCCCAGCCAAAACCCGGGGACGCGAGACAATGAAGCGATTGAAGAACCATCAGGCGCGGATCAACTGGATCTCGAAGACCCTGCGCGCACTGCCTGACGGCTCCAGCCTGCTGGACGTGGGGGCGGGCGAATGCGCCTACAAACCCTATTGCAGCCATCTGGAGTATCTCGCGCAGGACATCGCGGAATATGACGGCTCGGGCGATGGCAAGGGGCTGCAAACTGACAAGTGGGACACCAGCCAACTGGATTTCGTTTGCGACCTCTACGATATCCCCGAGGACCGGCAGTTCGATACCGTGTTCTGCTCGGAAGTGCTGGAACATGTGGTCGACCCGGTCCGCGCGGTCGAAAAGATGGCGCGCCTGACCAAACCCGGCGGGCAGATGATCCTGACCGCGCCGTTCAATTCGGTCACGCATTTCAGCCCCTACCATTTCTGCACTGGCTTTTCGCAGTATTTCTACCGGCATCATCTGGAGCGTCTGGGGTTCGAGATTACGGAACTGACGGCCAATGGCGGGTTCTTTGATTCCGTCGATCAGGAGCTGGGCCGCGTGTCCAAGGTGCGCCGGCAATTCGGCGCATGGTTTCCTGACCCGGTGCTGTTGATCCTGACCAACATCACGCGCCTCTGGGTGCGGATGGTGGCCAGCGCCGATGGGGACCGGATGAACCGAAAATCGGCCGAATTGCAGACTTTCGGCTGGTTCGTCGTGGCGCGCAAATCAGCGGATTGATCACAGCAGAGATCTGACGGGCGCATCCGCATCCATCCCCATTTCACAGCGCAATTGCGCCCGGGCGCGCGCAAGGCGTGACATGATGGTTCCGCCCGGGCAACCGATCCTTTGTGCCAATAGCTGCGGGCTGGTCTCACCATGCGCCACCAGTCGCATCAACGCCGCCTGATCGCATGGCAGGCGCGCTATGGCAGCGTCCAGTTCGCGCAGGGCGATGACGCCAAAGACGGCCGGATCGGCGCATGGCTCTGGCGCGTCGGTATCGGACAGCATCGGCGCACGGCGCTTCGAGGAGCGAAAGACGTTGCGCAGGGTGGCGCGGGCATAGGCCCGCAGATCGTCTACCTCCGCGAGCGCCGTCTGCCGCTGCCAGAGACGCAATAATGTCTCTTGTGTCACGTCCTGCGCTTCGGCCTCGTTTCCGGCAAGGCGGCGGGCAAGGCGCAGCAGATCGGTATGCAGGGCGCTCAGCGCATCGGGTAGGGGTGTCGGACAGGGCATCGGAGAACCTCGCAGGCAGGGGGAATTTGCCCGAACCTGCGCGCAGTTCGTGCAGCCTGCAATTGGGGGCTTTCCGCCGATACATCCTATGCGGTCTTTTTGGGCGGTGAGGCGCCGGAACCGTGCCCGGCGATCGGCAAGCGCCCGCTGCGCGAAATTCCGCTGCGGACGCAAAGCCTTGGCCGCGCGTCTTGTGAGGTGAGGCAGGCATGAGGCCTGCCCGTAACCGAAATGACAGGAGAGACCTGACATGACCAAGTTTATCGTAATCCTCATCGGGCTGGGCGCGCTGGCCCAATCCGCCGCTGCCATGAGCGACAGCACCGTCGAGATCGACGCCAACGGCGACGGGCTGATGACCATAGAGGAAGTCCGCGCCGTCTATCCCGAAATGAGCAACGAAGTATTCAGCGAGATCGACGTCAACGGTGACGGCGCGCTCGATGATGCCGAGATGGCGGCTGGGCAGGAAAATGGCCTGATCCCCGCTGCGACGGACGGCTAACCAACCGTTCCGTCCCCCCGGGCCGCGTATATTCTCTTCCCCATAGAGGCGCGGGCCGGGGGCCTTTCGGCGGTTCGCCTGCCGGTAGTCAGTACGCAGATGTACCGCCGCACCGTACCAAATAGGGCGCGAAACGTCCTACTTCGGTGTCGCGCGTTTCAGCATGCCAAACAGATCGCGCGGATCGTCAGGATCGGCCAGCAAGTCCAGATCGTGATAGAACTCCGTGCCCGCCACGTTGGCGCGGACATAGCGCAGGGCGCTGAAATCCTCGATGGCGAAGCCGACGCTGTCGAACAGCGTGATCTGGCCGGCGCTTGTACGGCCCTTAGCGGTGCCGCTCATCACCTGCCACAGCTCGGTAACAGGGTGATCTTCAGGCAGCTGCTGAATCTCTCCCTCGATGCGGGTCTGGGGCGGGAATTCAACAAAGATTTCCGAACGTTCCAGGATCGCCGGGGCCAGTTCCGTCTTGCCGGGGCAGTCGCCGCCAATGGCGTTGATATGCACACCCGAGCCGATCATGTTGTCGGTCAGGATGGTCGCATACTGCTTGTCTGCGGTGCAGGTCGTGATGATCTGCGCACCTTCCATGCTCGCCTCGGCGCTGTCGCATTCGACGACCTTCAGCCCCATGCCCGACAGGTTTCTGGCCGCCTTCTGGGTTGCTGCGCGGTCGATGTCATACAGGCGTACGGTATCGACGCCGCAGATCGCCTTCATCGCAAGGCTCTGGAATTCGGACTGCGCGCCGTTGCCGATCATCGCCATCGTCGTGCTGCCCTTGGGCGCGAGATAGCGCGCCACCAGCGCCGAAGTGGCCGCGGTGCGCAGCGCCGTCAGCAGGGTCATCTCGCTCAGCAATACGGGATATCCGTTGCCGACATTGGCGAGCAGACCAAACGCGGTGACCGTCTGCAACCCTTGCTTTGTATTCTTGGGGTGTCCGTTGACGTATTTGAACCCGTAGACCTCGCCATCCGAGGTCGGCATCAGCTCGATCACGCCTTCAGCGGAGTGGCTGGCAATGCGGGGCGTCTTGTCAAAGAGCTCCCATCGCTTGAAATCGGCCTCGATGTAATCTGCAAGGCCGATCAGCATCGGTTCGATTCCGATATGATGCACCAGTTGCATCATGTGATCCACGCTGACGAAGGGCACGAGGGCCTTTTCAGAGGGAGAGAGGTTGGTCATGTCAGTCATCCTTTGGGCAAGTCAGGAATAGGCGCGTGTCGGGCGGTCAAATACGCGACGGCCCAGTGCCGAGGCGGCCAGATCGACCATCACCTGCGCGGTGCGGCCGCGGTCATCGAGGAACGGATTTAACTCGACCAGATCGAGCGAGGTCATCAGACCGCTGTCACAGATCATTTCCATCACCAGATGCGCCTCGCGGATCGTCGTGCCTCCGGGCACCGTGGTGCCGACAGCCGGAGCAATACTCGGGTCGAGGAAATCCACGTCGAGCGAGACATGCAACATGCCGTTCGCCGCTGCCACGTCGCGCAGGAATGTCTCCAGCGGGCGGGCGATGCCGACCTCGTCGATGCTGCGCATGTCGTGGTAGCGGATGTCGCTGCCCTGCAGGTCTTCGCGCTCGGCCGCATCTACCGACCGCAGGCCGATGATGCAGATATTGCCCTGTGGCACCGGATTGGCGACTTTGGGGAATCCGTGAAAGCCTTCACGTCCCGTGACATACCCCAACGGCGTGCCATGCAGGTTGCCCGTCGCCGTGCTCTGCGGCGTGTGGTAATCGCTATGGGCGTCAAGCCAGAGCACGAATTGCGGGCGGCCTTCCTTGGCGGCGTGGTTTGCCACTCCGGCGACGGTCCCCAGCGACAGCGCGTGGTCGCCCCCCAGAAAGATCGGCGTACCCTGCGGCATTGCCTCTTCGGCGGTGCGCGCCAGTGCCGAGGTCCAGCCGATCATGCGGGCGGATTCGTAGACGACATCGGGCAGCGTGTCTGGCGCTGTGGCGTCGTCGGGTGCGACATTGCCGATGTCTCGGACGTCCAGACCAAGATCGGTCAACGCAGATGAGATGCCCGCGACACGGTAGGCGTCAGGCCCCATCAGACAGCCTTGCCGACGTTTGCCGCAATCGACTGGCGCACCGACCAGTATACATGTCTTTCGTGTCATGATTTGCCTCTCTTTCCTCTGTTGAGGTGAAAATACGGGCAAATCGGTTGAATGTAAGCGAGCATTTTGCACTGATCGGAACAAGATTGACCGAAACGGAATTAAGGAGTGGCGAAATGGACGAAACGGACCGTAGATTGCTCTCGGCGCTGCGCCATGATGCGCGCGCGTCACTGTCTGATCTGGCGCTGGGGCTTGGGGTGTCGCGGACAACAGTACGCAGCCGGATCGAACGGCTGCAACGGTCTGGCGAGATTGTCGGCTTTTCCGTGGTGGTCAAGGAGGACGTGGCGCGCGACCCAGTGCGCGGCTTGATGATGCTGGGGATCGAAGGGCGGGGGGCGGACCGCGTGGTGCGACAGTTGAACGGATTGAGCGCGGTGCGCGCGACCCATACGACGAATGGCCGCTGGGATGTGATCGTCGAGATCGGAACCGCGACGCTGGAGGAACTGGACAAGGTGCTGGCGCAGATCAGGCGCTTTGAGGGGATCGTCAGCAGCGAGACGAACCTTCTGTTGAGCACGCGAAAATCGGCTGGCTGACGGCGAGTCAGCCTTGTGCGGCGCGCAGCCGGTCCCGGGCCATGACCACGAATACTTTCTGCCCGGCGATTTCGGTGGCGATGTAGTTGCCGCGCTCTAGCAGGCGCGAGGCCGGGCCGATGAGCTGCCGTGTGCGGGCAAAAATGCGGGTGACATCCTGCGCATGGATGTCGGGGGAGGTATAGTGGAGGGGATCGAGGTTCAGCACGGGCGTGACGGCAGGATGTGGCCCCGTGAGAGGTCAAGCTGCGTCAGCCGCGTCGCGCTGCCATCACCCAAAGCAGAGCCAGAGCGAGCGACGCCAGCATGTTCCAGCTGGCCATCGACAGGCCCAGCATCTGCCACGCGATCTCATCGCACATGACGATGCCGGTTGGTCCGCCCATGCTGAGCAGATCCGCACCGCTCATCCCGCCCAGACCGTTGCCGCCGGTGCAAGAGGCGGGGCCTTCCCACCAGCCCTGCTCGACGCCTGCGTGGAACCCGCCGATGATGGCTGTCGTAAGAGCTGCCAGCGCACCCATGACGGGCAGGGCGGGGCCACGCATTGCCAGTGCCGCAGCGCCGATCAACACGGCGGCGGCGTGGGGCCAGCGCTGCCAGAGGCACATCTTGCAGGGCGCGAGTCCGCCGATGTGCTGAAAGGCGAACGCCCCCAACAGCAGCAGCGCCGAGCCACCCGCCGCAATCATGATCAGTTTGGTGCGCGCCATATCATTCATAGGAATTTCACCACATAGACCCCGCCGAACAGCAAGACCACGAACAGGATGAACAGCAGGCCCAGCCGCTTTTCGATGAAGTCGCGGATCGGCGCGCCGAATTTCCACAAGAGCCACGCCACGATGAAGAACCGCAAACCGCGCGCGATGATCGACGTGACAATGAACGTCGCCAGCGGCATGCCGGTCCAGCCCGACATGATCGTGATCACCTTGTAGGGGAAGGGGGTAACACCTGCGGTCAGCACAGCCCAGAAACCCAGATCGTTGAAGCGGGTATTGAATGCGGCAACCGCATCGCCCTTGCCCAGGGATTCAAGGATAGGCAGGCCGATCTGCTCGTAGGCCAGCGCCCCGATCGCATAGCCCAGCAAGCCGCCCACCACCGAGGCCAGCAGCGCCACACCTGCGATCAGCCACGCCCGGTTGGGCCGCGCCAGGATCATCGGGATGATCAGCACATCAGGGGGAATCGGAAAGACCGAGCTTTCGATAAACGCGACAAGGGCCAGTACCCAGAGAGCCTGGGGATGATGCGCCATGCGGATCGTCCAATCGTAAAGCCGTCTGAGCATCGCGCCGGAGTCCTTGTTTTCGGGTCTCTGCCTCTGACCATGCAGCGCCGGAAGGGTCAAGCACGGAGCGCTGTCGTGACGGAAAAAAACAGCATCCGCACTGGCTTGGGGGCTGGACGGACCGGGCGGGCATTGCTAGAGGAAGGGAACGTGCCCAAGTGGCGGAATGGTAGACGCAGGGGATTCAAAATCCCCCGCCTTAACGGGCGTGCCGGTTCGAGTCCGGCCTTGGGTACCAATGGCAATGCCATTCTCCGCAGATCGATGATCGTAGTTTCATACCGGGGCGCGTCATGCGCGGTACCGTTCGATGAGGGCGGCCATGCGCTTCATCGCGGCGACAGCAGCGGAGTGATCCTGAGAGAAGTTCAGCCGGACGCTGCGCGCGCTGTGCGGGCTGAACTCCGTGCCCGGGGTGACGATAACTCCCGCTTGCAATCGCAACGCCTTGACGAAATCCATTGGTGCAAGCGTCAGTTCGGGCAGTTTCGGGAAAATGTAACTGCCCGCCTGAGTGCTGCGCGTGGAACAACCGGGGATGCCGCGTAAAACGGTCAGCAGATCGTCGCGTATCCCCTGATGCTGTGCGACCCGGTCGGCCATCCAGCCATCGGGCTCGTTGAACCATGTTCGCAGGACCGCTTGGCAATATCCCGCGGCGCGTAACGAGACGATCGCTTGCAACTGTTCCATCCGGGCAATGATCGTGGGCGACCCGAAGGCGACGCCCAATCGGTATCCGCTGAGGGATTCGGTCTTGGACGGCCCCATGATGGTCACGATGTTTTCTGGGTCCATGTCTTCGGCACGCAGATGGGTATAGTCCGCGCCATCGTAGCACAGGCGCGAATAGAGCTGATCAACGATCACCGTTGCATCGTAGCGGCCTGCGAGCGTGGCGATCTGGGAAATCTCGTCGGCCGAATAGATCGCGCCAACGGGATTGTTCGGGTTCGAGAACAAGAAGGCCCGGGCACCGGCGCGAAAGGCGTCCTCCAGTTGCCCCAGGTCCAGACCGGCGCGGTCTGTGGTGGTCTCATAAGCCATCTGCACCGGGATGATCTCGGCCTCGAAAAACTCGGCCAGTTTGCGGTTGGCAAAATAGTCGGGTTGAACAATCGCGATCTTGTCGCCGCGTGTCACCGTCGCGGCAACGGCCAGGAACAGCGCGCCCTGAGTGCCGGACGTGATGATCAGCCCGTCATCGGCGTTCACTGGCGCACCAGTGAATGCGGCCAGCCGCGTGCCGACGGCCTCGCGGATTTCTCGATCCCCGCGATATTCCGTATAAGCCTGCGTGCCTCCCTTGGAGACGCCTGCGGAAAACGCCTCGAAGCTGGCCGGTGCAGGGGCATGCGCGTCTACGTCACCATGAGAGAAATCAACAGGGCGGCCAGTCAATGGCTCGCCGATGAAGCGAGCGTCCAGGTCGAATGACTTCTGGCGGACCTCTTGGCCGGGTGCGTTGTCCGTTGCCAGCTTCTGAAACTTGATTTCGATAGACATGCGGTTTTCCTCTTTAGCGGGCGTGGTTGTGGTGTTGAGTTGCACCCATATGCCGCTCCGATGCCAGAGGAAAATTGGCATTTGAGACTGCTCACATCATCCGGTTCGGTTTCAATAGTCCGCAACCGACCGATTGGCGCGTCCTTGGCTCGAAGGGGTGAGGCTGCGGGACTGCGCGCGGCGGGGATTGCGGGGGATTGGTGTGTGCGCCTCAGGGCGTGGTCCGATCTGGTTTGTAACCGGGCAACCTGATCGAGTCTCCCCCCGGTTCTCGGCGGCGAATCGCTCATTGGTTTCTTTAGCCTCATCAAAGTTGATGGGTAGTGGTGATTGGTGCGTATATGGGAACAGTGCGCTTGCCCCATTCCCGACATGATTGCCATGGTCGCGAAAAGAGGCATCGTTTCTGACATGGAAACAGCGGGCCACCCATGGATCGTGGGAACGTGTCGGGTATCTTTCACCAATCGGCAGATTTACATGGGTTTTCGCGAAAACCGTGGAATTTCAATATGGAAACAATCATGCCTCACCTGTGCCGAATTCATGGCGAAACGTGCCGACAAAGAGGCACAAGCGGCTTGATGCGAACACTTTTCGGACAAATTTCACTTTGAAGGGGTCGGGCCGACACGTACAAAAGCCTTGCCCAACTGGGGGGCGATGTTTGTGGTCACGGGGGCGACCGCGCGAATTGCACATCAGATGATGTGGGAGACGTGTGTTCGCCGTGTTGCGTTGGCAATGCGTAGAAAATGCGAATTGTGGGCCCCGCCCATGATGGACAGTTGTGCCGTGGGTACGGATGTCGATCTCCTATGTTTTTCACGTGTGGTTGGTGCTGGTCGCTGAGTGAGTGCCGGTATCGTCGGTGGCATGACATTTGTCCGCGATCGAGCGGTGCGCCGGAAACGGCTGTATTAGGAGGAAAAGACCATGGGTATTGATAGAACGGACACCGGTGCCGGCGTTGTTGAAGGCGATGCAAATGCAAACGACATTGATCTTGGTTACACCGGCGATCCGGACGGTGATCGGATCGATAACGGCGATGCGAGCCTCTCAGGTGAGAGCGGCGATGAGGATATCGTAAACGCTGGCGACGGCAACGATACGGTCCATAGCGGTGCTGGCGATGATGAAATCTTTGGTGGTGCAGGCGATGACGACCTGAGCGGCGGCGAAGGCGACGACCTGATCCTTGGCGACCGTGATATCACCGACAATATCCCCGTGCGCGAAGTGTTCCGCTGGGACGCCGCGCCCGATCCGGATGGTGACGATGGCACGCCCGGTATCGACGATCAGGACGAATTCGGTAGCTTCACGCAAAATACCGGCAATGTTGATGTGACGTTCTCGTCCACCAGCACCGGTGGTGACGCCACAGTGTTCGCCTCCAATTTCCACCTCGTGGATGGTGTGGCAACCGACGGCGCCGCGGCCAACCCGAACAGCTCGCTCGACAATGTTCTGAGCCAGCCGGGGAACAGCAACCAGTTCAATCTCGATTTTGACCGCCCGGTCGAAAATGTTTCGTTCCGCATCAATGACGTGGACGGCGATGGTATCGTGAAAGTGACCGCGCTCGATGCGGACGGCAACACGATCACCGTCAACCTGACCGCAGGCCCGAACGTGACGCTGCTCGACACTGACGCCGTCGCTGGTGCCGACACCGCGGACAGCAGTGGCGGCTACGCTCACGACTCGTCGCCCGCGTACTCGGTCCTCGTTGATATTCCGGGCCCGGTGTCCGAGATCATCGTCGAACACAGCCAGGACGGCCCTGCAACGTCGGGCATCAAGCTGACAGATGTGTATTTCGATACCTTCCCTGTCGTTGCCGAAGGCGATGATACGCTCAATGGCGGCGACGGCGACGACACGCTGATGGGCGAAGGCGGCGATGACGTGCTGATCGCCGGCAACGGCGACAACGAACTCGACGGTGGCGATGGCGACGATTCGCTCGTTGGTGGCCCAGGCGATGACACACTGCTTGGTGGTGACGGTCAGGACACCGCTCTTGGTGGTGGTGGCGATGACTATATTGACACTTCGGCACCTGTCGGAGAGCCCGGAGATCCCAACTTTCCGCTGCCTGATGACGGGTTCGGCACGATTGTTCCGGAAGATCCCGACGTGGACAACGATCGCGACCTCGTTGCAGGCGGCGCCGGTAACGACACCATCTTTACCGGTGACGATGCAGACACCATCACCGGCGGTGCCGGCGATGACTATATCGACGGCGGTATGGACGATGACGAAATCAGTGGCGGTGCCGGCGATGACGTAATCATTTCAGGTGAAGGCAGCGATACTGTCTACGGTGGCGACGGCGACGACACGATCTATGGTGGCGTCAATATCCCGGCAGCCAACATCCCTGACGCGATCGATCCAGAGCTTGAAAATGCCGACGATTACATCGACGGCGGTGCGGGCAATGACCTGATCTTTGGTGAGGACGACAACGACACTATCCTCGGTGGCACCGGCGACGACACGCTTTCAGGCGGCATCGACGACGACTTCATCCGTGGACAGGACGGCAACGACTCGATCATGGGTGACGAAGGCGACGACAGCCTGCGAGGCGGTAATGGTGATGACACCATTCTTGGTGGCGACGGCAATGACACCATCGAAGGCCGCGCAGACAACGACGTGATTATCGGCGGCGCCGGCGCGGACGACATGTCGGGCGATACCGGGCGTGATACGTTCATCATCGGTTCGGCTTCGGACGGCTACGGCGATAATGCCGATGGTGGTTCGGGCGGCGACGATTTCGATACGCTCGACCTGACCGGGGTTGGTGATTTCGAGATCGTGGGTGAAACGGTAGACCCCGATGGCAATTCGACAAGCGGCACGGTGAACTTTCTTGACGCGCCGGGCGGCGCGGTGACGGGGTCGATGACCTTCCAGGAAATCGAAAAAATCATTCCGTGCTTTACACCGGGTACCGTGATTGCAACGCCAAAAGGCGAGCGTCTCGTGGAAGATCTGCAAGTTGGCGACCGGGTCATTACCCGCGACAACGGGTTGCAGGAGATCCGCTGGTTGGGACGCCGCGATCTGGCAGGTGGCGAGATGCTTCAGGCGCAGCACCTCAAGCCGGTCCTGATCCGCGCCGGTAGCCTTGGCCGTGGTCTGCCCGAGCGTGATCTGCTAGTCAGCCCGAACCACCGTGTGCTGATCAACAACGAGAAATCGGCGCTCTATTTCGAGGACCGCGAAGTGCTGGCAGCTGCCAAGCACCTGACCGGGCTCGAAGGTGTCGACGCTGTTGATACAGGCGCGGTCAGCTACATCCACTTCATGTTTGACCAGCACGAGGTCGTCCTGTCCAACGGGTCCTGGACCGAAAGCTTCCAGCCCGGCGAACAGACCCTGGACGGCATGGGCACCGAGCAACGTGATGAAATCTATTCGCTGTTCCCCGAACTACGTGAGATGGAAGGCATCGAGGCCTATCAGGCCGCGCGTCGCTCGCTGAAAAAGCACGAAGCGCGTCTGCTGACCAAATAACCCTTTGCAGCCGGTCGGTTCGCCCTCACGGGTGGACTGACCAACGGAATCGGTTACGGGGGCTGTATCGGTTTCGACGACGACAATCCCGGCCTTGCGCTGGGATTGTTTCGTTTTGGGAAACAGTTTCACGCTTGCGGCGACATTGTTGCGGTACCTGCACGCTAAGGAACGGAAATTTCGCGAAAAATCCGCTTAGAGGATGCGGATGAACCTTTATGACGCAGCGTCGGGTTCTTTCCCCTTCGGATACCGGAACCCATGCTTTACTTGTGAAATGTGACCGACATGCATTGCTGCCAGCACTCAAGCGCGTCGGTCGAGATTGAAACGTTTGGGTGGGGGTCCGAACATGCCGACTATTCCTGGAAGCAGTGGCAATGATACTCTGCAAGGTACCAATGAAGACGACCTGATCCGCAGCTTTGCCGGCGATGATCTAGTCTCCGGCGAAGGGGGCGATGATAGCATCGAAGGCGGTGGAGGTAACGACACCCTCTATGGTGATGCCGGCGAAGGAACTGCACAGGGCATTGATGCCTCGCCGCTGATCCTTGCTTGGGGCAACCGTGTCTCGGACAGCTCCTCGGGCAATAACGACGCACAGGTCGGTGATGTGGCTGTTTACCGCGATGTCGCCACGTTGGAGGACGGCACATCAATCTCCGCGCGGCTGGTGCTGACAGCGGTGAGTGACACGGATCTCAATGTCGATCTGACCGGCGGAACCGGCTATGAGATACTGCTAAACAGCGGCTCGGGCTCCAGCAGCGGCCAAGGGGGCGAGACCGCCAGCTTTAGACTGGAATTCTTTGACCCCGCGACCGGCGATGCTGTCGCGCTAAATTCCACTGCGACGGTCAATGACCTCGATCGTAACAGCGTCGGCGATCAGGAATCCGTGACGATCGACTCGGGTAGCTTTACCAGCTTTGCCACTGCCGCGGGCAGCTCTGTTAGCCTGACGCAATCGGGCGGCACCGTCACCGCAGCGGGCACCGAGCAAAACTCACCCGACGATCAGGATGCTTGGTTTTCTGCCGAATTCGAGAACCGCGAATTCATCGAGTTTACGCTGGAGACGCGTAGCTCGCAATCGGGGTTCAGCTTTAGCGGTGATCTGATCGACGATGCAGTTGTGGTGCCTTTCGAGGAAGGTGCAGACACGATCATCGGCGGGCAGGGTGATGATCTCATTCTCGGGCAGGGCGGCGCAGATAGCCTTGTTGGCGGTCAGGGCGATGATACGGTTGAGGGAGGCACCGGCGAGGACACGATTGTCGCGGGGCCGGGCGATGATCGCCTGCTGGGCGGCACGCAATCAGACCTCTTCACCGTGGTGGCCGGCGGCAACCACACTGTCATTGGCGGCGAAGATGCCGATGGTGGTGACATCGACGTGCTCGACCTCTCTGGCGTAGACAAGAACGTGATTCATATCGGCCCGGAATCCGGGCGGGTGGAATTTCTGGACGCAGGCGGCAACGTCACCAGCACGATGGAGTTTTCCGAGATCGAGCGGGTGATCTGCTTTACCCCCGGCACCGGTATCGCCACCCCGCGCGGCATCGTGCCGGTCGAGGCCTTACGCCCCGGCGACAGGGTGATCACGCGCGACAACGGCATTCGCGAGATTTGCTGGCGAGGGGAAAAGTCGCTCGGCGCTGATGACCTGTCGCGCTCGCAATGGCTCAGCCCTGTGCTGATCCGTGCCGGAGCGCTGGGGCAGGGTATGCCCGAACGTGACATGTGGGTCAGTCCGAACCACCGGATGCTCTTGGCCAATGAAATGTCCGAAATGATGTTCGGCGAGCGCGAAGTGCTGGTCGCGGCCAAGCATCTGGTAGGGCTGGATGGTGTGATCTGGGAACGCCCCGGCGCGGCGGTCACCTATGTGCATATCATGTTCGAAAACCACGAAGTGATCCTTGCGGATGGCACATGGGCCGAAAGCTTTCAGCCCGGTACCGAGGCGCTGCGTGGCGTTGGCGCGGCCCAGCGGCGCGAGTTGCTGGAGCTTTTCCCGGAATTGGCATCAGAGAGCGGTCGCGGCGCCTATCGCGCCGCCCGCCGCTCCCTGCGCGAACATGAGGCGCAGCTGCTTGTGGCACAGGCGGGCTGAGCCGGTTCAAACCCCACCCTTGCGCCGCCAATTTGCCCAGTCCTCGGGTGTATCCAGATCGGTAATCGCACGTTCCCCTGTTAGGGGAAACAGCCGGGGTGGGTTGGCGCGCAGCAGCGCCGCCGCCCCAGTATCGCCTTGCAACTGTGCCAACGTAGCAAACGTTCGTTTTGGCAGAATAACGGGATGGCCTGGCCTGCCGTCCTCGGTCGCGGCGCGCAGAATGCGGTCCGGAGATTTCCTGAACGCTGCGATCATGGCAAGGATATCGTCCGTACCAATGTCGGGCAGGTCGGGCAAAAGCACCATCAACGCCTCGGTATCCGCCGGCAAGCCTGTAAGGCCGGCCCGGATTGACGCGGCAAGCCCCTCGTCCGGGGTTCCGACCGGGACAAGGTGAAGCCCGTTTCGCGGCAGCGCCTTCAACGCGGCAATACGGGCAGGGCGATCCGCGCGGGTTGTCACATAGACCGGCAATTGTGTGGCCATCGCCCGGCCCACCTGCCGCGCCAACAGGGACACACCGCCCACGGGTTCCAGCAGCTTGTCCCGCCCGCGCATCCGAGAGGAGGCTCCAGCCGCGGGCATCAGGATGGCAATGTTCATGCCTCCAGCGTGCGCGTCAGCGCGCAGAACTGTTCCAGCGATACGGTTTCGGCGCGGTCCGTGGGCGCGATCCCGGCAGCGATCAGGCGGTCTTCGATATCGGGGGCAAGCCCCTTGAGAGCGGCGCGCAGCATCTTGCGCCTTTGATTGAAGGCGCGGGCGACGACTGCTTCCAGCCGTTTAGCGTCTGCCGGGTAACGTGGCTCGGGCAGCGCGCGCAGATGCACGACCGCGCTCGATACCTTTGGCGGCGGGGTAAACGCGCCGGGGGGCAGATGCATGGCGATCTGCGTGTCGCACCGCCAACTGGCGAGCAAGGCCAGCCGTCCATAGGCCTTGCTGCCCGGCTTTGCCACGATCCGCTCGGCCACTTCGCGCTGGAACATCAGCGTCAGGCTTTGCCAGAACGGTGGCCATTCGGGCGGCGTTAGCCAGCGTACCAACAGTTCTGTTCCGACATTGTAAGGCAGGTTTGCCGCCACCCGGATCGGCGGCGTCAGATGTGCCAGCGGATCAATCCGCAGCGCGTCGCCCTCAAGCACGGTCAGGCGGCCCGGATAGGCCTCGGCGATCTCTGCCAGCGCGGGCAGGCAGCGGCGGTCTTTTTCGATGGCCAGCACGTGTCGCGCGCCCTCTGACAGCAACCCGCGCGTCAGCCCGCCGGGGCCGGGTCCGATCTCCAGCACGTCGCACTCGGTCAGATCGCCCGCCTGCCGTGCGATCTTTGCGGTAAGGTTCAGGTCGAGCAGGAAATTCTGACCCAGCGATTTGCGCGCTGCCAGCCCGTGTGTCGCGATGACGTCCCGCAAGGGGGGAAGAGTATCCATTGCATTCATGCGCCGCGCGCCGCAGCCATCCGCGCGGCCATCTTCAGCGCCTCGATCATCGAACTGGGATTGGCGATCCCCTGGCCCGCGATATCGAGCGCGGTGCCGTGGTCGGGCGATGTGCGAATGAAGGGCAGGCCAAGCGTCACGTTCACGCCACGGTCGAAATCCAGCGTCTTGATTGGGATCAGCGCCTGATCATGGTACATCGCCACCCCAGCGTCATAGCCGGCGCGTGCGGCTGCGTGAAACATCGTGTCCGCCGATAGCGGGCCGCGCAGGTCCAGCCCCTCGGCGCGCAGCGCCTCCAGCACCGGGGTGATCAGTGTGATTTCCTCACTACCCATCTTGCCACCTTCACCGGCATGGGGGTTCAGACCGGCGACGGCGATGCGCGGCGCCGGGATGCCGAAATCGCGGATCAAGCCCGCATGAGTGATGCGCAGTGTCTCGGTCAGCAATTCGCGCGTCAGGGCGGCAGGCACATCGGAGAGCGGGATATGGATGGTTGCGGGCACAACGCGCAACTGGTCGCTGGCCAGCATCATGACCACACGAGCTACCCCCGCCAGATGGGCCAGGTATTCGGTATGGCCGGGATGGGCGAACCCGGCACCGTCCTGCAACGCCTTCTTGTGGATCGGCGCGGTGCAGAGCGCGCTTGCGGCGCCAGATTGCACCAAGTCCACGCCACGGGCGATGGCGCTGATAACGGCCGCGGCATGGCGGGGGTTGGGGGTGCCGGGCGTTAGTGGCCCGTCAAAGGCATGGGGCAACACCGGCAGCCCATCACGCGCGGCTTCTTCTGCTTGTGTTGGGTCGTTGATCTGGACGATCGGACCGGCGGTCACATGGGCCGGATCGCCGATCAGAAAAAACGGCAGGTCAGTCCCGAGCGCAGCCCAGGCCTTGTGTGCCAGTTCAGGCCCGATGCCAGCCGGTTCGCCGCAACTGACGGCTATCGGACGCAGCGTCGCAGCCATCAGTATTCGATGATCCGCGCCTCGGAGCGCAACTGTTCCAGATATCCTCGCGAGAAGGAGTCCAGCCGCTGGTTGGCGATCTGCATCGATAGTTGTTGCGTCACATCAGGCGCGGCGGTGGTGTCTTCGGCAGCTTCCTCACCCTCGCCGGTGGCGGCGGGTGCGGCCTGCTCCTCGGCACCGGGCAGCACTGCGGTGCGGCCGCAGAGCATCAGCAGCACCAGCGTCTCGCCGTTAGCGCGGGTCAGCGTGGTCGAGATCTCGCCGGGATCAAGGCGCGACAGCTCGATCGCGATATCGTCGGGGATATCGCTCGGTGCCTTCGATCCGCGCTCCAGCACGCTCGGCGGTTGGCCTTGCGCGATGCCGTAGAGATCGTCGCAAGTATCGGTGTCGGCGTCGATCTGCGCAGCACGGGCCAATGCGGCCTCGGTCCTGCCACCGGGAATGTAGTAGGCGGCATATTCGATCGCGGCATATTCGGGTTCGGGCACATCGGTCTCTTCGATTCCGCGCATCTGGAAGAGAGCGACCGCACCTTGTAACGGCAGCGGCTCGGTCACTTCGCCCGGTGCCAGACCCAGAACCAGCGGGCGCAGGATCGGCGGTAGCTTGGTGATCGGCGTCCAGGGCATGCGCCCACCGCGATCACGCGACGGCGTCGCCGAATACTGACGGGCCTGGGCGCTGAATGCACTTTCGGATGTCATTTCCGAAATCCGCTTGGCCCGGCTCAGAACCTGCTCTTCGGTTTGGGGCGTGTAGGGAATGATGATCTCGGACAGCAGCACGCGCACGCCGGTGCCAGAACTGATGGCCGCGCGCGCACGTTCCAGATCTTCCTCGCTGACCGAAACACGGGGTCCAAAGCGGGCTTGGGTCAATTCGCGCCATGTCAGGCCGGCGCGGACGAATTCGTAGAAGGTCTGCTCGGCCACGCCGCCCTGAGCCAACAGCTTGATCATTTGATCGCCGGTCAGGTTGCCTTGACTGGCAAAGCGTTCCATGCCTTCCCGCACGGCTTCTTCGCTGACGGCGATCCCTTGGGCCTTTGCGGCCTGCAGCTTCAGCCGGTCCTCGATCAGCTGATCGTGGGCCAGACGCGCAGGATCGGCCGGCGCGCGCAACAGCGTCAGCAGCCGAGTGCGTTGCTCCAGCTCATACCGTGTGACGGCATCGCCATTGACCTTGATCACCGGCTCGAAAAGCCCCTGTGCCGATGCTGGCGCAGGGGCCTGGCCAAGCCCCAGTCCAAGCGCCAGAGTGAGCATCGCGGTGAAGGAGCGGATCGGGGAAATCATCTGGGTCATCAATTCTCGCATGTTCTCGCATAGCTTTTGTCTTCGGTGCGCGTGCTGAAGCCGCGCAATCCGACAGTGAGGCTTACATCCGTCGACGGCGTCAGGATAGTGGAAGAGGTGAACCGACGCGAGGCCGAAAGCGCGATTTCGACGCATTCGTTCGTGTAGACCACGCCGACGCCCGCTTTGACGTTGCGATCGCTGGCCACGTCGTACCGCCAATGGGCGCTGCCGGTCCAGTGGCGCGACAGCCGATAGGAGCCATCGAACGCCCATTCCGATATGGTGGTCGGACGGTTTTCCGCCACATCGCGGCCCAGCCAGATGTAGGTGGCGCCGAAATTGGTGAACTCATTGTGCCAGCTGGCCCGCGCTTCGGCCTTGGTGGTGTCGAAGGCATTGTTGAACAACCCGCGCCCGGTCAGTGTCATCCCGTTCTGGGTGCTGATCTGTGCGGCAAAGAGAATATCCGAAAATGTCCCTCTCAACCCGGATGTATCGGTGAAGGTGAGCCCGCCATTGGGTTCGCGCTGCGCCCGGTCGCGCACGACCTGCCCGACGGTGATTGAGCTGCTCAACCCGTTCGGATCGAACCGCGACCAGGAGAGCCCGTAGGCCGCCATCGCACCGCGCTCGCGTCGGTCCTGCGCGGCAAAGCGCGACAGGGTCAGCAAGTTGCCTTCGTCGAATTCGGTCCGCGTGCTTTCATCATTGGCGATGCTCGGGGTACTGCCGCCAACCCAGCCAAGCTGCACCATAGGCTCGATCACGTGTGACACACCTCTCGCGGTGGTCTTGGCCAATGGCAGGCGAAACGTCAGCGCGGCAGAGGGAATCACATCCGTGACCGATGAAAGGCTGGTGGTGCCCGCGCCCTCGATCTCGAAATGATCGACGGCAACGCCGGTCTGGAAAGTTGATCGAACCCCGCCGAGCAAAGTCCAGCTGCGCAGCCAGTCGGCACTGGCACTCAGGCGGGTGACATCGCGGCCATCGGCAAAGACATCCGCATCCGGCCCGTCGGTGCTCAGAGACGACGTGCGGTAATGGGTATGTGCCTGCCCGGCATAGCGCAATTCACCGCCGAAACTGGTGGGGAAGATGCGGCGTTCATAATCGGCGTTGGCAACGATTGTCGGCAGCGTCGCGTTGCTTTCACCGACGCGCAGGCTGCGAAAATAGGTGACGGCGCCGCGTATCCATTCGTCGCGCCGGACCCGCTCCAGCGACAATTCGCTGTCTAGCCGGTCCTTGGAGGAGAAATCGTAATCGACCAGGTAAGCGTCGTCGCTGACGGCCTCGACGTCGAAGCGAAGGATGAAATCATTGTCCATCTCGAACAGGCCGCGCCCGAAGACATAGGCGCGGTTATCTCTGCGGTTCAGATCGTCGTTCGACAGCGCCCCCTCGAATTCGATGCCGCCGCGCCGGTAGGCCTGACGATACCGAAATTCCATCGTGCGGGTCTTGTTCGACAGCCACGGGGTCAGCGTCAGGTCCCTGTGATCGCCGATCCGGAAGAAATAGGGCACTCTCACCCCAAACCCGAGCAGGGTGGAGTTGTAGATTGACGGGATCAGGAAACCGGTCGAGCGCTTCAGTGTCGGATCGGGCAGGCGCAATCGGGGAACGTAAAAGACCGGCGTTCCCAAGACTCGGAACTGCGCATCGTCAAGGTAGAACTGCTGCGCCTCCTGGTCATGCACGATACGTCGCGCGCGGATCTGCCAAAGCGGAGGGCGGCCATCGTTACATACATGGCAGGAGGTGACCGCAGCCTTGTAGAGCTGTGAGTAGCGCCCATCGGTACGATTCATCTGCTGTGCGGCAAGTTGCAACTGGTCGTCCATGACGATTCGCGCACCGAACAGGATGCCATTTTGCAAGTCGCGGTCAAGCTCGGCACTGTCCGCCAGAACAACCGTATAGGCCCCATCATGAAGAGTGATGGGCCCCTCGAACTGCAACCGCTCGCTGGTTCTGTCGTAGGTGATCCGCTGCGCGGTCAGGCGCTGGCCCTCATAGACCGCTTCCACGTTGCCTTCGGCGACCAGGGTTTGATCGCCCAGAATATAGACATCATCGGCGATCAGCATCGCCGGCTGCCGCTCGGGCGCAGTTGTACGGTTCTGCGCGGCGGCAGGCGGCACCTGGCAGAGCAACAATCCCACGACCAGCGTGCAAAGAAGGCGGAGCGAAGAGGTCATCCATCCTCCATATGCAGTAATATTCCGAAGGCCAGCAGGAATGATGCCACTGGCGGTGCCCAGGCGGCCAGTACTATTGGAATTTGACCGTTTTCCCCCAACACCTGCGCGAAATTGCGCATGTAATAGAGGCTGAAGCCAAGCATGATCGCCGACAGAACCGACAAACCGGTATTCGACGTGCGTGCGTGGCGCATGGTAAAGGCAGCCGCCACCAGCACCAGCGCCATCAGAAAGAGCGGCCGGGCCAACTCCATCTGGAACCAGACCGCGTAGCGGCGCGCGGAAAACCCGGCTTCTTCGAGCTGGGCAATGAAATCTGGCAAATCCCAAAGCGAAATGTATTCAGGCTTGCCAAAGCTGTCGATGATGCGGTCCTGGGTCAGCGCGGAAGGCACGCTCAGGGTTGGCAGGGTGCGGGCAGTGGATTCCGCGTTGATGTCGACCGACAGATCCCACAGCTTTGCGTCGCTCAGCACCCATTCACCGGCGCCCAGCCGCGCAGTGCGCGCGGTGATCCGGCGCAGCGGGTCGCCCTCTGGCGAAAAGGCGATGAAGGTTGCATCGTATAGCACGCTCACGTCAGAACTGGCCCGTGTCGCGTGAATCACGGTCTGCCCTATTGCACTGCCCTGACGCAGCCAAAGCCCCTCGGACGAGATCGCCAGAACACTCGTCCCGCCCCCGAGATGACCGCTGACCAAGTCATGATAGCGTTTCGACGATGCCGCCACGATCGGATTGAGCACGGTGATCGACACGATGCCAATTGCCGCCGCCACTGCCATCGGCCCCAGCAATCCCCCCAGACCCGAACGGCCCGAAGCGCGCACCACGACCAGTTCAGAGGTGCGTGCCAGCCGCACAAAGAGTGCCACGGCGGCGAGGATCACGATCAGCGGCAAGATCTCGTAATTCGTATTGGGGACGTTCAGCAGGACAATCTCGATCACGTCCCAGACCGGCAGATCGGGAAAATCCTGCAATTCCTCGACCACGTCGATCAGCGCCAGCAGGATGACAAACACCCCGGCAATGCCGAGGAAGGTCCAGAGGAACTTGCGCGCGAAATAATAGTGCAGGATCATGCCGCGCCCTCCGCCCGATTGTATCGGCCTGACAGGCGCCGCAGGATGACGGGATTGGCAGCCAGGTGCAGCAGCACACTGCTGAGTGCAAAGCCGCAAAGCGATGGTAGATAGAGAAGCGGCCACATGGACGCGCTGGACAGGACCGGCCCGGCTACCGCCCCCTCGATCATCTTGATTCCGACCAGCAGTACGAAGGCGGTGATGATCTGCCGCCAGACGCCGAACCGGCTGTACCCCCCCAGCAGCAGGGTGGCAAAGCCGATCAGCCCGGCAATTATGCACATCAACGGCTGCGTGAACCGGTTGTGCAACTCCTGCAGCACCATGGGCAACGTGGCGTTATTTCGTTCGGCCACCACCTCGGGCGCGCGGATCAGTTCTTGCGTGCTGGCAAAGCCGATGGCATCCGGATCGGCCCGATTCTGGGTGATGAGCGGACTGATGTCATAAGAAAAATCGTCGAAATGCGTGGTAAAGAGCCGCAAGCCATCTCGGCGCAGGGTCTGGGCCAACCCTTCCAACATCACCAGCTTGGTACTGCCCCCCTCGCGCACCAGAAAGGCGCGGGTAGACGTATAGGTGACGACGTTCTCGGGATCGCGCCGATCCGACAGGAAAACGTTGCGCAATTCTCCTTCGGTGGTGATTTCGCGGATGTAGAAGGTGACACCGGATGCAGGATGCAGGAACTCGCCCTCGGTCAGGAACTTCGCCGTGACGTTGCGCGACACCTCGGCTTTGCGCATCTCCAATTGATGCAGGCTGGCCGGGATCAGGAAGTGCGCCAATAGCGACATCATCAATGCGATGATGATCCCGTAGAACAGGACCGGACGTGCCATACGCCAGGGCGAATAGCCTGTTGCCTGCATTACGGTCAATTCGCTCTCGGTACTCAGCCGGTTGGTGACATAAACCGCGCCCGCGAAGGCGGCGATGGGCAACACCACACCAATTACCCCCGGAAGGGTCAGCGCGGTAAACTCCAGAAAGATCCACGCCGACTGGCCGTCACTGATCAGCCTGTCAAACATGCGCACGGCCTTGTTGATCCAGAAGATCGAAACCAGAACCAGTGCGAAGAACCCAAACAGCACCATGAATTGCGACAGCATATATCTGTCGAATCTGGTCACATCTGCCCCCCGTTACCCCATATTTTGCGGCACGGTATCGCAATTGGTAAGCAGGGAAAACTGTTAACTGTACCTGTCGGCAAGGGTTGGCCAGCGCAGCGTTCACCAAGGAGAAAAGTGAGGGAAAGCCCGGCCTGCCGCCGTGCATGGTGTCCCCGGAAAATCGCATTGGCACGTCCGGGATGCGCGCGTTCAGCGCGCGGCAGGCGGTAATCGGGGGATTAGAGGCGCTCTTGCTGGTGACTTGCGACGCGATCCCGGCCATCTCAGATGGCACAAAGCCCGGCAAGGTGGCTGATTTTGGCCTTTCAGCCAGCCCGCCATTCGCGCTAGGTCTGGGAAAACAGCCTTCCAAGGAGTGCCACATGACAACGCCGGTAACCGTAAATTACATCGAAACAGACATTGACCAGATCGAAGCGGCCAAAGGGCGCGTCGCGGTTCTGATCGGCAAAGACGGCAAGATGGACCCCGGCGCGCGACGCGTGAACAAGCTGACCAAGGGCGCGCTGGCCCGGATGATCGAGGGCGGCGCTCTGGAAAAAATGAAACCGGGAGAGGTCAAGACGCTGGCTTGGCCAACGGGCTTGGCCGCCGAGGCGGTCGATATCGTCTGCGTCGAGCGGGGCGCAAAGCCGGATGAGGCCCGCAAGGCCGGCGTCGCCCTGGGCAAGTTGAAGGGAACCGCGCCGCTGCTGGTGCTGGCCGGTCAGACCCGCCGCCCGGTCGATCTGGCGTTGGGTGTCGTTCTGCGTGCCTACGACTTTACCGCGCACAAGACAAAGAAGGACGAGGAAAACGCCAGCGTGACGATGATGGTCAAGGACCCCGCCGCGATCAAGACCGACGCCGAGGCCGCCACGGCCGTGGCCGAAGGTGTGTTCCTGACCCGCGATCTGGTGAGCGAACCGGCCAACCACCTGACCACCACCGAATTTTCCAACCGGATCAAGGAGATGGAGGGGCTCGGCCTCAAGATCACTGTGCTGGAAGAGCCGGAGCTGGAAAAGCTCGGCATGGGTTGCCTGCTATCGGTTGGGCAGGGCAGTGCCAGCCCGACGAAGGTTGCGGTGATGGAATGGGCCGGGGGCAAGAAGGGCGATGCCCCGCTGGCGCTGGTCGGCAAGGGCGTGGTGTTCGACACGGGCGGGATCAGCCTGAAACCAGCTGCCGGCATGGAAGACATGACCATGGATATGGGCGGTGCGGGTGTTGTCACCGGCGTCATGCACACGCTGGCCCGGCGCAAGGCCAAGGCCAATGTGGTGGGTCTGGTCGGGCTGGTGGAGAACATGCCCTCTGACCGGGCGACGCGCCCCGGCGACGTGGTCACGTCGATGAAGGGTGACACAGTCGAGGTGATCAACACGGACGCCGAAGGCCGTTTGGTTCTGGCGGATGTCATGTGGTACGCACAGCAACAGTTCTCGCCGCGCGCCATGATCGACCTGGCGACCCTGACCGGCGCGATCATCATCGCTCTGGGGCATGAAAACGCGGGCGTTTTCAGTAATGACGACGCCCTGTCGCGCGATTTCCTCAAGGCCGCAGAGGCCGAAGGCGAAGGCGCATGGCGTATGCCGATGGGCCAAGCCTATGACGACATGCTGAAAAGTCAGATTGCTGACATGAAGAATGTCGGTGGCCGCCCCGCCGGGTCGATCACCGCGGCGCAATTCCTCAAGCGATTCGTCAAAGATGATTTGCCTTGGATACACTTGGATATCGCCGGCACGGCATCGGTCAAATCCGACACGCCGCATGCGCCCAAGGGGGCGAGCGGCTGGGGTGTCATGGCGCTCAACCGGCTGGTGGCGGACATGCTGGAAGGCGATTGATGGGGGCGGCCTATTTCTATCACCTGACGCGTCAGCCGCTGGAGGCCACGCTGCCTGTCCTTCTGGGCAAGGCGCGGCAGGCTGGCTGGCGCGTGGCGGTGCGCGGTGCGTCGCAGGCGCGCATGGAATGGCTGGACGAAAAGCTGTGGCAGGGACCCGATGACGGGTTTCTGGCCCACGGTCTGGCCAGCGCGCCGCACGCGGCCGATCAACCGATCCTGCTGACGACGCAGACCGACCTGCCCAATGGCGCGGTCTGCCTGATGGCGGTGGATGGGGCCGATGTCACGGCCGAGGAAGTGGCGGCGTTGTCGCGTGTCTGCGTGCTGTTTGACGGAAACGACATCGCGGCGGTGGACGTGGCACGCGGACAGTGGAAAACGCTGACAGACGCAGGCTGCGCCGCGCAATACTGGTCCGAGGAAAGCGGGCGTTGGGAGAAGAAGGCCGAGAAAAACCCGGCCCCTTCGTCATGACGGGCAGCCGCGGCGCCTCCAGCTTGTTCAGTCACTCGGTGCGCAGCGGAATCTTGTCTTTGTCCAGCTTGTAACTCCAGGGCAGATTGCTGTTCTTCCAGCCGTTTTTCAGCCGCCAGGGCCCGCGCGGATCTTCCTTGAGCGTGCCCCCCTCGAACCCGTCGACCACCACATAGACCTGGGTCAGTCCCAAAGGTGCCAATGCCTTGGCCGACGGCGCGCCGCGTGTTCCGCCCGAGCGACACATCACGATCACCGGAGAATCCGCAGTCAGGCCGCGCGCCTGCATGGCAGCGGCAACGCCTGCGGCGAATTCGGGGTTCTTCTGCATCTGCAAGACAGGTTTGTCGGGGTTCCATGCGGTCGGGTCGACCAGCATGTAGGGTACGTTGACGTCCACGATGTCAGTCCAGCCGGTGAACATGATTTCAATGGGTTCGCGCACATCGACAAAGAGCACCCGGTCGCCCTGCTCTTGTTTCATCTCGAACGCTTCGCGAGAGGTCAGGTAGAGCCCCCACTCGGTCTGGTAAGCTGGGTTCTCAGGCGCGTCGGCGGCAAGACCGGGCGCGGCAAAGCTGGTCGCGATCAGCGCGGCCAAAAACGTTTGACGGATCATCATAAATCCTCCTCAGGTTCAAAATGACAGGACGCGGGCGTCCTTGGACATCAGCAGCGCGGCCATCGCCGACGGTGCGGCTACGGTGATACCATCCAGCAGGACGGTCGTATCCGCGCCCTTGCCGGGCAGGTAGAGCGCACAGACTTCGACTTTGGCACCGGTTTCCATGATCTTTTGCATCAGGCCTTGGGGGCTCATCCCCATCGGAGGCTGTGCTGTCGTCGCGGCTTCGGGCGCGGCTTTCAATGCCAGATCGCCAGCCGGGCCACAAAGCAGCATATGCGCCTGCGCGCCAGCGCGGACGGATTGCATGGTCAACACCATTCCCATTAGCTGGGTCTGGGCATTTTCGCTGGTGATGACGGTGACGAGCTGGTTCGGAGCCTCCTGTGCGGCGGCAGGCAGGGCGGCGGCAGTGCAAAGGGCGATGGTAGGCAGAAAGCGCATGGCATGAATCCTTGAGATCGCGTGTTTCCAATCTCCAGCGTACAAGCCCCAAGCGAACGCGGCATTGACACGGGTCAAATGAGCCTGTGGCAGGGTGACGCGGGGAAGGGGGAGTGCTGCGCTTCAAACCTCTGGCTTTGGCTTTGCGCGAAGCTCCTCAGCGCGTGAGCACCAACCGACCATCGGCGATCTGGATATTGGAAAAGCGTTGTAAGTAGGTCATGCCGAGCAGAGACTCGAACAGTTCGCCCTCATTGACCACCGCGCGTAAGTTGGTGTCGCGCATGTCACCCACGACAAAGCTGTCGAGCCGTACCGCCGCCGTGCGCACAATGCCGTTCGCCGTGTTGGCCGTACCGAAATAGTTCAACGTTTCGGGTTTTAGCCCGGCCGCCGTCGCGTCCTCCTGGCTCAGCACGACCTGGCTGGCACCGGTATCGACTACAAAGCGGATCGGGGCGCCGTTCACCTCTGCCTGCAGGTAGTAATGCCCGTCGGGTGCGCGCGGCAGTTCGATTACGCCGCCGGAAAATACGGTCTGCGTTGGCATCACGGTCTGGCGGATATCTTCCCACAATCCGATCCCCGCGAGCACGCCGACAAAGATCAGCCCCCACAGCACCGCCTGCTGCATCGTCTTGCCAAGAGAATTGCGGTTCGAGGCAACGAACCAGAATACCACCGCGCTGCCCAGCACGATGAGATAGATCAGATGTGCACTGTCGAAGTCGTTCATGTCCGTCCGCCCGATTGCCTGGGACACAGATAGGGGGCGGACCTGCGGAATGAAAGGTCAGGCAGGCAGGCCAAAGCCGTGCAGACCGTCGAGGACGAATTGAACCGCGAGCGCGGCCAACAGCATGCCGAGGACTCGTGTCACCACGTTGATTCCGGTCTTCCCCAGCGCTCGCTCAAGAAGTCCGGCGCCAAGAAACGAAATGAAAACAAGGGTCAAGACGACGAACATGATGCCGAGAACCCAGGAAATCCCGCTGATGTCGTCCTGCTGTCCGGCCAGCAGGATCACCGTGGCAATCGCGCCCGGCCCGGCGATCAGCGGGATGGCAAGCGGAAAAACGGATGGGTCGTGGTGATCGTCATTTTCCACCTGATCCTCGCGCCGCTTGGTGCGGCGATCGAAAAGCATGTCGAGCGCCGTCAGGAAGAGCAGGATGCCGCCCGCGATGCGAAATGCGGGCATCGAGATGCCAATGAAACCCAGCACCGCCTCGCCGAACGCGGCAAAGACGCAGAGCAGCAGCGCGCTGGTGACGCAGGCGCGGATCGCGATGCGTCGGCGGCGGGTTTGATCCATCCCTTGCGTCATCGCCAGAAACAGCGGCGCCAGCGCGATGGGGTCCATCACGATGAGAAGGGTCACGAAAGTCGTGATAAGCGCGGCACTGTCCATGCCGTCTCAATGCGGTCCGGTCCGGAGCTTGTCAACAGGCGGGGCGGTTCAGGCCTGCGCCTTCTCCAGCTTTTCAAGCGCCTTCATCCACATGGTTTCAGCCCGGCTAAGCCCGTCCATCACCTCTGAATACTTGCGTTGCCAGACGGCGGCCTCGTCGGCCTTGCCTTCTTCATACATGCCCGGATCGGCCAGTTTCTTGGCCAGGCGGTCACGCATTACGTTCAGCTTTTCAACACGTTCTTCGCATTTCTTCGCGTCCTGTCGCAGGGCGAGGATCGTATCGCGCGATGGGCGTTTCGGCTTGTCCGCTTTTGGCTTTTGCGCAGGCTTGTCGCTGGCCAGCAAAGTGGCGCGATAGCCTTCCAGATCGCTCTCGTAGGGGGCGACGCGGCCATCCTTGACCAGCCACAGGCGGTCGGCCACGAGGCTGAGCAGATGCATGTCGTGGCTGACCAGGATCACCGCCCCGGAATAGGCGGTCAGCGCTTCCACCAACGCTTCTCGAGATTCAATATCAAGGTGGTTGGTCGGCTCGTCGAGGATCAGCATATGCGGCGCGTCGATGGTGGCCAGCATCAGCGACAGCCGTGCCTTCTGCCCGCCAGACAGCTTGCCCACAAGGGTTTCGGCCTGCTCTGCACCGATGCCGAAACCGCCCAGACGGGCGCGCAGCCGCGAGGGTGTCTCACCGGGGCGCAGGCGACGGATGTGATCCACGGGTGTTTCGTCAACGTGCAGCTCTTCGACCTGATGCTGTGCAAAATAACCGACGCGCAGCTTGGACGACGTTGTCATGCTGCCGGACATCACATCAAGTTTTCCGGCCAACATCTTGGAAAGGGTGGATTTCCCTTCCCCGTTCTTACCCAGAAGGGCAATCCGGTCATCTTGATCGATCCGCAGGCTCAGCCGCGATAGCACCGGCTTCCCGTCATAGCCCACGGCGACGTTTTCGAGCGCGATGATGGGCGGTGACAGTTCTTCGGGTGAGGGAAAGGTGAATTTCTTGAGCGCGGCCTCTTGGGGCGACGTGATCGGCGTCATCTTCTCGATCATCTTGAGGCGTGATTGCGCCTGCACGGCCTTTGATGCCTTGGCCCGGAACCGATCGACAAAGCTCTGCAGGTGGGCGCGGCGCGCATCCTGTTTCCTGGCCTCGGACTCAGCAGCAGCCAACCGCGCCGCACGGGTGCGCGCAAAGGTGTCGTATCCGCCTTGATAAAGCGTCAGCTTGCGGTCTTCGAGATGCAGGATCGACCCCACCGCGCGATTGAGCAATTCGCGGTCGTGGCTGATGATCAGCACCGTATGCGGGTATCGCGCCAGGTAGGTCTCAAGCCACAGCGCCCCTTCGAGATCGAGATAGTTGGTTGGCTCATCAAGGAGCAACAGGTCAGGTTGCGCAAAGAGCACCGCCGCCAGCGCCACGCGCATCCGCCACCCGCCCGAAAAGGCCGAGCAGGGTTGTTGTTGCTCATCGTGGTTGAAGCCGAGTCCCTTGAGAATAGAGGCGGCGCGTGCCTCGGCGCCCCAGGCGTCGATATCCGCAAGCCGGGTCTGCACTTCGGCAATCCGCGTCGGGTCGGTGGCGGTGTCGGATTCCGCCAGCAGGGCCGCGCGTTCGGTATCGGCGGCCAGCACTGTATCTATCAGTGACACTTCGTTGCTGGGCACCTCCTGAGCGACGCCACCGATGCGGGCGCGGCTGGGCAGAGTGATGGTGCCGGATTCCAGCGCTAATTCGCCCCGGATCAGACGAAAGAGCGTGGTCTTGCCGGTGCCATTGCGCCCGACGATGCCGACCTTGTGGCCGTCAGGGATGGAGACCGATGCATTCACGATCAGCGGGCGGCCTGCGACCGAATATGATATATCTGTAATGCGCAACATGCGCGGAGCGATGGCTGACCACTCTCCACTTGTCAACCGGCGGTCTTATTCCAGCGGGGTTGCCATGCTGTCGGCAGGATAGGTCTTGAACCCGACAAACGGGCTGCCGCCATCCTGACGTAACACGAAAACATGAATTTCCTCATGCAGAAGGGGCGCGCGGCAAAACACGTCGTCTTGCGGCAATTCTCAATATCCACATGAGGTACGGCCGCTTGGAATTGCGCTCAGGTCCGCGGTCGGGGGGCCGTATCGGCCCAGAGCGGTGTCGCCGAAAGGATCGGCGCGGCGGAAGGGGAAAGGGTGGTCAACTACATTGTCGTGATTCCCAGTTTGTCTGGGCGCTTCGGAAATTTCTGCTGATAAAAATGGTCGGAAATAAATCCCTGTAATTCTGGTCTGCGTTGCCGCACCCCGAATAGGTCTTTATTCCACGCTGAACGCGTGTTAATGCCAGCGCCAGATTCACACTTATTCCCTGAAAAGAGGCCGACATGGCAATCGAACGCACGCTGAGCATCATCAAACCCGACGCCACCAAACGCAACCTGACCGGCAAGATCAACGCCAAGTTCGAGGATGCAGGTCTGCGCATCGTCGCGCAAAAGCGCATCCAACTGACTCCGGCACAGGCTGGCAAGTTCTACGAAGTACATGCCGAGCGCCCGTTCTACGGTGAGCTGTGCGAATTCATGGCTTCCGGCCCGGTCGTCGTGCAGGTGCTCGAAGGTGAAGGCGCCATTGCCAAGAACCGCGAAGTAATGGGGGCCACGAACCCCGCCGATGCGGCCCCCGGTACAGTCCGTGCAGAATTTGCCGAGAGCGTTGGCGAAAACTCTGTCCACGGTTCGGACGCGCCTGAAACGGCTGCCGTCGAAATCGCGTATTTCTTCTCGGGTCTCGAACTGGTCGGCTGATCAGTCTCTGGCTGACACGTATAGACTAAACGCGTCTCTGACGCGACGATGGGCAGCCTGTCATGGGCTGCCCATTTGCATTTGCGTGTCCAATGCGGATCGTTGCAAAGACGAAATATGATGCCGATGCCGATATCGCCGCAGGGCAGGGTGCGGCGGGCAACGGAGCAGACAAATGTTCCGGTCTCGCGCCTGCGCGGCACTGCGCGCAGGGCGTTATCTTAACCAGCAACAACGCGATTACGCCGCCTTCAGATACTGGCGAAGTCAGTGATAACGCGCCGTGGCCCCGCTTGAGGCTTGGGCTTGGGCTTTGGTTTGGGCGAGCCGGAAGTGCCGCGAGGCGGCTTTGGGGAGTCTTTGGACATCTGCACTGCTCCTGTCTCAGGAAGGCCAGCCGATTCACGCCAGCTGGCGCTTTTTATTGGGGGGGAATGTTGCACGGAGTCGGGGCGTGGGTTGGGTCGAATTAAGGTAAGTTCTTGCCGACCCTACCTTGCATTTCGATGAAAACCGGGCCGCCAGCGCGGGCCTGCTGCAGCGTTATTGGCGCGACAGGTAGGCCCGCGGGCGGTGATTTATGCGCCTGATTTGGGCGCGTGCAGCCGCCGCCGTCTAGCAGCGGCAAAGCAGCGTTTCGTTGCATCGCATCAGGCGTGTCGCCCCAAGCGTGAGGGCGGTCAGATACTGTCATCAGCGCGGTGCGCATGAGAGGCTCCGAAAACTAATTCTGCGGCGCAGCGAAGCTTGCCGAGGCGGCATCTAGGCCGTCGCCGCAGAAAGGTCAAGCGACCATATTTTCCACCGTTTCGCCTATGGCGGAAGGGTTCGGAACGATCGCAACACCGCAGTCCTTGAGGATCTCAACTTTTTCCTGCGCTGATTCGCCAAACGCCGAGACAATCGCCCCTGCATGACCCATCCTGCGCCCCTTGGGGGCCGACAGACCCGCGATATAGGCCGCCACGGGTTTGGTCATGTGATCGCGGATATATACTGCCGCTTCGGCCTCTTGCGGGCCACCAATCTCGCCGACCATCACGACAGCATCGGTGTCGGGATCGTTCTCGAACAGTTCCAGAATATCGCGAAAGCTTGATCCGTTGATCGGGTCGCCACCGATCCCGATGGACGAGCTGACGCCGATCCCGCGCGCCTTCATCTGACTGGCGGCCTCATATCCCAACGTGCCGGAGCGTCCGACGATCCCGATGCGGCCGGGCAGGTAGATATGCGGCGGCATCAATCCGGCAAAGCCCTGGCCCGGTGTTATGATCCCGGCGCAGTTCGGCCCGATCAGACGCATGCGGCGTTCGGATTTATAGCGGCGCATATAGCGTTTCACGCGGATCATGTCCTGTGTCGGAATGCCGTCAGCGATGCACACGCAGGTGCGGATACCACCATCGGCGGCCTCCATGATCGCATCAGCGGCAAAGGGAGGCGGAACGAAACAGATCGCCAGATCCGCGCCGGTTTCGGCAACCGCGCCCTTGACCGTGTTGAATACCGGCAGGCCATTATGGGTCGTACCGCCCTTGCCGGGGGTCACGCCGCCCACGACATTGGTGCCGTAGGCGCGCATCTCCTCGGCGTGAAAACTGCCGATGCGGCCCGTCAGGCCGGTGACCAGCACGCGTGAATTCTTGTCGATCAGAATAGCCATCAGACGGCTCCTCCGTTTTGGTTGCGGCCAGTTTTCCAGGCGCCGACGACCTTGTCGGCGGCTTCGGCCAATGTGTCGGCGGTGATAATATCGAGCCCGCTCTCGTTGATCAGCGCGCGCCCCTCTTCGACATTGGTGCCCGACAGGCGCACCACCAGCGGCATGGTCAGGTTCAGTTCGCGCACCGCGCGCACCACGCCCTCTGCGATCCAGTCGCAACGGTTGATCCCGGCAAAGATGTTGACCAAAATCGCCTCTACATTGGGATCGTTCAGCACCGCCTTGAATGACATCAGCACACGTTCAGGGCTGGCGCCGCCACCCACATCGAGAAAGTTAGCTGGTTCGCCGCCCGCCATCTTGATCATGTCGAGTGTCGCCATGGCGAGGCCCGCACCGTTGACGATACAGCCAATTTCGCCCTCCAGCCCGATATAGCTCAGCCCTCGATCCTCGGCGTAGGTCTCTCTCGGGTCTTCCTGGCTCTTGTCGCGAAACTCCGAAATCTCGGGCCGACGAAACAGCGCATTGTCATCAAAGCTGACCTTGGCATCCAGCGCCACGATCTCTCCTGCACCGGTCACGACCAGAGGATTGACCTCGACCATGCTGGCGTCCATGTCCTCCATCAGGCGGTAACAGCCAGTGATGGTTTTGGTCGCCTGGGCAATCAGCGCCGGATCCAGCCCCAACTGGAACGCGATCTCGCGCGCCTGAAAGGCCTGCATGCCCACGGCCGGATCGACGACCGAGCGGATGATGCTGTCGGGCTCATCGGTCGAGATATCCTCGATCTCCATGCCGCCCTGTGCCGAGGCCACGACCACCACGCGTTCTTCGGTGCGGTCCATCACGAAAGCCAGGTAGATTTCCTGCGCGATATCCGTGGCTTCCTCGATGTAGAGACGGCTGACCAGCTTGCCCGCCGGGCCGGTCTGGTGCGTGACCAGCTTGCGCCCCAGCATCCAGGCAGCGGCATCCGCAATCTCGTCATCCGAGGAGCAGATCCGCACGCCGCCCGCTTTGCCGCGTGCGCCTGAATGGATCTGCGCCTTGACCACGCATTTGCCGCCCGACAATTCATGACTGCGATAAACCGCCTGTTCAGGGCTGTAGGCGATGCCGCCGCGCGGGACGTTCACGCCAAACCGCTTCAGCAACTCCTTGGCCTGATACTCGTGAATATCCATCTGATATCCTCCTGCCTAGCTGTTCTTGGCCGCGATGGCGTCGGCCACCGTCAGCACATTGTTCGCCATCCGCTCTGACGCGGCGTCGATCATCTTGCCGTCGAGGCTGGCGGCGCCCTTGCCTGCGGCTTCGGCCTTGCGCAATTCCTCGATCACGCGGCGGGCGCGAGTCACTTCGGCCTCGGGTGGGGAAAAGACATCATTGGCCATGGCGATCTGGCTTGGATGGATCGCCCATTTGCCTTCGATCCCGAGGGCTGCGGCGCGTTTGGCCGACAGGATGTAGCCGTCCGGGTCGCTGAAATCGCCGAACGGCCCGTCAATGGCGCGCAACCCGTAGGCGCGGCAGGCGACGGTCATGCGGCTGAGCGCGAAATGCCACTGGTCGCCGGGGTAATCGGGGTTCAGACCGCCAATGACGACGGTACGGGCGCGGTTCGACGCGGCATAATCCGCCACACCGAAATGCATTGCCTCCAGACGGCCCGGGGCGGCGGCGATCGCCTCGACATTGGCCATGCCAAGGGCGGTTTCGATCAGCGCCTCGATGCCGATCTGGTGGGTGAAGCCCATTGCTTCTTCGATCTGGCTGACCATGGTTTCGACGGTGTAGAGATCGGCAGGCACGCCCACCTTGGGCACCAGGATCGTATCCAGATGCTGACCGGCCTGTTCGACGATATCGACCACGTCGCGATACATGTAATGGGTGTCGAGCCCGTTGATCCGGATCGACATGGTCTTGCCCTTGGCCTTCCAGTCGATGTCATTGAGCGCCTCAATGATATTTTTGCGCGCCTGCACTTTCTCAGGCGGGGCGACCGCGTCTTCGAGATCGAGAAAGATGTAGTCCACGTCGCTTTCGGCAGCCTTTTCGATCATCGACGGGTTCGAGCCGGGTACTGCCAGTTCGGAGCGCTGGAGGCGTTGTTTCTTGAGGGGGTGCAGGGTGTAGCTCATCGGGGGCATCCTTTTCTTGGGCAGGGCATGGCGACATTAGGTGTCGGTAGGCCATGACAAGAGATTGTCAGCTTGCGATCCCCGGTGACACTTTCTGTTGGGTAGCTTCATCCGACCCGGTGTGGCGTGCTGGTCTGAACGGGTAGGGTGCCGCTACCCGAAGGCGCTATATGGGATGCACCGGAATACAATGCGCCATGAGATCAATCCTGATCGCATCGGGCGGGCTGTATCGGCGGTGTGAACTTGCGCTATTTAAGTGTCGTGCGGGGCCTGACCCCTGCCGGCATTCCGTGGTATACATTTTTTTCCTTTGATTACATCGGTTTCGTGCACAGAAATGTCGGAATTTCGTCGCCATGCCACGCGGCGTTGTGGTGCTGTTGGTCATGGATATGGCAACAACCCTCACATCGCGCGTCATTGTCGCTGACCGGCAGTTGATCGTCTGTCAGGGGATCGGCTCGCTGGTGGGGCAGATCCCCGGTGTGGCCCTGGGCAGCTTCGCGACAGAGATTGAAGAGCTGCGCAAGTTGATTGCGGCGGAGGACGGTCAGGTGATCGTGATCCTCGGCGTGCGCCTGGCCGATGCCGATCTGGCCACGACTCTGGACATGTTGCGCAAGGATTTTCCGCGCGCGATGATCGTGGTGGTGGCGGACGATACCGAATTCGCCTTTATCCGCGCGGCGGTGAAAGCGGGGGCCAATTCGGTCTGCATGATGAGCCAGATACTGGTGAGCTTGCCCAAAATTCTGGGCAAGCTGGTCGAGGGGCATTCGATTGTGCCCACCGATATTCTGTGCCGCCTGACCAACGAGACCGCGGATTCGCTGACCCGGCGCGAGCATGAGATCCTCGGGTTGCTGGTGAACGGGCTGACCAATTTCCAGATTTCCGCGCGGCTGGGCCTGTCGGAAAATACCGTCAAATATTACCTCAAGGCGATCTACCAGAAGCTTGCAGTCAATTCGCGGGGTGGGGCGATCGCGAAATATGTCGCCGGGAATTACTGACTAAGGTTTGACCCGCGCGCAGACCGCTGCAGAAAATTCTGCGAATAATCCCGGATGCTCAGCTGTCGGGGGTTACGCGGAGCAGGTGCCAGCGCACGGCGTCGTTCTTGACCGGATCGAGATCCTGGACGCGCGCGGACAAGCCGACAAGCTGGGTCACGTGATAGGGGATCAGCGTACCAGAGTTTTCCCAAAGCCGCTTTTGTGCGGCCACATAGAGCGCCTTGCGTTTTTCGAAATCCAGCTCGGCGCGGGCGTCGCTCATCAGCTGATCGAAAACCTCATCCCGGTAGTAGGTCTCGTTCCATTTTGCGCCGGACTGGAATGCCTCGTTGAGGGCCTGATCGGCGGGTCGCTCATTCCAACGGGTCGCCACCGCGTCTTTCTGCATCCAGACTTGGCTCCAGTAACCATCGGTCGATTCCTTCTTGATCGTCACGCGGATACCAGCAGCGGCAGCCTGCCGCTGGT
>Ga0209344_10000743_pt1 | contig 50851 bp, 51 predicted proteins | sample Cruoilmetagenom6_FD_187293 | JGI IMG/M metagenome (GOLD analysis project Ga0209344, IMG submission 187293) | Oil polluted marine microbial communities from Coal Oil Point, Santa Barbara, California, USA - Santa Barbara Oil Seep Sample 6 (SPAdes)... | ecosystem: Environmental > Aquatic > Marine... | reverse complement strand
GGCGAAATCAGTATTCCTCAGCGTTGACAGATCAATTATCGAACGGCAAGAAATAGTCTGCATTTGCTCCAGAGGAACTAGCACAGCCTTTAGATGGCGTCATCTGGCGGATGTGGAATTGACGGTGTGTTGAAAACGGCTCGATTAGGCTTTGACAGCAGCGGTCAAGATGATTATGGGACCAAAAATGCAATACAGCGGATCGCTCCCGCTATCGACCATCCGCAAAGCAAGAGGTTTTCAAAAGTGGCTAAACCGGAACTGGGAACCAAACGTGTCTGCCCGGAAACGGGTCGCAAGTTTTACGACCTGAACAAAGATCCAATCGTCTCGCCGTACACCGGCAAGGAATATCCGCTTTCCTATTTCGAGGAAACGATTTCGGCTGCTGCCGCTGCCAAAGCTGAAAAGGAAAAGGCTGCCAAGGACGCTGAAGCCAAAGCCAAGGCAAAAGCTGTCGTCGACGAAGACGACGATGATGATATCGAGAATGTGGAAATCGTTTCTCTTGAAGAGGCTGACGAAGAAAGCACAGGCGGTAAAGACGACGATTCCGATATCCCCGACATCGATGGCGATGACGACGACGATGTCGAAATCGACGATGATGACGATGACACATTTCTTGAAGACGACGATGATGACGATGATGACGTCAGCGATATCATTGGTGTCAACGATGATGACGACGACAGCTGATAATCCAGCCACGATTTATAAAGTTGGCGACGCATTGCATTTTCGTCTTGATCTTACGATCACACAGACGTAATAAGCCGCACCGTTGGCTCGGACAAACCACAAGTGTGGACCGGGCCGACAGTGCCGGGATCAGTGATGATCTCATTGGTACGGGGCCATAGCTCAGCTGGGAGAGCGCCTGCATGGCATGCAGGAGGTCAGCGGTTCGATCCCGCTTGGCTCCACCAATTCTTTTTACGCTTCGCCGCGCGCCAACCCAAAGCGCGTTGGGTCCGGGTTCGAACTTCGTCCTTCACCCTCCACCAATTTTCTTCTCAATCAGATTTCCTGGTCGATGTTCAGGCGGAGGAACTCAACGCACCATCTTTGCTGTCGGAAAGCAGGTCGGGTTTTCGCCGCGCTTTTTCTGCCATTCGCCGATTGAGCGGCGGGTTTTGTAGCCGGGAAGCCCATCAGCACCGCCTACATCGTAGCCCTCGCTTTCAAGCTGCTTTTGCAATTTGGCGATGTCTGAGCGCAGCATGACTCCGATATCGCGCCAGCCGGTAACAAAATTGCCCTGCCCCCAACTTATCCGATCCGCCAAATTACCTATAAACAACGCATAGAGATCAGAATTATTGTACTCCTTGATGACGTAGAAATTCGGAGTGACGATAAATTCCGGGCCAAAAATGCCTGCTGGCACCAGTACCATTCCCGATTGACTGCGCTCATGTTCCGGGAACGGACGCCCAGTGACGCGGATAATGCCTGCCTTGGTCCAATCCGCGATCCTGCGCGCCCGGTCCGGCCCCTCCAAAGCGCACGTCACGCCCTGCGGAATGACTGCTTCAAACCCCCAGTCACGCCCACGTTGCCACCCTTTTTTCGCGAGATAATTGGCAATCGAAGCCAGTGTGTCGGGGACGGAGTTCCAAATATCAGCGCGGCCATCGCCATCGAAATCAACAGCAAATTCCAGATAGCTTGACGGCAGGAACTGCGGTTGGCCCATGGCACCGGCCCAGGAACTTTTCATCTGCGCGGGAGTCACATCTCCGCGCTCGACGATCTGCAATGCAGCCAGAAGCTCCTTGCGAAACAATGGTGCACGGGTGGACATGAATGCCTTGGTCGCGAGCACATCAAAAGCAGAATGAGGGATCTTGGCGCGTCCATATCCGGATTCCCGACCCCAGATGGCCACAATTATACCAGCGGGCACACCCCATTTCGCTTCGATGGATTTGAGTGTGGAAGCATATTTCTTGCTCAGTGCCCGGCCAGTTGCGGCCAGCCCCTGTAACCGGTCCTGTGCAAAATAGGCGCCCGGGCTGCGGAACTCGGCCTGGCTTTGATCCCGCTGTTTTGGCTTGGGAAATCCAGGCGGAGCGAGGTCAGGAAGCTTCCAGTTGAGGAATGAACCCTTGAGTGTCGCGTCAAATGTTCTGCGTGACACGCCTTTGCTGCGGGCCTCAGGCCAGAGATCCTGTTCCAACCAGCGGCCATACAGCGTTTCAACTTCGGCCTTGCTGGCGGCCAGCGCCGGCGTCAGCGCCAGACTGAATAACAGTGTCGCGAACAAACACAGGGAAATCACGAACAGTCGCGGGGTAAATCGAATCATGGTTCGAGAATAACCCAAGCATGGCTCACGATACCAGCGGCGATCGCTGAAGCCGCTTCGACCTATCTGAAATAAGACACAATGCGATCGCATACGCGATTGACTTCATCATCGCTCAAATAGGGGTTCATCGGCAGGCTGAGCACCCGGTCCGCCAGTCTCTCGCTGACCGACAATTGTGCACTACCTGCATGGTACTCGGCATAAGCGGTCTGCAGGTGCATCGGTTTTGCGTAAAACACCATGCTGGCCAGATTGTCCGCAGCCAGATGGTCCTTGAGACCATCCCGGTCATCGCTCTGAATTGTATATTGTGCCCAAGCCGAACGTGAATTGGGTACCCGCCACGGCACTTTGACCACGTCGGCAAGCCGTTCATCGTAAATCCGGGCCACGCGCTCACGGTTGTCCAATTCGTCTTCAAACACTTCAAGTTTGGCAGAAAGCACCGCTGCCTGAATGGAATCAAGTCGGGCGTTCATGCCAACACGCACCACGTCATAGCGGTGTGCGCCTTCGCCATGGGCGCGGATAGAGCGGTAGATGTCGGCCAGACGGTCACTGTCAGTGAAGATCATGCCGCCGTCGCCGTAACAACCCAATGGCTTGGTCGGATAGAAGCTGGTGGTGGTGCAATCGGCCAATGCTCCGATCATGGTGTTGCCGGATTTGCCACCAATGGATTGGGCTGCATCGGCAATGATGGTCAGACCATACTTGTCAGCAATCCTGCGCAATCCCTGATAGTCAGCCGGCTGGCCGAAAAGATCTACTGCGATAATTGCTTTCGGAGTCAGCATGCCGCCCTTGATGACAGCTTGAATGCGGGTTTCGAGATCGTCCAGATCGACATTGAAAGAAGCTTCGTCAACCTCGACAAAAACCGGCGTGCCCTGTCCCATGAGGATCGCTTCAGCAGTGGCCACATAGGTAAACGAGGGTACGAATACAGCGTCACCCGGTTTCATTTCCAATGCCAAGAGAGCCATGATGATGGCATCGGTTCCGTTGGACACGCCAATGGCATGACGAACACCGAGATACCCGCTCATTGCAGTCTCGAATTCCTTGACTGCTGGGCCGAGCACATATTGGCCGCTTTCCAACACCGCAGCGATGTTCGCGTCGATACGCTCCTTGAGCCGCACATATTGCGACTTCAGGTCGATATACTGAACCATAAAAACCCCGTATTCCGGCCAGCAACCGCGCGTTTTTGTTTTTTCGGTCGGCGCTAGATCAATGTTTCTTGCTTGGCTATCAGAGCGAATGCCGCATTAGCAAGAAAATGTTGCGCCTGGCCCTCGCACGAATTGACGCGGACTGTTGCTGAACGTGAAGCGAGAATGCAAATGCGCCTGATGGCCTGCTGGTCTAACAGCCATGGTTGTCAGTGTTGATTGAGATCAACAGCGGCTCAGGCAAACCGATGTAGCATTCAACCCAATCGGGAGAACGAAGAGATGTTCAAGATTGAAAAGCAATCCGCCAATCGGCTGGATATTGAGCTTCGCGGTACCATCAATATCGAAACCATGCGAACAGGATTGGATGCTTTGATCAAACAATCCAAAGATGTCGAAAGCGGCCAGATGCTCTATACGATCAGAGATTTCTCGATGCCAACCATCGGAGCCATTGGCATTGAAATGTCTCGCCTTCCCGCCCTCTTTAGCCTGCTCGGCAAATACGATAAATGCGCGGTGCTGAGCGATTCGAGCTGGTTGCGCAATGCTGCGACTGCCAAAGGGGCGCTTATTCCGGGTCTCGATATCATGAGTTTTGAGCTTGACGAGCGCGAGGCTGCAGAAGCTTGGCTGAGCGACCTATCTGCCTAGAGTGGCTCGCTGGTAAGCGAACCAGATCATTTAGGTTCTGCCGAAATTTCAAATCGAGGTTCTGGCGCGTATGGCAGCAGCCAATGTGCCCTCATCCAGATAATCAAGTTCACCGCCGACCGGCACACCGTGGGCCAGTCGGGTGATTTTCAGGTCGAAGCCTGCCAGCTGATCGGTGATGTAATGGGCCGTAGTCTGCCCTTCGACCGTGGCATTGACCGCAATCAGAATCTCGCGGATGCCGCCGACTGCTACCCTCTCAACAAGTTGGGGAATGGCCAGATCTTCTGGTCCAACACCATCAAGCGGCGACAACGTACCACCAAGTACATGATAAGCGGCGTTCATGGCAGCCGCTCTCTCAAGAGCCCAAAGATCGGCAACATCCTCGACAACGATGATCACGCTTTGGTCACGCGTTGGATCCGTGCAAATGGTGCAGGGATCAGAGGTATCGGCATTCCCGCACGTCGAACACAAGCCCACGCGCTCATTGGCTTCGACCATGGCGGCGGCCAGAGGGCTGAAGAGTTGTTCTTTTTTCTTGATCAGATGCAGGGCGGCGCGGCGAGCCGACCGGGGTCCAAGTCCCGGCACGCGGGCCAGAAGCTGGATCAGACGTTCAATTTCCGGTCCGGTGACTTTCTTGGCCATTCAATCTCTCGCAAACATGCCTTGGCAGAGGACCCAACAACTTGAAACCCGAAAGTCCGGGTTTCTTTGCTGGTTAAAACGGCAGCTTCATACCGGGAGGAATGGGTAGGCCTGCGGTAATTTCCTGGGTTTTCTTGGCAATCACGTCATCGAGTTTCGCCTTCGCGTCATTGTGGGCTGCAACGATGAGGTCCTCAAGAATCTCAGCTTCTTCCTCCTTCAACAAGGATGGATCAACAACCACAGATACCATCTGCCCTTTGCCTGCGAGCCTGACCTTCACCAAGCCGCCGCCCGAGGCGCCCTCGGCTTCCATAGCGGCAATCTCTTCCTGCATGTTCTGCATCTTGGACTGAACATCCTTGAGCTTACCCATCATTCCCATGATGTCTTTCATCACATTCTCCTGTTGGCTGGCGCGAGGACCGAATCTAGCTTTTAGAGAGCATCGCCATCTTCGCCATCAATTTCGGTTGGCAGAATATCGCCATCTTCGGATTCGCTCACACCTTTGGCAATAAATTCATCATCTGCGGCGGTAATACGTACATCAGTGACGCGCGCACCGGGAAACTGTTTGAGAATTGCGGCGACATCGGGGTCTTGGCGCGCATCGTTGACCAGTTCGTCACGACGCGCGATCTCAGACTCCACAATTGTCGGCGCGCCTGCCTCACGGCTCAACGCCACAGTCCACTTTGTTCCCGTCCAATCCTTGAGCTTCTTGATCAACTCGCCAGGCAGTGACGGGTTTGCGTCTTCCGTCAGATTGATCTCGATCCGACCGGGCTCAATGCGCACCAGTCGAACCATGGTACGGATCTGGATCTTGGTCTGGATATCGCGATGTTTGTCGGCAAGCGCCAGCAGGTCATCGAGCGAGCGCACCGGCACAATTTCGATCTCTGCAGCGGGCTCGGTGGCAGCTTGCGTCGGCGCAGGCTCACCTGAGTGGGCCAGATGCATGACCGGGCCAGAATGGGGTCCTGAGGGCCTGTCAGTGCCGCCATTGGCCACCATGCGGGCACCCGCGCCACCACCGCCACGCGTGGCGGTTGAGCCTGATCCCGTATTTCCCGGCTGGGAAGGGGCGGTACTGCCCGGTGAGTTCGACACACTACCATTGGCGATGATTTTCGCAGCATCTTCCGGAGAAGGAAGGTTGGCAGCATGGGCAATGCGGATCAACGCCATTTCGGCAGCAGATGATTGCCGCGTGGCGGTCTCCGTTTCGCCGATACCCTTGAGCAACATCTGCCACGTCCGCGATAAAACCGGGGTCGACAATGTCGCCGCCAATTCCGCACCGCGACTGCGTTCAATCTCGGTCAGCGAGGCATCTTCCGTGGCTTCGGGGACAAACTTCAACCGCGTAACCAAATGGGTCAAGTCAGCAAGATCAGAGAGCACAACGACCGGGCTGGCGCCCGCGTCGTATTGATCTCGATAATTTTCCAGCGCCGCGGTAACATCGCCAGCCATCAATTTGTCGAACAAATCCACAACCCGGGACCGATCAGCCAAGCCCAGCATCGCGCGAACAGTGGCAGCATCGACCTTGCCGCCGCCATGGGCGATTGCCTGATCAAGCAGGGAAAGACCATCCCGCACTGAGCCTTCGGCAGCACGTGCGATCATGACCAGCGATTCGTCGTCAACTTCGACTTCTTCGCTTCCAGCAATCTTGCGAAAATGGTCAACAAGCAAAGTCGCATCAATGCGTCTGAGATCAAAGCGTTGGCAACGCGAAAGCACTGTGATCGGAACTTTGCGGATTTCCGTGGTGGCAAATATGAATTTCACATGTGACGGAGGTTCTTCAAGCGTTTTCAGCAAGCCATTGAAAGCTTGCGTCGAAAGCATGTGAACCTCATCAATGATATAAACCTTAAAACGCGCTGATACGGGCCTGTAGCGCACTTGCTCGATGATATCGCGGATATCGTCAATCCCGGTATGAGAAGCCGCATCCATCTCAATGACATCAACATGGCGGCCATCCATGATTGCCTGGCAATTGTCACCCAGTTCGGTGAGATCAACCGTCGGCTGGTCGATCGTATCTGTCTTGTAATTGAGAGCGCGGGCCAGGATGCGGGCCGTGGTTGTCTTGCCGACGCCACGCACGCCAGTCAACATCCAGGCTTGTGCAATCCGTCCGGTCTCAAACGCATTGGTCAGCGTCCGTACCATCGGCGCCTGGCCGATCAGATCAGTAAAATCGCGCGGTCGATATTTTCGCGCCAGAACGCGATAGTCGGCCTGGCCTTTTTGGGGAGAATTCGCGCCTGTCAGATCATCCATACGTTGCGCATCAGCCCCTTGACGGAGGGTTTATCCTCAAAATTCGGTTGGGAGGCTGGCACGGTGACCCGTGCCTGGCTCGTTAGGGCTGCTTCCTTCCGGATCTGACCCGGTTGGCGAGTGGCTCGTCCACCACCAACCTCCCACGCCACATATCGTCAATTGCCGAGGTAAATGCAAGCCAAGGTCGGGAAAAAATGGTATGCAAACGGGCAAGATTGCGGGAGATTGCTTGGGGAGGATGTCAATGGCGCGTTTTACGCTCGACCGACGACTGGCAAATGACAGCATGTTGATCAGCCGTTTAGGGCTTTGCGAGCTCCGATTGATCAATGATGCCCGATGGCCTTGGTTGATCTTGGTTCCCCAGCGCGCCGGCATTGTCGAGTTTTTTGATCTTACCCCGCTGGACCAGACAATGTTGACTTTCGAGACCTCTTTAGTGGCCGAAGCCCTGAAAAAAGCTGCCAATTGCGACAAGATAAATCTCGGAGCACTGGGAAATGTCGTTGAGCAGTTCCATTATCATCTCGTGGCGCGTAATAAGGGTGACGCCAACTGGCCAGGTCCGGTCTGGGGTCATGGCAAAGCCATCCCTTGGAATGAACCGGCCAGAGACATCCTGATTGAAAACCTGCTGGAAGCTTTCTGACCCTATGCCTCATGGAATCTATGACAGCGCCGCCCCGCACGGCGAGGCCAGCCGCTTGGTTGCCTTTTCGCAAAACCGACTTGACCGGCAGTCTGAACATCGCACTGAAGACGACCTGCCAACCGCGGTTGCGGAACCGGAAACCCGCTATTTTGCCATTTGCGGGGGCCGGTTGGTCATGCGGGTGGGCGCAGAAAAGCCTGTAGGACTGCTTACTGGATCAGAGCTGGAAGCTCTTGAACCGGACACCGCAAATGCAATCCTGCTAGGGCGTACGGAAACCGGTGCCGCCCGCATTGCCATTTCAGTGGCATGTGAGGCTGATGCCCTGCCCGACGTCTACAAGGCCATCGACAGCCGCTCCATTTATCGCCAGCAATTGCTTAAACCGGAAACATTGGGCGCATATGCGCAGGCCAATAGTTTGATCCATTGGGGTATCACCAACCGCCATTGCGGTCGCTGCGGTGGTACGATGTTGGTGGAAGCTGGCGGCTACCGCCGCAAGTGCGAAAAATGCAATGGTGTCGTGTTTCCGCGGACCGACCCGGTGGTCATCATGTTAGTGACTGACGCAACAACCGACCGCTGCCTGTTGGGCCGGAGCGCGCATTTCCCGGAGGGAATGTATTCGGCGCTTGCGGGATTTGTCGAGCCTGGTGAAACGTTGGAGGACGCTGTCCGCCGCGAGACATTCGAGGAATCCGGTATCAAGGTCGGTCGGGTACGCTACCATGCGAGTCAGCCTTGGCCGATGCCCCATACGCTGATGATCGGTGTATTTGCCGAAGGTCTGAGTGTCGATATTGTTCGCGACACCATCGAACTTACGGATTGCCGATGGTTCTCACGCGAAGAGACCGAAGCAATGTTGCAAAGTTCGGCTGGCGTCAGTGATGGCGAAACTCCGCCGCCCGGAGCCATTGCGCACCGTCTGATGCGCGACTGGCTTGACTGGCCTTCCAAATAATCAGGTTTCTTGAAGAAAGCTGATCGATGCGGGCTGAAGCGCGTCGCGTTTAACCGGCTTCACGCTTTAATTCGCTGTTTTTTTGCATAACCTTTTCCCAAAACCGGCACCACTTCGGGAGAGATGCATTAGTCTTTTTCCTGCACCTCATTGAGAGTGTGGCGGAATGGATGGGCTGGATAAACACCAAGAATGGTAATTTCGCGTGAAAAGAAACCCAGTTCTTCCATTGCCCGGGCAACATGCTCTTCTTCGGGATGGCCGGTGATATCAGCGTAAAACTGGGTAGCGAAAAACTTGCCGCCGAGCTGATAACTCTCAAGTTTGGTCATGTTGACGCCATTGGTGGCAAACCCGCCCATCGCCTTGTAGAGCGCTGCGGGCAAGTTGCGGACCCGAAAGACAAATGTAGTGACGATCAGCTCGCCGTTCGTTGGCATCGGTGGAACCATCTGTTCGCGGGCCAACACGACAAAGCGCGTTACATTGCTCTCATTGTCCTCAACATTTTCAGCCAGAATCTCAAGATTGTAGAGACCTGCTGCAAGCCGTGGCGCAAGGGCTGCCATCGACCGATCGCCGGTTTCCGACACCAATCTGGCAGCGCCTGCGGTATCTCCTGCGACTGTCGGCTTCCACTTGTTCTTGCGGATGACATTGCGGCACTGGCCCAGTGCATGGATATGGCTGTGGACGGTGCGGATTTCTTCATGTTTGACACCCGGCAAGGTCATTAGCTGAAAATGAATCGGCATGAAATATTCGCCAATGATGCGCAGGTTGGATTCCGGCAACAAATGATGAATGTCAGCCACCCGGCCTGCGATCGTATTTTCAATCGGGATCATCGCCAGATCGGCTTCACCCTGTTCCAGCGCGATAAACGCGTCTTCAAAAGTCGCGCAGGGCAACGGCTCCATATCGGGATACATATCGCGGCACGCCATGTCGGAATTGGCGCCATTTTCGCCTTGGAAAGCGATGCGATTGGTCTTGGCTGTCATTTTGTGCGTCCTTCCCGTCAGGGGCAATTTCACCGACCGAACAGTCGGCGCGCTTTTTCCAGATCTTCCGGTGTATCCACACCCAGTGGGACCGTCTTAACGATCTCAACGTCAATGCGCATGCCATTTTCGAGCGCACGCAATTGCTCAAGCGATTCGCGGAGCTCCAAAGTGCCCGGTTTGAGCGCAACAAAACGCTCCAAGGCCTCGCGTCGATAAGCGTAGAGTCCAATATGATGGTAAAGGGGTCCTTCGCCATGGGGAGCGGTCGCACGGGTGAAATAGAGCCCGCGCAGGCGATCCGGCCCGATCGGGGTTCCAATCACCTTGACTATGTTCGGGTTGGTTTTCTCCACCTCGTCGGTAATTTCAACCGCGATGGTTGCGATATCGACTTCCGGGGATGATTCCAGCGGCAATACGGCGCGACGGATTGTCGCCGGTTCAATAGCGGGAATATCGCCCTGGACATTGACCACGGTTTGTACGCGTCCCTCCGAATCAAGAAGGTGCAAGGCTTCGGCAATTCTGTCTGATCCGGAAAGATGGTCGCTACGGGTCATAACGGCAGTAATTCCGGCGTTTTCAACACACTCACGAACCTCCGGCGCATCGGTTGCAACGGCCACATTCCCTATGTTCGCTTCCATTGCACGGCGCGCAACATGGACGACCATCGGAACGCCTGCGATCAGCGCCATGGGCTTGCCGGGCAGCCGGGATGACGCCATCCGGGCCGGTATGATCAACAATGTAGGTCCTTGTGGGCTTGCCATTGGGCTCGAAATCCTGAATTTAGGTTACGTGGAAACCTGTTGGTGTCATACAAAGCACTATTATCGGTGTTGCAACGGGCACGCAAAAGACATAGGTTCCGCGCGATTTCAAGACCGGTCCGGGATATTGATGCCCCGGTTCCCAACGGAGCGTTGCTGATGAATTCCTCTACCCTCAACACCGCCGCTGGCGCATTCCTTGGTGTCGTGTTCGTGCTTTTCACAGTTTCCATTGTTTCGGAAGGAATTTTTCATTCCGAAGCACCGGAAGAACCCGGCTTTGCGATTGTGGCAGCAGAATCAACCGGTGGTGACACTGCCGTGGCAGCCAGTGATGAACTGGCAGCAATTGGCCCACTTCTCGCCAGCGCCGATGCGGCAGCCGGTGAGAAAGTATTCAAGAAATGTGCGGCTTGCCACACCGTCGAGCCAGGCGGGGCCAATAAGGTCGGTCCTGCGCTTTATGATATCGTCAATCGTCCTATCGCTGTCCACGAAGGTTTCAACTATTCTACTGCCTTGAAGGAATATGCGACCACGGCGAATACCTGGACATATGAGAACCTCAACAAATTCCTGCATGCGCCGAAGAAGGACGTTCCCGGCACTGCAATGGGTTTTGCGGGTCTTAAGAAAGAAGACGACCGGGCAAATCTCTTGGCATATCTGCGTCAACAGGCTGCAAGCCCTGCAGATTTGCCAAGTGCTGATGCCGCGCCGGTGGAAGAAACAGCCGCTCCAGCAGAAGAAGCTCCTACTACAGAAGCCACCGCACCAACTGCGGAAGCTCCAGTTGATGGCGAAGATACCAACGGCAATAACTGAGACCAGTATCTTTTTACCTGAGAGACGATTTGGAAGGCCGGGATCATTCCCGGCCTTTTTGTGTCTTGATCAACAGCACCGAAATACAGTGGAGTGTCAATTTGAACAGAAAGCCTGTTTTTGGCCAAACATTGATTTATGCTAGGTGAGAAATAACCAACCGGAGAAAGCAATGTCCCTGGCCCAGCGCCTGATTTTTCTTGTCGCAATTTTGTTGATCAACGTCATTTCCCCAGATGGGCGGGCGCAAGACGGGGAATGGCGCCATGCGCTGGCTGTAGTGGGCGAGGCCAAGTATCAACCCGATTTCAAGCGCTTTGATTTCGTCAATCCAGATGCACCCAAAGGCGGCAAACTCGATCTGAGCGAGCTGGGATCATTTGATTCTTTTAATCCAATTCCGTCAAAGGGCGACCTGGCCGACGGACTGCAACTGGTTCTCGAGCCTTTGATGGTTGCGGCTGAAGACGAGATTGCAACGAGCTACGGACTTCTCGCCGAAGCTGTGAAATACCCTTCCGATTTCTCATCTGTGACATTTCGCCTGAGAGAAGGCGCCCGGTGGCATGATGGAGAGCCAGTAACCCCGAACGACGTGATCTGGTCGTTTGAACAGGCGGTCAAGCTTAACCCATCGCAGGAATTCTACTATCGTCATGTGACTGAAGCCAAAAAAACAGGCCCCCGAGAAATTACTTTCAGTTTTGATGAGAAAAACAACCGCGAGCTGCCAAAGATAGTGGGGGATCTGCTTGTCTTGCCAAAACACTGGTGGGAAGCTGAAGGCGCTGACGGCAAGGCCCGCGACATCAGGGAATCCACGCTTGAGCCCATCATGGGGTCCGGCCCCTATCGAATTGACCAGGTCAGTTCCGGTGACAGCATCACTTACCAGCGCGTTGAGAATTATTGGGGCAAGGATATCAATGTCAGTATCGGGCGGCACAATTTCGATACCATCAAGTACACCTATTACGGTGATCGCAATGTGGAATTCGAATCCTTCAAGGCTGGCAACACCGACCTGTGGATGGAAAACGAGGCCAAACGCTGGGCCACTGCTTATGATTTTCCCGCAGTAGAGTCAGGACAGATAACGAGGGAGGTGCTGGAAAATCCCTATCGCTCGGTTGGAGTCATGGTTGGATTCATTCCCAACATGCGGCGCGAAAAATTCGCTGACGCCCGTGTTCGCCGGGCGCTCAATTATGCCTTTGATTTCGAATCTCTCAACAAGCTGATCTTCTTTGATCAGTATTCGCGGATCAACAGCTATTTCTTCGGTACCGATCTGGCATCTTCCGGATTGCCGGAAGGTCAAGAGCTTGAGATCCTGGAATCAGTCCGAGGCCTTGTGCCCGATAGTGTGTTCACAACGCCTTTTGAAAACCCGATCAACGGCAACGACACGAGGCTCCGGGTCAACCTGCGTGAGGCGGTCAAGCTCTTTGGCGAGGCCGGGTATGAAATCCGGGGCACAAAAATGGTCAACGCCGAAACCGGCGAACCGTTCAGCTTCGAGATTCTCTTGAACTCACCGATTATCGAGCGTGTCGCGCTACCCTATGCGCAAAACCTCAAGCTTATCGGGGTGGAAGCCACAGTGCGTTCGGTGGAAGACGCGCAATACACCCGCAGACTTCGGACCCGCGACTTTGATATTACCTACAATGCCTGGAGCCAGGGGCTATCACCGGGCAACGAGCAGCTTGAATACTGGGGGTCGGAATCAGCTGATCGCGAAAGCTCGCGCAATTACGCTGGCATCAAGGATGCCGGAATTGATGCGCTTATCCGGAAAGTGATCTTTGCTGATGACAGAGAATATCTGATAGCGGCAACGCGCGCGCTCGACCGGGTGCTGCTGGCAAATGACTACGTGGTGCCCAGCTACACCAGCCGTTCATTGCGGGTTGCCTATTGGACCAAACTCAAACATCCCGCCGAGTTGCCCCACTACGGCATCGGTTTTCCCGATATCTGGTGGGAAGAACAGTAAAGATAAGGCGTTTCGGGCTTGCGAAGCGTGGCACATTGGATTCTGAATCGGCAAATGCGAATCAGTCGGCAGAAGCCGAAGGACGGGCGATTGTCGGGATATCATTGCACATACCACCCAAAAGGTGACGAACTGCAAATGTGGTGGGTTGGCTAATGGGAAATTATGTTCTCCGGCGATTGCTGCTGATGATCCCGACCATCGTGGGAATTATGGCGCTATCCTTCATCATTGTGCAATTTGCGCCAGGGGGACCTGTCGAGCAGGTTATCGCTCAGCTAACCGGACAGGGGGATTCGACCAACCAGCGAATTTCCGGTGGCGGAGATCAGCAAGGCGCCGCACTGGATACAACCGGCGGCGACATCACTTCGCAGTATCGCGGCGCGCAGGGGCTGGATCCGGAATTCATCGCCCGGCTTGAAAAGCAGTTCGGCTTTGACAAACCGCCTCTTGAGCGCTTTCTCGGCATGATGTGGGACTATGCCCGCTTTGATTTCGGCGAAAGCTATTTCCGCTCCATCAGCGTCATTGATCTGATCGCGGAGAAACTGCCGGTTTCAATTTCGCTTGGCGTCTGGGTTTTGCTGCTTTCATACCTGATCTCGATTCCACTGGGCATCCGCAAGGCCGTTACTGACGGCTCCAAGTTCGATGTCTGGACCTCGGGAGTGGTGATTATCGCCTATGCGGTTCCGGGTTTTCTGTTCGGTATCATGCTGATCGTGGTTTTTGCGGGGGGCTCATTTTTCGACTGGTTTCCGCTCAGAGGCCTGACATCCGACAACTGGGAATCACTGTCCTGGCCGAACAAGATCATCGACTATTTCTGGCATCTTTTGCTGCCCCTGCTGGCGCTGGCGCTGGCCTCTTTTGCGACCACGACACTGCTGACCAAAAACTCCTTCATCGATGAAATCCGCAAGCAATATGTGGTCACCGCCCGCGCCAAGGGGCTCAGCGAACGGCAAGTGCTTTACGGCCATGTTTTCCGCAACGCCATGCTGATCATCATTGCAGGCTTTCCCGGTGCCTTCATTGCCGCGTTCTTCTCTGGTTCCTTGCTGATCGAAACCATCTTCACACTTGATGGACTGGGTCGATTGGGTTTTGATTCGATTGTCAAACGGGACTATCCGGTGGTTTTTGCCACGCTTTACATCTTCTCGCTGATGGGGCTGGTAATCGGACTTGTTTCCGATCTCATCTACACTTGGGTTGATCCCCGCATCGACTTTGAAAAGAGGGATGTGTGATGAGCGGTGCTGTGGGAAATACCGATAAGCCAATCGAAACCGGTCGTCCGAAAGGCTGGTTATCACCAACCAATCGCCGCCGCTGGTCCAATTTCAAGGCCAACAGGCGCGGATACTGGTCGTTGTGGATTTTCGGCATCTTGTTCCTTCTGAGTCTGTTTGCCGAACTCATCGCCAATGACCGGCCGATCGTTGCGTCCTATCAAGGCGAAATCCTGTTTCCGGTACTTGTGGACTATCCTGAATCCAAATTTGGCGGCTTTCTGGCGCAAACCAATTACCAAGATCCCTTTATCCGTGACGAGATTGAAACCAATGGCTGGATGGTCTGGCCGCCAATCCGTTATTCCTACCTCACGGTAAATTCCTTCATTCCCCATTCCGCTCCAACAGCGCCATTCTGGACGATGGACAAAGCCGAGTATTGTTCAGGCTATCCCAATGGTGTTGAAGACCCCGATTGCAGTCTGGGGACACTTAACTGGCTGGGCACGGATGATCAGGCCCGGGATGTCTTTTCCCGGACAATCTACGGATTTCGGATTTCGGTGCTGTTCGGATTGACCCTGACACTTTTCTCGGCACTCATCGGCATCGCAGCCGGTTCGGTCCAGGGCTATTTCGGCGGCTGGATCGACTTGTTGATGCAACGTTTCATCGAGATTTGGTCGTCGTTGCCAGTGCTTTACGTGCTGCTGATCATCGCAGCGGTTTTGCCGCCGGGTTTCTGGATTCTGCTTGGAATCATGCTGTTGTTTTCATGGACAGCTTTTGTCGGGGTGGTTCGAGCAGAGTTTTTCCGGGCGCGCAATTTTGAATATGTCAACGCAGCCCGTGCCCTTGGTGTGAGCAACACGACCATCATGTACCGGCACCTGTTGCCGAATGCGATGGTGGCAACGCTGACATTCCTGCCGTTTATTCTGTCAGGATCAATTACCACATTGACGGCGCTGGATTTCCTCGGTTTCGGGCTTCCGCCCGGCTCCCCCTCATTGGGTGAACTGATCGCACAAGGAAAAAAGAACCTGCAATCGCCATGGCTCGGTCTGACCGCCTTTTTCACGATCTCGATCATGTTGTCGCTGCTGATTTTCATTGGCGAGGCAACCCGTGACGCCTTCGACCCGAGGAAGACGTTCAAATGATTGCAAAGAATGAACCCATGCTCTCGGTGCGCAATCTATCTGTCGCTTTCCAGCAGGAGGGGCGCACGCAACTGGCGGTTAAAAACATCGACTTCGATATCGCCCGAGGTGAAACCGTGGCGCTGGTTGGTGAATCGGGATCGGGCAAATCAGTGTCGGCATTGTCGATCCTGAAGCTGCTGCCCTATCCGGCTGCAAGTCATCCATCGGGAGAAATTCACTTCAAGGGCCAGAATCTCCTTGGTGCCTCTGAGCAGGGATTGCGAGCAGTCCGTGGCAATGACATCACGATGATATTTCAGGAGCCGATGACTTCGCTCAATCCGCTGCATTCAGTGGAACGACAAATTGCAGAAATTCTGGCGCTGCATCAGGGATTGAGCAAAAATGCTGCCCGATCAAAAATCGTCGAGCTGTTGACTCAGGTTGGCATTCGCAATCCTGAGAGCAGACTTACCGCCTATCCCCACGAATTGTCCGGCGGACAGCGTCAACGGGTAATGATCGCCATGGCGCTGGCCAATCGGCCGGAACTGCTGATTGCAGACGAACCGACAACGGCGCTTGATGTGACAGTGCAGGCGCAGATCCTCGAATTGTTGGCAAATTTGAAATCTCGCCACGGCATGTCGATGCTTTTCATCACCCATGATCTCGGGATTGTGCGCAAATTTGCCGACCGGGTCTGTGTGATGACTGATGGCGAGATCGTGGAGACCGGGCCAACCGAGCAGATTTTCTCCAATCCACAGCATGCCTACACCAAACATTTGCTGGCCGCCGAACCAAAGGGCGATCCGCTGGAGCGCCATGACGGCGCAGAGACCGTCATGGAAGCACGAGATGTCAAGGTCTGGTTTCCCATAAAGAAGGGCCTGTTTCGCCGCACGGTGGACCATATCAAGGCCGTTGATGGCATTTCGCTTGAACTCAAAGCCGGGCAGACACTCGGTGTGGTTGGCGAGTCGGGATCTGGAAAAACGACATTGGGGCTGGCATTGATCCGGCTGATTCGTTCAAAAGGTGAAATCCTGTTTGACGGTCAACCCGTACATACACGCAGCTTCAAGGAGATGAAGCCGCTTCGCAGTGCTTTGCAAGTTGTGTTCCAAGACCCTTTTGGCTCGTTATCGCCCCGCATGTCGATTGCTGACATCGTTGGCGAAGGCTTGGCCATTCATGCGCCCGATCTTTCACCAACAGAGCGTGACGAACAAGTGGTTGGCGCGCTTGAAGAGGTTGGTCTCGATCCCGCCACCCGCTGGCGGTACCCGCATGAATTTTCCGGAGGCCAACGGCAGCGCGTTGCCATTGCCCGCGCTATGGTGCTCAAGCCGCGCTTCGTCATGCTGGATGAACCCACTTCGGCCCTCGACATGAGCGTTCAGGCACAAGTCGTCGATTTGTTGCGTGAGCTGCAGAACAAGCACAATCTGGCCTATTTGTTCATCAGCCACGATTTGAAGGTTGTTCGTGCCTTGGCCAATGACGTGATGGTCATGCGGGCGGGCCGAATTGTTGAACAGGGCTCGGCAACGCAGATTTTTGACGCTCCGAAAGACGATTATACAAAGGCGCTGATGGCGGCTGCGTTTGAACTGGAATCGCATCCCGTAACCGCAGCGAACGACACATGAGCAAAAAAGGCAAGATTCTGCTGGCGGTCACCGGCTGGGACCCGATTGTGTGGAAACGGGAACTGGAGAAATGCGCGCCAGACCGAGAGGTACTGCTTGAGCCGGAAGGTGATGTAGATCCGTCAATTCACTATGCCGTGGTTTGGAAACAGCAACCTTCTCTTCTGTCCAAGCTTCCCAATCTCAAGGCAATCTTTTCGTTGGGTGCGGGTGTCGACCACATCTTTCATGATGACAATTTGCCAGACGTGCCCATCGGACGAATTGTATCACCTGACCTGACCATGCGCATGAGTGAGTATGTTATCTGGCGCGTGCTTGATCACCACCGCCATGGGGCTCTTTATCGCCAGCATCAGACTGCGCACCAATGGAATGAGATTGAAAACCAGCCGCCCGCCAGCAAAGTTACAGTCGGCATCATGGGAATGGGCGAATTGGGTCGTGATGCAGCACAAAAACTAGGCTTGCTTGGCTTTCGTGTCACTGCATGGTCGCGTCGCCCGCAGCAGGTCGACGGGGTGGAGTGCTATCACGGAGCCGGTGGATTTGACGGCTTTCTTGCTTCAGCCAATATATTCGTTGTATTGCTGCCACTCACTCCCGAAACCCGCGGCATACTCAATCTCCGGACCTTTGGCCGGATGACCCGGTACGATCATTTCGGCGCACCGGTAGTGATCAATGCCGGCAGAGGCGGACTTCAGGTTGAATCCGATATCATCCAAGCACTCGACGATGGCGTGCTCAGTGCCGTTTCGCTGGATGTTTTTGAGCACGAGCCGTTGCCCGAAAACAGCCCATTATGGGATCATCCGAAGATTACGATCACACCCCATGCGGCCGCATCCTCCAGCCCGTCAGCGCTGGTCGGCTCAATTGTTGATGAGATGGATGCCTGTGATCGTGGCGAGCAAATTGCCAATCTCGTAAACAAGTCTGCTGGCTACTAACACAGCCCTCGTCAGGGGCGCCGGAAACCGGTTGGCTCCCCATAATGGGGGCGAATGCGGGCAATCGCATCGGCGCGCCTTTCCCGGGTTACCGACATGGTAGCACCGGAGGCATGCAGGATCATCTCCTCGTCTTCGACAAAGGCGACGTGACCTTTCCAGAACACAAGATCGCCCCGCTGAAAACCATCAATATCAGGATCAATCTGCTCGCCCAGGCTTGCCGCCTGTTGATCGGAATCACGCGGCGCTGATTTGCCGGTCATGGCCAGAGCGAGTTGTACCAACCCCGAGCAATCGATGCCGAATCCCGAGCGCCCACCCCAGAGATAGGGCGTTTTCTGAAACTGGCTTGCCACATCGACTGCATCGATGTCCGATTGAGCAGCAAGCGTACGGCAATGGCTTGCTATGACTGCACTGCCGTCTTCCAAAACCAAAAATCGTGTGGAGCGGGTTGTCGTTTCAGTTGCGATACTTAGTCGGCTACCTATCGAAATGGCGTTGGTGACCGGCAACTTCATATCCGGACCGGGATAAATAAAAGTTCGGGGATTGACGACCACATGAGTGGATTGGACCGGGTCTTTCACAAGGGCAGCTTCGGATACATAGCCAACATAGGAATCGGATTCACTTTTGATCCAGGCCCACCCTTCATGTCGGTCGAAAACAAGCACTGTTTCGCCGAGCAACAGTTGGGTGGAGATGGAAGCCTGATGGTCAGGAATGGATCTGACGTCGACAATTGGCGAAACGACCTGGGCAGGCTCACCCTCTACGAAACGCGTTGCTTCCACCCGCCCTTCGAGGCCGAACTCGGCAATATCCGGTCGAAATGCAAACAGCCGGGGATCGAGACCCTTGGTCATTCAATCACTCCATCACGCGGCAGGTTGGCAGCTACCTGAATGACGATGTCACCGAATTTCTGAACAAACAAGGCTCCCTCGACAGTACGCTTGATGATAACGTTGCGCCGATCGCGCTCATCGCGGACCCGCCGGACCAAACCCCGATTTCCCATTGTATCCAGCGCTCTGGTGATGACCGGTTTGGTAACACCCAGCTTTGCCGCCAGCCCGCGCACGGTGTGGGGCGGCGGTGCAAGATAGATGTGTAACAAAATACCGAGCTGGCGGATGGTGATATCGGGGCCAACCAGCTCCAATTGGGCGAGCGTCGCTGCGTGCCAAAGCCCCAACGCTTGGGTCGGTCTGAGGTCAATGGCCAATTCCTACACCCCTATTTTGTTTCGGTACCGATCCTTTCTAACCAATCCGTTGATTTTGGCAAGTCCACCTATTTTTGCGTCAATGCCAGATATCGGTAGATGGCGCGAACCGCGTGGGCCTGGCCGCCAATTGGTGCATGGGGTTGAGCTTTCGGAGTCCAGCCAAAAATATCGAAGTGACACCACGGAATACCGGGTTCAACAAATCGCTTGAGAAACAATGCGGCAGTTATGGAGCCGGCAAAACCGCCTGATGGCGCGTTCGTCAGGTCTGCGGCGCGGGTCTCAAGCATAGTTTCGTAAGGTTGATACAGGGGCATGCGCCAAAGCGGATCGCTGATGGTTTTTGCGGCCTGTTCAAAGCCCGATGCCATCGCATCATCATCCGTGTAGTAAGGCGCAAGATCAGGCCCCAGCGCAACGCGGGCTGCACCGGTCAAAGTCGCCATATCAATGATCATGTCGGGCTTGTCTTCACAGGCATAGGCCAGCGCATCCGCCAGCACCAACCTACCTTCTGCATCAGTATTGTCGATCTGCACGGTATGGCCTTTACGGCTGGTCAGAATGTCGCCGGGGCGGAAAGCATTTCCGGCGACCGAGTTTTCCACAGCCGGAACGAGAACACGCAGATCGACCGGCAAACCCGCATCCATGATCATCAATGCCAGGCCAAGGACATTGGCTGCCCCACCCATATCTTTTTTCATCAGAAGCATCGAAGAACCTGGCTTGAGGTTCAGCCCGCCAGTGTCAAAACACACGCCTTTGCCGACCAGTGTCACTTTTCGAGCGCCCTTCTTGCCCCAGCGCATGTCGAGCAGACGTGGCGCGGAGTCAGAGGCCCTCCCGACAGCATGAATCAAAGGGAAGTTTTTCTTGATCAGATCGTCGCCGGAAACCGTTGTGACTTTCGCCTTGTAGTGACTGGCCAGTCCTCGAAATACAGCTTCCAGATCATCCGGCCCCATGTCGTTGGTCGGGGTATTGATCAGGTCACGTGTCAGGTTCACTCCCGAAGCTATGCGCCCAATCTCATCTCGTTGAGCAGCATCGGGAACCACCAACCTGACCTTCTTGGCGGCTGTTTTTTTGTAACGATCAAACCGGTAAGCCCCGAGAACAAATGCCAGGAGGTGAGGCGCTTGATCACCCTCTTTCGCCAAATGCCAGTTACCTTCAGGCAGTACGCCAGATAATTGGCCAGCAACAAACGGATGTGCATCGGTTTCACCCAGACCGAACAGGCAGCCGGCCAGTTGGCCATCACTTCCCTGCAAAAACAAATGGCTTCCTTCGACGCCCTTAAATCCAGACATGGTTGCAAACCGCACAATTGTTTCAGGTAAACCCGCTTCATTGAGTTGGTCTTTTGCTACAAGGTAAACCGGGAGGCTTTGCTTGTCGGACTTGATCAAGGGAAGCTCGGCTTGGATGAACTGGAAGGGTGCCATTCAGGGTCTCCGGAATCGAGGAACTGGCGCGGTTGTGCAACTGTCGCGTTAACATTTGGTTAGGGTTAACAGATTATTGATCAAAGGAGGAATACCGTAGTCGGAATTTCGCGCAGATGCCAACGAACTCATTCGGCCACGATCCGATCCGGTAGGGCAAACAGGACACGACCATGGGCAAAAACAAGCCAGGTAAAGATCTCTTCCGTCAACTCTCGGTTACAGCAGCCACTGTCTTGGTAGCCGTTTCGCTGGCCGGATGTGCATCGAAATCGTCGATGACGACCGGTTCGGTTCCCCGGCTGGGCAAGCAAGTGGAAAAAATGAACGCCACAGAGCTTTCCCGCGCTTCGGAACGCTATGGCCAGGCCTATGAGAAAAACCCGAAGGACGCAGGGATCGGCATGCAATATGCCGCCATGCTTCGGATGGCCGGAAAGAACGACCAAGCACTCTCTGTAATGGAACAGGTGGCCATTCATAACCCTACTGACCGGACTGTTCTGGCCGCCTACGGCAAGGCATTGGCCGGCGCCGGCGCGCTGCAGAAAGCCCTTGATACCATTCGGCGGGCACAAACTCCTGACCGCCCGAGCTGGCAGTTGCTATCGGCGGAAGGGGCAGTTCTCGATCAATTGGGAAATGCCAGCGAAGCACGCGACCGCTATCGAAAAGCACTGGAAATCAAGCCCGATGAATCTTCGATTCATTCCAATCTGGGCATGTCCTACCTGCTTGCTGGCGATTTAAGAACAGCCGAGACATACCTCCGCAAGGCTGCCAACCTGCAAGGTGCAGACAGCCGCGTGCGGCAGAACCTGGCATTGGTAGTTGGCCTGCAGGGCAGGTTCCCTGAAGCGGAAACAATTGCCAGGGCGGAACTGTCGCCAGAGCAGGCTCAGGCCAATGTCGACTATTTGCGTAATATGCTGTCGCAGCAGAACGCTTGGGCGAAGCTCTCAGACAAAGACAAGGGCAATACCAACTGATTTGACGAAACGATGCTGGTCCTCGATCAGCGCGTGTCAGGGGTTGATTTCTCCCAGGCCATCAAATGACAAACAGAACAAGCCGGACGAGTGGTAAACTCCGTCCGGCTTTTTTGTAGGCGCTTTGAATTGATTTTGATTGTCAGTGACAGATTTGCCTGATCAACCCTGGAAATTGTCCATTACCTGGATCATGGCCGGTCCAAGGATCACACCAATGAGAACCGGCAGGAAAAACAGAATCATCGGAACAGTCAATTTCGGCGGCAGCGCAGCAGCCTTCTTTTCAGCTTCCGTCATACGGTGGTCACGGCTTTCCTGAGCCAGCACCCTTAATGCCTGCGCGATGGGCGTACCGTAGCGCTCCGCCTGCAACAACGCCTGGGTAACCGATTTGACCATTTCAAGGTCGGTACGTTTGCCGAGATTCTCAAAGGCCATACGCCGATCCTGAAGATAGGACAGTTCTGCAGTGGTCAGCAGGAACTCTTCTGCCAAGGCGGTTGACTGAACGGCGATTTCTTCAGCCACGCGTTTCATTGCAGCTTCAATCGAGACACCGGATTCGACGCATATCAACATCAGGTCGAGGGCATCCGGCCAAGCCAGTTTGATGGATTTCTGGCGTTTGCCGGCCTGATTTGAAACGTACATGTTTGGTGCATAGAAGCCGGCATAGGCAGCAACAATGACTGCCAGTACCCGCATCATGAATGGTTTGTCGACCAAATTCTCAAGGACAAAGACATAAATGACTGCACCAGCCAAAAACACAAACGGCAATACCAGCCGCGCAAACAAAAACATGTTGAGGGCATTTTGTGTGCGGAAACCAGCGGTTTTCAACTTGGCGAGTGTTGCCTCGTCGGCGAGCGCATTGCGCAGATTGAGTTGATCAACAATGTTGCGGATAGACTGATTGTTCTGGGAGCGCAGACCCGGACGTTGCTGCTTCTGATCCGCATTCAAGCGAGATCGCTCGCGGGCACGTATCTCCTCGCGCTCAAGAGCAGCTGACTTCATCCGCTGGTCGAGATCGCCCTTTTCGAAATAGGGCATCAAAACGGTAAAAAGAGTCGCAAAAACCGCTATCGAAACCAGAATTGGCACCAAAACTGCCGGGTCGGTCAGTGATTCCATCAAAGAGGTGATCATTCCCGACTCCTATACTTCGAAATTGATCATGTTGCGCATGACAAAAATACCGATCGACATCCAAATGCCTGAGGCAAGCAAAATCAGGTGCCCGCGCGAATCGTTGATCAACACGAGGATGTAATCAGGCGAAGTGAGGTAAACCAGAAACGCAACGATGAATGGCAGAGCGCCAATGATCACGGCTGAGGCCTTGGCTTCCATGGACAAGGCATTGACCTTGGCTTTCATCTTTTTGCGGTCGCGCAAAACCCGTGAGAGGTTCCCCAATGCTTCGGACAAATTTCCGCCGGCCTGGGCTTGAATCGCGATAACGATAGCAAAGAAGTTTGCCTCGGAGAGCGGTACACGTGAATGAAGCCGGGCACAGGCATCAGGAACATTCAACCCGACCTGCTGCGCTTCGACGACACGACGAAACTCGGTACGGACCGGTTCCTGTCCCTCATTGGCAATCATCCGGATGGCATCGTTTAGTGGCAAGCCGGACTTGATTGAGCGCACCATGATATCGAGTGCATTGGGGAATTCATTTAGAAATGCCTTCATCCGCCGAGCACGCAAAAAACCGATAATCCAGCGGGGCAGACCCAGCGATCCGACCACAAACGTACCGCCGGCAACCAGCAGATTGCCGTTGGAGATGAACATCGCAAAGGCCAGAAAAGTGCCCAAGATCACCGAAAAAATATAAAACTGACGCATTGAAATAGTCAGGCCTGCCTGCATGATCTTGTCAGGCAGCGGCGGTGATTTCCGACGGTCGTTTTCTTTCTGCTTTTCTTCGAGCCCTTTTAGCTGCTCCTGCATCGATTTGCGACGCTTGTTGGCCTCGGCCATGCGATCACGTGCTGCATTGACCTTGCCACGGTCCGTTTCCGCTGCCTTGATCCGTTTGAGTCGACTGGTCGTTATTTTTTCGGCTTCCAGTCGATTGTAAAGAACACCATAGCCGAGCGCGCCGGCAGCAAGAGCGGCCAACCCGATAATGGCAACAAGGGTCATATCCAATCCAAACACAGGCGTAATCCTAAACAGACTGTTGTTCCATGGCATCAAGTGCGGCAGCGAGGCGCTTGTCTTCACCGTAATAGCGGGCGCGATCCCAGAAGTTTGGACGACCGATGCCGGTAGAACTGTGCTTTCCGATCAGTTTGCCGGCTGAATCTTCACCGAGAATTTCATAACGAACCAGATCCTGGGTGATGATTACGTCGCCTTCCATTCCGGTCACCTCGGTAATGTGGGTGATACGGCGTGAACCATCGCGAAGTCGGGCTGCCTGAACAACCACATCGATTGATCCGCTGACCATTTCGCGCACGGTTTTGGCAGGAAGCGTGAAGCCGCCCATGGCAATCATCGATTCAATACGGCTCAGGCACTCGCGCGGGCTGTTGGAGTGAATGGTACCCATTGAACCATCATGACCGGTATTCATGGCCTGCAGGAGATCGAAAACCTCGGGCCCGCGAACCTCACCAACAATGATGCGTTCGGGGCGCATACGCAGGCAGTTCTTGACCAGATCACGCATGGTCACTTCGCCTTCACCTTCAATATTGGGAGGCCGTGTTTCCAGACGCACCACATGGGGTTGCTGAAGTTGAAGTTCGGCGGAGTCTTCGCACGTGATGACACGTTCGTCTTTATCGATGTAGCCGGTCAGGCAGTTGAGCAGCGTGGTTTTACCCGAACCGGTACCGCCGGAGATAACGATGTTACAGCGGCAGCGACTGATGATCTGCAGAATTTCTGCGCCTTCAGGGGTGATCGCGCCGAAGCGCACCAACTGATCAAGGGTGAGCTTGTCTTTCTTGAACTTGCGAATGGTCAGTGCTGCGCCGTCAATTGCCAGTGGTGGCGCAATGACGTTGACACGGCTTCCGTCGGGAAGGCGTGCGTCGCATATCGGACTCGATTCATCCACCCGCCTGCCGACCTGACTGACTATGCGCTGACAGATCGAAAGCAGTTGGGCATTGTCTCTGAACCGAACATCGGTTTCGAGCATCTTGCCCTCAACTTCAATGTAGGTGGTACCGGATCCATTGACCATGATATCGGCGATGTCGTCGCGCGCCAGCAGTGGCTCCAACGGCCCATAGCCAAGGACGTCATTGCAGATGTCGTCAAGTAGCTCCTCTTGCTCGGCAATCGACAGGGCAAAGTTTTTGATCGTGATGATATCGTTGACGATATCGCGAATTTCTTCGCGCGCGCTTTCAGCATCAAGCTTGGCCAGTTGCGACAGATCGATCGTGTCGATCAGAGCAGAGAAAACCTGACTTTTGGTATCATAGTAAGCCTCGTTACGCTGTGATTTCCTGCGCGCTGGCTCTTCTTTCTGGCTGATCGGTACGCCTTTGGAAGAACCACCCGATGGCAATGCCGTTGAGGTTTTTGGCGCGTCAGGCGATGCAGATGCACCGGCAGCAACAGAGCTGTCAATTGACGGCCCGGTGTCCTGGGGAGGGTTCGCCGCTTGCTCGACGGAATGGTCAGCAACAGCAAACTCATCGTCGAGTGGCGGCGCATCAGTTACAGCAAGCTGTGTCGAATGCGATTGTTCCTGTGCGGGAGCCATTTTCGTCGGCGCTGCCTGAGTTGGTGCAGCAGGTTTCGGCGCCGCAGGAGCCGGAGACACCTGAAACGGTTTGGATGATTGGCCGATTGAACGTTTTCCGAACATTACTGACTTCCACTCAACGGTTGAATTCCTAGCGACCAAGAAGCCCCATCAAGCCCGAAAGGCCTGATTTTTTGCGTTTTTTGGTTTCTGATCGCCCTGTTACGATGTGGGCCAACTGGGAGATTGATTCTGCTATTGGTGACTTGCTATTGGCTTCACCAATCATAAGGCCGGAATTCGATGCATCCCCAAACAGCAGTGCTTCGAAAGGTATAATCGCAACCGGCTCAATCCCCAGAGGCTCGCAGAAAACATCGATCGCGATTTCCGGGCGCTTTGCGACACCCACCTGATTGAGAACCAAAAGGGGTGGGGTGTCGTTGGGGCGCAGTTTGGCCAGCGTATCGTAGAAATTCTTGGTGTTGCGCAGATTGGCCAAATCCGGTGTGGCGGTAATTACGATCTCGTCAACATTGGTCAGAATCTGTCGCGTCCATGCATTCCATGCATGCGGGATGTCGAGAATCGATACCGGCGCATTGCGCTGGAGAATATCAAGAACCGGCAGGAAGGCATCGCCTTCGAAATCGTAGGTCCGATCCAACATTGATGGCGCGGCCAACATGGAAAGATGCTGCGAGCATTTGGCCAGCAGCCGGTCCAAAAACACTTCATCCAACCGATCCGGAGAATTGACCGCCTCGGAGATGCCTTGTGCAGGGTCATTATTGAAATCGAGATTGGCGGTACCGAATGCGAGGTCGAGATCGGCCAGAATGGTTTCACTTTCGAACAGCTCGGAAATGCTCCAGGCGCAATTGTGGGCGATCGTTGAAGATCCTACTCCACCTTTCGCCCCGATGAATGCGATGGATCGACCCAGAGGGGCGGCATCGGGATCAACAAAGATTGCGGAAATGACGCTGATGATGTCTGCCATCGAAACCGGTGCAACGATATACTCGGAAATGCCGTTACGGATCAGTTCCCTGTAAAGGGTCACATCATTGACGTGGCCAACGATAACAACGCGCGTTTCAGGATCACACACTTCTGCCAATTGGGCCAGATCCGCCATCAGATTCTGCGTGTTCTGACTGGTCTCAAGGATCAACAGATTGGGGGTCGAACTGCCAGCATACATGTTGGCCGCAGCTTGAACGCCTCCCGAATTGATCCGGGCATGTACTTTTGCCATGCGTCGATCCTGGGTGCACCGGTCCAGCGTCTGAGCGAGACCATCGGTTTCGCAGAAAGCATGAATTGAGATACGCGGCAGCGGGCGAATACGATCGACGTCCGAATGATCTTCAACCGCGGCTTCCGGTGCCGGCGTCTCTTGAATGGGCGTATAGTCTAAATTCGACATCGAAATTTTCCTGGTTCAAACCGTTTGCTTCACTATTTGGTTTAATCTTCCGCCAGTCCGGCTCCGTTGGCGCGGAAACTTTCAATAACGACACCGCGACGTTCGGCATCAATTGAAGTCATCCCACGTGGACCAAGAAGATCACCCGGGTTAGCTATTTGGGCGGCCAGATTGCTTTGGCTGGAGCAACCGAAATTCTTGTAATTACGATTTTCGTCGGCATTTTTGAGCATGTCTTCGGACCACCGTCCGCACTCGCCGGTCGAGGCTGTAGTTGACAAGAACGAAATCCGGATCGGCGCAGCATCCTGCGGCGATATGGACGGATAAGTGGTGGTCAACAAGCGATCTGCCGGAATACCTTCGGATTTCAGAATTTCAATTATCTCGCGCGAGACAGCATTCGCCGCACCCGCATTGGCGGAATTTACAGGGACCATGATCTGGATGGTACCGGTTGCGGTCGCCCTGTACTTGTCCGCAGCACCCCGGACCGTTTCCCGCATCGACTGAGTCAATCCTCGATCCGAAGAAGCAACCGGAATATCAACGGACTGCTCTTGCTCGGAGATGATGATCGGATGGCGTGTCCGGTAATCATCCGGGATAGAGCCGACAGTGACGTGCTTACCTTGAAATGCACCACAGCCAGCCAATATCAATCCAGCGAGGCCAGTAGCGAGGATGCCAGAAGCACTTCGCATTTTTCCGGCATGCCGGGGAGAGCTGTATGAGAATTTGGTTTTCATCGTCTGTCCCCAGGTCACTTGTAAATAAATCCGATTGCACCGTGGTAGCGGCCTGCCGGCAATTCCGTTTCCATGCGGCCGTAAACACGGTTCACACGGCCAAGGAAAAAGCCTGCGCCATCACTGGGCGGATTGAGGTTGTCATCAGGGCGAGAGAGCTCGTTACGGGCAACCGGTTTGACCAGATAAGGCGTCGCGATGATTACCAGCTCGGTTTCATTCCGAATAAAGTCGCGGCTTCGGAACAGCGAACCCAAAATCGGTACTTTGGACGCGCCCGGAAAACCGGACATGGCCTGCCGGAAATTGTCCTGGACGAGACCGGCCAGCACGATTGAGCCACCGGAAGGCAGCTCCACTGTGGTTTCAGCTTCACGGCGCTTGATGGACAAACGGGTCATTCCTGGCGCAGAAGCAGCTCCTTGCAGTGAAGTTGAACCCTGGAATGTTGGTTCGGAAACCTCGGTTTGAATTTTCAATGAAATCCGGCCGGGTGACAGGACAACAGGAAGAAAATTGAGCCTGATGCCATATTCGACTTCACGATCGGTGTAGGTGGCACTACCTGTTGTGCCGTCATATTCGACCGAGTCGCGCACCTGGAATTCACCGCCGACATAGAATCTGGCTTGTTCGCCAGATATTGCAGTCAAGCTCGGTTCGGCGAGGGTCCGCATAACGCCAGCTTGTTCCATCGCGTTGAGGTGGGAAGTTATTGAACGACCGCCAATTGTTCCAGCAGCCATCCGCGCATAGCTCAGCCCCGTATTGAGAGCGCCAAGGTTTTGCGGGTTGGAGCTGACAAAATTGCCAACTCCGCCTTGTGAGACTGCTGTGTTGAAGCCGAGCTGTTTGAGAACCTGTCGGCTGACCTCGGCGATCGTGACCTTCAAAGTGACTTGATCTTCGCCGTCGATCTTCAACATATTGACGATTTGCGATTTCTGGCGCGTTTCAGCGAAAATCGCGGCATCTCCACCTTCTGAAGTTTCGGTGATGTTGCGGGTTGTCGCTTCACCGCCAGTGAGAAAGATCTGCGCCAGTCGAGCTGCCTGAGCCGCATCTTGAGGGGTTCGGACTGAACCCGTCAGAACGATGTTGTCCGAGATAATCTCGACTTTAATATCGGCATCTGGAATGAACCTGGCCAAATGGCCCTCAAGGCCAGCGACATCACGTTCTATTTCCAACTCGATAGCGACGATTTCGTCACCATTCGAGCCGAAAACAAAGATGTTCGTTTGACCAACCGTTTTGCCAAACAGGTAAATGCGCCGTGACGTTCGCGTTACCGCGTCGGCCAAAGTCGGGTCGGCGACCAAGATATCATGTGCATCTGTCGGCAGATCGATAACGATTGCCTTGTTCAAGCCCAGCTTGATTCTTTTGGACACGCCCGGCCCTGACTGGGTGATCCGGATAATCGAAGCGTTGGCTGCTTGCGCTTGAGTGACAAAAGTCCCTTCAAACGGCGCAACGACCATGCCACCAAGGGCCAGACTGGTCAGGAAGCCGAGACTGGTGACGGATGCTGCAAGTTTTTTCAATCGGATACGCACTTTCGATCTCCGCATTAGTTTGTGGGCGTGACTTCCGTGATGGACCCGGACCGGATCACACGGATCGGCGGAGCGCCATCTACGCCTGTCAGGAGATAGCCGGCACCGCCGCTATCGGATTCTTGGACATCGGCAACGCTGCGAAGCGACAGGGTCAACCGGTCGGCCATTTGCTGGGCAACGGTAATGATTTTGGCTTGCTGTGGATCGAGCTCAAGGGTCGCGGTGGAGCCAACTGCGGTGCGGCTGCCATCAGCGCTTTCTTCGACGCGCTGGTCGATCGCGAGAATTCGAATATTGGATAGAATGACTTCAGTGACGAAGCCGTCGCCGCCGGGATTGCGACGAACCATGATCACGTCAACACGGTCGTTTGGCAGGATAAAGCCGCCCGCGCTCGTAGCCACTGAGATTTCAGTTGCTATGGCGCGTTTACCGGCCGGCAGAAGTGCCGACATGACCCGCGATGAGGAATCCACTATCTTCTCGCCACGAACGGGTTCACCATTGAACATCGGAAGCCGCACAACAGCACCTTTGAGTTCTACCAATGCGTCAGGGCGTTCATCCTTCCGGATCAATCCTTCGACCATTGCGTCTTCAGGCCATTGTTTCCATTCAAGCGCTTCTTCGTTCAGCCGCGCACCGACCGGCATAGAGGCCTTTGCGACCAGAATTTCCACCATCGGCATTTTTTCGATAACAGTTTCACGCTGCTCAACAATCTGAGCAGGTTGGCTTGTCAGCTTCAAAGCGAGATAACCGGCAGTTCCGGCAGCCAAGACTGCAACAGCCATAATAATGACGCGGGCGGGTTTCATACGCAGTTCCCCAGACGGATTAGAGTTGTTAATCCGAACAATGCGCCGCAAAACGTCAAATTATGGTTAACAACTTCCTTCCGGGTTTGGTAAATAAAATCTTTCTGGAGCTTTCGACCAAACAATACAGTCGAGCTTCTGCAGGTCGCAGATTAGCTTCCAGTCGAAATTTTTCAGAAAAACATGTTCTTGATGTCGAACTGTCGGCCAGGCACTCAGACCAGTCGGTCGATTGCCCAACGCACAAGTACGCTATCGGGATAACACGTCAGGCCTGCCAAGCCGATGGCGATACCATACGGTACGCCTTTCTTCTCATTAAAAAAATGCATCGGCAATCTTAGCGGCAATGCCAGCAGAACACGCTCATTTGCCCTGAGAATAAGAATGGCGAAGGTCAACAAACCGCCATAAACGCCAACAGTTCCCAGAAAGCCGATCAGGTCGGCGCCATATCCGAACCAGACCGCGCTGGCCGCCAGTAGTTTTGCATCACCGCCACCAATGGCATTGATTGCGAACAGTGCGAAACAGACCACCAGCACGATCAGACCGGCAGCGAGATGCCAGGCAATGGCAATGGCGCCCAAACCTGCAAATGGAGCAATCATGAAAAATGCCAGAACAAGAATAATTGAAACACGGTTCGGAATTGTCATCGAAAAGGTGTCGGTAAATGCGGCAACCGCCATCAACAATGGGAAAATGGTAAATATGGCTGCGTCGATCATGATCGTCTCCCTGACAACGACATCGTAGACGCGGCAGGTAAAAAAAATGCCAACAAAAGAAAAGGCCGCCAAAATGGCGGCCTCTGAATTCGAAAGTAAACGCGCAACAATCAGGTTGCGTTGTTCATCGTGTCAGACAACGACTGGAACTGATTGTTCAATGTATTACCGAGAGTTCCGGCGCCTGTGATGATGGCGACCGAAATAAGTGCAGCAATGAGGCCATATTCAATGGCAGTTGCACCAGATTCGTCTTTGGCAAAACGTGCGATCAATTTAGTCATGGTGTAGCTCCTTATTCCACATGTGGTTTTCAGCACTGTCCTTCGGGTGTAATCCCCGTTCGGATGAGCCACACTAACAACAGGCGTTTTCCATCCACTTAAAAAACAAGGTTAGCAAAAGCTTTAAAAGTCCAAGCCAGCATCATGGTTAGCAACTCGTAAATCCTGACCCCCTCAGAAAATCCCTCTCATTATATATATACGGGAACGAAAATCGGGCGTTCTGAAGGGCCACGCCGCCACGTAAATGATGGCTAGCCCTCATTTTAGGGCGATCGGGCTGACAGACCGGCGAAATATAAGTTGGAAGGAATTGTTCGCGCTTTACGCTTAATTCACCATTCCAGACGATTTTAGGAGAGAACGCGTATTGAAGGATCGGGCGACAATGGCCATCAGAAGTATTGAAAAACATCGTTTCCTGGGCACCCTCGCAATAGTCAGCATGGTTATTGCTTTCAGTTCCATGCAGGCTATCGCAGCCAGTGACGACATGATCCGTGTCTTCATGGACCATGCACGGATTATCAAGCTCGATCGTCCGATCAGCAAGGTGATCATCGGCAGTTCAGAAGTTGCAGATGTGACTGTTGCCGATTCCAATACGATTGTTCTGACAGGAAAGTCCTACGGCACCACCAATCTGGTCATTCTGGATGGCGATGGTCAGGCAATAATTGATGAACTTATTCTCGTGTCGGTAGACGAAGCAAACACGCTTCGCATCTACAAACAAACCGAACGCAGCGTCTACTCGTGCTCGCCATCATGTGAACAGCATGTCAAATCCGGCAGCGGCGCAGCAACAGCAACACCGTGATTCTCCCACCCGGGTCAGACTGGGAATTCCCACTTCGGCTGCAGTCTTTGGTTAACTTGTCGTTAGCCACGTAACCCTAAATCCGTGGGTAATCGTTACCTTTTATTCAACTCCTTGGCCGTATGATCTGGACAATGGCAAATTGGCTTTGGAGCGAACCCATGACATCCGCTGTGGATGACACCGTCACTGAGCGTTGCGTCAAACGATGCAATTGGCGAATGCTGCGCCGCTTCCGCCGCAGCTCTGACGGGTCGGCTGCGGTTGAGTTCACCATCCTCGCGCTACCGTTTTTCATGCTGATCTTCGCCACGGTTGAATCGTTCGTCGCCTTTGCGGGCGAACAGCTTCTGGCAAATGCAGTGGATCAGATGGCACGCCAACTGCGGACCGGTCAGATCACGTACAACCATAATGTTGCGACCGACAAGACCGAGGCGCAGTTCCGCGCTGCATTCTGTGCCAAGATATCAATTATGATGAAGTGCGATTCTGTGGCTGACAAAGACAAGTCAGTCCTGGTTTTGGATGTGCGAAATTTCACGACATTTGCAGATATACCCAAAGGTATACCGCGAAAGGGTGGGAGCAGCTCCGGCGATCTCGATACATCTGGATTCAAGTACGAACCCGGTGGCCCAAAAAGCATCAATATGGTGCGGGCCTATTACCGCTGGAGTGTCACAACTGATGTTGTTCGGCCTTACATTACCAATGTCAAAAAGAACGACGCCTCTAGCCCTGACTATTACCTGATGATCGCCACCGCTGCATTCCTTAATGAGGGATACCCCTGATGCGCGAAACAATCGGCAGAAGGCTTAACGGCAGTGCGATCGGAGGATTACATATGTCAGACATATGGAAAAACCTGCTGACCAATATTTCCCGGTTTCGCAAAGAGCGCAGCGGTGTCGGCGCCGTCGAGTTTGCGCTGATCGCACCAGTTCTCATTCTGGTGTATGTCGGCTCACTGGAAATTTCGGTCGCCATGGCGGTCAACAAGAAAATCTCACGCGCATCCAGCTCCATCGCCGACCTGGTCACCCAGCAAACAACCGTCGACAAAAAGTATCTCAAAACCATGGTTGATGTTGCTGAATCGGTCATCGCGCCTTTCAGTATTAACGGTCTGAAAGTAGTTGTTACCGGCATCAACGTTGATTCCAGTAGCAATGCAACAGTGGTTTGGTCTTGGAACGAAAACAATGGCCAGCCGTATGCAGTTGGATCCGCGATCACAATTCCTGATCAACTGAAGATTGCGTCAACATTTCTGGTTCGCACTGAGGTGAAAATGAACCATGAATTGATGCTCATCCTGCCCGGGTTGGACGGTGTTGATGCGAAAACGCTGACGATGGACAAGACATATCATTTGCGCCAACGGATAGGTGATTCAGTCACCTGCTCCAATTGCGGACAATCCAGCTAACACTGTCAGACAAAACCAATTGGATAATCAGCGCGTTGGCGTGGAGCTCGTCACCGTCTGCTCATCTTTTCTCATGCCTGCCACCAAATTGATGAGACTTTGATAGTCTTCTCTCAAAGCAGGTTGATACCCGCCTGAATTCAGCGGCTCGATGATATCGAGCAAGCCCGGTGCAGTTTCGGGCATTTCATCAAGGAACCGAGCCAAAGCTTCCACCATGTCGTCCGGTAGTGATCGATGGACAGCATGCGGTCCGTTGTAAACCGGGTCAGACAGCCAGCTTATCGAAATCTCCCCTGCAGCCTGCAATTCATTGGCATAAGCGCCATCGAACACTCTATCGCTCAGCGCCAGATTGGCATCATCCCGCCCTTCCGGCAACCAGCCGAAAATACCATCTGCCTTTCCATCTGCGAGCATAGCAACCGCTTGTGCGACCGATCCGGCACGCTTTTCGTTCAGCTCCGGCAAGCTTCCATTGAGCATGGCTTCGCGCGGAATAACCCAACCGGACAATGATTGTTGGCGTGAATACGCAATGACTGGCGGCTGGCGCTGAGTATTTTTTCCCATCACCAGAACTGATCGAAACCCGGAAGTGCCGCCAGATCCCGTGGGCCGCCGAAAAGGGCGAATGCAGGTACACACAGATTCCGTTGCGGCATAAGAAAGTGCGGTGTGAATGGCGTATTTCACCCGTGCGCTCGCGTGGGCATCAACAAGTGCAGCCAGATCAGGAAAGCGAATGATCTCAACCGGAATGTCGAGAGTTTTGGAAAATGCCTGCTCAATTGTCTTGATGCGCAAGGGATCAGCCATGGCTGGATGGGTTTCCAACATGCCAATGCGAAGAATGGGCACAGTATCGTGATAGTCGGCATTCGCCTGGGCAACCGCTGCAAACAACACTGAAACCGAAAGGAGAATAATCCGCAGCATGATGATAAAGCGTTCCCTGAAATCTGATTTGGCGATTTTGTCTTAGCACGAAGTTTAGGTTGGCGCGAAAAAGGGTCGAAGCAGGGTTATCGTATATGGTTGACAAAACACCGGTTCCGGGTGAACCGATAAGATGTATAGCAACCGGAGAATTGAAATGGCCCGTGCTTTCCTGTTTGTACTGGATTCGTTTGGTATCGGAGGTGCCCCGGATGCAGAACAATATGGCGATGCAGGCTCCAACACCTTAGGCCATATCGCCGAATATTGCATGGCTGGCCTGGGTGACCGCAATGGTTTGCGCGAAGGGCCATTGGCGCTGCCCCATCTCGCTTCATTGGGTCTGGGCGAAGCGGCAGTAATTGCCAGTGGCGAACTGCCTGCAGGGATGGGGCATCAATCGAAAATCAGGGGTCTCTACGGAGCGGCCAGCGAAATCTCGAAAGGCAAGGATACCCCTTCCGGTCATTGGGAAATTGCTGGTCAGCCGGTCAATTTCGAATGGTCTTATTTTCCGGTGGAGGGACCCGCCTTCAATGACGATCTGGTTGGTCAGATTGTGGAGAAATGCGAAATACCCGGCATTCTGGGTAATTGCCACGCCTCCGGGACGGAAATCATCAAGCGGTTCGGCGCCGAACATATCAGTTCAGGCAAGCCAATTTGCTATACATCAACCGATTCGGTTTTTCAGATTGCAGCGCACGAAGAGGCATTTGGTCTTGAGCGCCTATACAAGCTTTGCGAAGTTGTCCGGGAAATTGTTGATCCGCTAAACATTGGTCGGGTGATTGCCAGACCATTTACAGGTGACCCAGAGAACGGGTTCAGCCGAACCGGAAACCGGCGCGATTACTCAGTTCCTCCGCCAAGACCAACGCTGCTGGATATTGCCAACGAAAACGGCCGGCAGGTCATAGCGGTGGGCAAGATCAGCGACATATTTGCCCATCAGGGAATTACTGATCTACGCAAGGCCAGTGGCAATAACGCATTGTTCGAGGCAACTCTGAAGGCAATCGACGAGGCGAAAAGCGGCGATCTGGTTTTTACCAATTTCGTAGATTTTGACATGCTCTACGGGCATCGGCGAGATGTGCCGGGCTATGCCGCCGCGCTCGAATCTTTCGACCAGAAATTGCCCCAGATTGCCCGCAAACTCAAGCCAGGCGATCTGGTTCTAATGACTGCTGACCACGGTTGCGACCCGACCTGGCGCGGAACCGATCACACACGCGAGCGTGTGCCCATTCTTGGTTTTGGCCCTGGCATTGCTGCCCGCTCACTTGGCATCCGCAACAGCTATGCCGATATCGGTGCATCAGTAGCCAGACATCTCGGCCTGCCGGCAACAGCTCACGGGGAGAGTTTCATATGACCACGAGAGTCAAGAAAGCGGAAATCCACTGCCACATCGAAGGTGCCGCATCTCCACACTTGGTCCGCAAACAGGCGGTCAAATACGGGGTAGATGTATCTTCCTTTCTCAATGAAGATGGCTATGTCTGGTCAGACTTCACATCATTTCTGCAAGCCTATGACGGGGCGGCGGGCCTTTTCCGAACGCCTGATGACTATACAGAACTGGCCGAAGCCTACCTTGTTGATATTGCCGCCGAGGGTGCGATTTACGCCGAAGTCTTCCTTTCGACTGATCACGCAGAACAGGCAGGATTGAGCGCACAGGCCTATATCAACGGGCTTGGCGAAGGGATGTTGCGTGCCCGAAACCGCTGTGGCGTTGAGTGCAGGATGATCCTTACCGGTGTCCGCCATTTCGGTGTTGAATCGGTGGAAAATGCCGCAAGGATAGCCGCCACCCGACCGCACGAACTCGTGACCGGATTCGGCATGGCCGGTGATGAGCGATCTGGCCGTGTTACCGATTATGCCCGCGCTTTCGACATTGCCAGAGATGCAGGATTGGGCATTACAATTCACGCCGGAGAATTCGGCGGTCCGCAAAGTGTGCGAGACGCACTTGATGTCGTCAGGCCATCGCGTATCGGTCATGGCGTGCGGGCCATCGAAGACCCCGCTTTGGTCGCGCGGCTTGCCGAGGAAGGTGCTGTACTGGAGTTATGTCCGGGATCAAATGTCGCGCTTGGTGTTTTTGCCGACTGGGCTTCCCATCCATTTGATGCTTTACGCCAAAAAGGTGTGAACGTGACGCTCAATTCCGATGACCCGCCACATTTCCATTCCTCCATCGGTCATGAATACGAAATGGCTGCCAAAACCTGGGGCTATGATGGCGCGCAATTGACCGACTTTACCCGTACCGCCATCAAAGCGGCCTTTATTGACGAACCAACAAGGCAAAAACTCTTGGGACAGCTTGTCGACTAGCAAGATGACGGGTTGCCGCTGGCATCAGTTCCGTGTTTCATCGAATGGGGCATACAATCAGACAGGATGATCATGGACTCTGTAACTGTCATTTCGCATCCCTTGGTGCAGCATAAATTGACAATCATGCGGATGAAGGAAACTTCAACTGCCAGTTTTCGGCGCCTGCTGCGCGAGATCTCAACATTGTTATGTTATGAGGTGACCCGCGACCTCGAATTGACCGTGGAAACCATAAATACACCCCTGATGCCAATGGAAGCACCGGTCCTTGAAGGCAAGAAGCTGGTTTTTGCTTCAATCTTGCGCGCTGGAAACGGACTTTTGGAAGGCATGTTGGAGCTGGTACCGTCAGCCCGGGTCGCCCATATCGGCGTTTACCGTGATCATGAAACCCTGCAAGCCATCGAGTATTTTTTCAAAGCACCTGATGATATCGGCAATCGTCTGGTGATTGTTGTCGACCCGATGTTGGCAACCGGCAATTCGGCAATTGCCTCGGTGGACAAACTCAAGGAGCGCGGCGCGAAGAACATGCGATTCCTTTGTCTTCTGGCCTCACCCGAAGGTATCAAGAATTTCAGCGAAGCCCATCCCGATGTTCCGATCTACACCGCTGCAATTGACAGTCATCTCAACGACATGGGTTATATTGTTCCAGGCTTGGGCGATGCGGGAGACCGAATGTACGGCACCAAGTAGCTTCTGATTACACAATTAAGCTTCAATCAACCCTGTTGTTCAATTGAACGGGTCGATTAACCTGTCATTGGCGCAACCCGATTACCTTCAGGCGAAATCGGAGTTGTGAAATGTTCAAACACATGGCGTTTGTTGTGGTCATCGCAGTGTCTGCTGCCAGCATACCCGAGTTGATCGAGAAGTATGGCCAGAGCCAAAACGGCTCACTGTCCGCAAGTCCGGAGTCCCCGGGCAGAAGCAAAGAATCCCTGCCAAAGGCCGCGCACCTCCAGATTCAGAGGGAAACTCCTGCATCCTATGTTACCGGGGAACGGCTTACACATATTCAAATGGACAATTCCGGCCATTTTACTGCCGACTTCCGTATGAATGGAAAGCTTGTTCGCGGAGTTATCGACACCGGTGCGACATTTGTCGCAATGAATATTTCAACGGCACAGAAAATCGGCATTCGACCAACATTGAATGACTTCCGCTACCAGGTATCCACCGCCAACGGAGTTGCCCGGGCCGCGCGGATGACCATTTCCCGGATGGAAATCGGGGCGATCGAAGTTTCCGGAGTGGACGTTTTTGTCATGGAAGACAGGGCTCTTTCAGACACCTTGATTGGTATGAGCTTCATGTCAAAACTGGACGCCTATGGTGTAGACGGCAGAACACTGGTGCTGAAGAAATAGCAGGAAATCTTCAGAGGCTTGCAGAGCTAGGAAACGGTCTCCAAAATGACCGGGCCGGATCGAACGGGTTCATCTGAAATCGTGATGGCCGTTTGAAGTCGCCTCCGGGCTTCTTCAAGCTGGCTTTCATCGCGCCCATGAATCTGGCACAGCGGGTCACCTTTGGATACAGGCGTTCCAACAGGGCTGAACCCGGTTATTCCCACAGCAGGGTCAACTTTGTCTTCAGGCATTCGACGACCGCCGCCGAGCGCAACCACGGTCATCCCGATGCCACGCGTGTCATATCCGCCTACCCAACCGTCGCGATCAGCAACAAAATCAGCAACCAGTGATGCCTCTTCGAGATGGCTGGAATAGTTCCCTATGAAATCCTGCGGGCCACCGAGAATGGCAACCATGCGTTCAAAAATCTCAGCCGCTTTTCCGCTGTCGAGTGCTCCGGATGCCATGGCAAAACCAGCGCTTCTGTCAGGAGCCAAGCCGCCCGAAACAATCATGTCTGCAGCCAAAGTCAGCGTGACTTCACTTAACCGGTTATCTCTTTTCTCACCTGTGAGAAAGCGCACTGCATTGGCGACTTCGACTGCGTTACCAGCGGACGAAGCCAATGGCTCATTCATGTCTGTCAACACGGCAGTTGTGCGCATGCCTGCGCCATTGGCAACATCTACCAGCGAACGAGCAAGCTTTTGCGCCCGTTCGTTACTGTCCATGAACGCCCCATTGCCGCTTTTGACGTCGAGAACCAATGCCGAAAGTCCGGCAGCAAGTTTTTTTGACAGGATCGAGGCGGTGATGAGCGGGATGGATTCAACCGTCGCGGTGACGTCGCGAATACCATAGAGCCGCTTATCTGCCGGGGCGAGATTTCCAGTCTGGCCGATGATGGCGCATCCAGCCTCTCTGACGACACGGCGAAAAACATCGTTAGTCGGCGAAGTGGAATAGCCGGGGATGGCCTCCATCTTGTCGAGCGTGCCGCCGGTGTGGCCGAGGCCGCGCCCGGAGATCATCGGCACTGCCAGACCACAAGCCGCGGCGATGGGAGCAAGCATCAGCGAAACATTATCGCCGACGCCACCGGTAGAATGTTTGTCGACCACCGGCCGATCAACATCAGGCCAAGTCAAAACATCACCTGAATCGCGCATCGCGCAGGTCAAGGCAACAGCTTCCTCGCGGCTCATTCCGTTGAAGAAAATTGCCATGGCCAACGCGGCCGCCTGTCCTTCGGAAACGGAACCTTGGGTAAGGCCGGAGACGAACTCCGCAATTTCTACAGCGCTTAGTGTTCCACTGTCGCGTTTTTTGCGAATAACTTCCTGCGGAAGAAAACTCAATGTGTTACCTCGGATGCGAAAGATGCTTTAACCTCAAGAAGAGTAACATCATCAGCGCTTGAGAGCATCATCCGGGCCAATACCGGGCGTTCAAACAGCGCATGTTGCGCGATCATTTCCTACTCCGGTGCTTTCATCATGGCTTGCAGGATGGTGGCCAATCGCTGGCCGCCAATTGGTGCCATTTCTTTGGTTTCCTGATGGCTGAGTTCGGCTCCAGTCATTCCGGCTCCAAAATTAGTTATCACAGAAGCAGCGGCAACCGACAATCCGAGGAAGCGGGCCAGAATTGCCTCAGGTACCGTTGACATGCCAACCGCATCAGCACCCAGGATGCGTGCCATGCGAATTTCGGCGGGTGTTTCAAAGGTAGGGCCGGAAAACCACATATAGACGCCCTTGTGGATCTCTGTGCCGGTCCGGGCGGCGGCCTCGTCCATGGCAGAACCCATCGCCTCGTCATAGGTTGCGGTCATGCCCACAAAACGCCTGTCATTGGCCTCGCCAATCAGCGGATTTGTACCTGAAAAATTGATGTGGTCCGTGATCCGCATTACTGATCCAGGTGGCATATCCTGGCGCAAAGACCCTGCCGAATTGGTCAAGATGATCTGCGTCACACCCAATCCCTGCAAAATCTCCAATGGCAGCCGCATAGCATCAGGTTGACCGTGCTCATAGTAGTGAACACGTCCAGACAGCATGATCACCGAGCGGCTTCCCAGATAACCGGCGACGACTTCGCCAGCATGACCTGTGACACCACTTGGTGGAAAGCCCGGAAGATCACCATAGGGGATGCGGACCGGTTCATGAAGATTCTCAACCAGTGCGCCAAGGCCTGATCCAAGAACAATGGCTGTGCGTGGCATCAGCCCGTGCAATCGTTCGGTAAGAACATCGAGCGCCTGCTTCATCCGATCACCTGGGTCTCAAATGCCATTGGTAAAAGTTCATCCATCCGCACGGTTTTTTTCACACCCTCTGCATCGCACAAATGAACAAGTGTATCGGGCCCGGAAAATTCAGCCAGTCGCTGGCGGCATCCACCGCAAGGTGAGCACAAAGCGAGCTTTTCGGCGACAACTGCCAACTCAACGATTTGCATTGCTCCGGCCATGATCATATGCCCAATGGCCGTTGTCTCAGCGCACCAGCCTTCCGGAAATGAAATCACTTCGATATTGGCACCTGAGTGGATATTCCCATTGCTGTCGCGAATGGCAGCCCCCACCGGAAATTTTGAATAGGGCGCATAGCTGCGCGCCATAGCTGCGCTTGCTGCCTTGAAAAGCGCGTCTGCAGAAATTGTCATCACGTCATCGCTCCTTGACGTAAGGCACACCACCAGCTTTTGGCGGTATGGCCTTGCCAATGAATCCGGCAAGCAGAATGACCGTTAGTATGTAAGGCAGCGCCTGCATGAATTGACTGGGGATCTCGCCAATCAATGGCAAGCTGTTGCCTTGCATACGTATGGCAGCGGCATCGAGGAACCCGAACAACAGGCAGGCCAACATGACATTGACCGGTTTCCACTTGGCGAAAATCAATGCGGCAAGCGCAATGAACCCTTTGCCGGCTGTCATTCCCTTGACGAAACCAGCCGTCATGCAAAGCGACAGATAGGCGCCTGCCACGCCACACAGGATGCCACAACAGATCACCGCGCGATATCGCATCCAGATCACTGAAATCCCGGCAGTGTCCACTGCGCCCGGGTTTTCACCTACGGCCCTTAACCGCAGACCGAAACGGGTACGGAACAATACCCACCAAATAAAGGGAACCATGAGGAATGCGACATAAGTCAAGATGTAGTGACCGGAAAGAAGGTTAGAGTAGATCGAGCCAAGAATGGGAACGTCGGCAACCGCCTCTGCAAAGGGAAGATCAACAGTCGTAAACCGTGCATCCGATGACAGCGGTGGCGTGCGCCCACCTTGCCGAAACCAGGCCTGGCCCAGAATAACCGTCGCCCCGGCAGCGATGAAATTGATGGCTACACCAGAGACAATCTGGTTGCCACGCTGGGTAATGGACGCAAAAGCATGAACCAAAGCCAGACCCACGGAAACCAAAACGGCGGCGCCCAGTCCTAACCAGGCTGACTGTGTTACGGCTGCCACTGCGCCGCCGCCAAAAGCGGCGCCCAGCATTTTTCCTTCCAAGCCGATATCAAAAATACCGGCGCGTTCAGACATCAGGCCAGCAAGCGCTGCCAGGATCAGCGGCACCGAAAGGCGGACTGTCGATTGCAACAAGACGATCAGGGTATCAAAAAATTCCATCTGCCTACTCCGTTTCAGCCGTCTGTGGCGGCTTGGATGCTGCAGTAAGGGTGGTGAATAGTCGCGCAATTGCAGGTCGGAACATATGCTCCATCGCACCGGCAAAAAGTATGACCAAGCCTTGAATGATAACAATCATGTCTCGCGAGATTTCGGGCATCTCGAAAGAGATTTCCGCCCCACCCTGATAGAGCACGCCGAACAAGATGGCCGCCGGGATAATTCCTACTGGATGGGAGCGCCCCATCAGAGCCACAGCTATCCCCACGAAGCCAGCGCCACCAACAAAATCAAGCTGCATCCGGTGTTGGTCACCCATGATCGGGTTGATCGCCATCATGCCCGCCAATGCACCCGATATCATCATGGTAATAACAATGATCCGGGCTTCTTTCATCCCCGCATAGCGCGCTGCGGTCGGGCTGAATCCCATGGTGCGGATTTGGTATCCGAGTCTGGTTCGCCAGACAACGACCCAAACAATAAAGCTGGCGATCAGCGCGATGAAAAAAGACAAGTTGAAGGGCGCACCACCAATGTCGAGACCAAGTATATTCATCAACCAGCCCAACTTGGGCAGTTGGCCACCTTCCAGAAATGTGCGCGTTTCCGGAGCCATCGATCCGGCCGGTTTAAGCACATCAACAAGAAGATAGACCATGAGACTTGATGCGATGAAATTGAACATGATGGTGGTGATAACCACATGGCTGCCGCGCTTGGCCTGAAGATAACCGGGAATCAGCGCCCATAGCGCTCCCATCAGGCTCGAGCCGAATACGACGGCGATGATTGTGACGTACCAAGGCATTGTCGCGTCGAGCCAGAGACAGGGAAGCACGACGCCGAGGCCGGCAACATAGGCCTGGCCTTCGCCGCCGATATTGAATAACCCGCAATGAAACGCAATCGCGACTGCCAAGCCTGTGAAAATGAAATTGGTTGCATAAAAGAGCGTAAAGCCGATGCCTTCTCCATACCCGAATGCACCTTCAATCAACAGACTCGCAGCACGGATAGGGCTTTGGCCAACAAGTAAAACGACTAGGCCTGCGACCAGAAAAGCAACAATGAGATTAACCAACGGGATGACGCCGTAATCGACCCAACCCGGTAGTTTGGCATAAGGCGCGCTCATTGGGCGGCCTCCCCTTGATCACTTATTCCAGCCATCAACAAACCCAATTCACCTTCGCTCGCATCTGGTGAGCGTTCACCGACAATCTTGCCATCAAACATCACCAGAACCCGGTCTGACAGCGAGCGAATTTCATCCAACTCGACCGAAACCAGCAAAACCGCCTTGCCTGCATCGCGCATTTCAATAATCCGCTTGTGAATGAACTCGATGGCGCCCACATCAACGCCACGCGTGGGCTGGCCAATGATGATCACTTTGGGGTCGCGCTCCATCTCCCGCGCCAGCACGATTTTCTGCTGGTTGCCGCCGGAGAAATTGGCCGTTTTCAGCCGTACATTCGGCGGTCGAATATCATAGAGTTCGCATTTCTCTGCGGCATCGGCCCGGATGGCGTCGATGTTGAGAAAAATGCCGTTGAGGTATTTGGGATCGTCATGATAGCCCAGAATGGTATTCTCGGCTTCCTCAAAAGCCAGCACCAACCCCATGTGATGGCGGTCTTCCGGCACGTGGGCAAGACCTCGGTGGCGCAATGAATTTGGGTCAGCCTCACCGGTTACATGAATCGGCTCGCCATCAAGTATGACCCGGCCCGTCTTGGCTCGTCTGATACCTGAAATGGCCTGCAGGAGTTCTGACTGACCATTGCCCGCAACGCCCGCAATGCCAACAATTTCGCCCGCTCTGACATCCAGAGAAACATTCTTGACCATGTCGACGCCGCGCGAATCCCGCACACTCAGATTTTCTACCGACAACATCACTTCGCCGGGATTGGCAGCACCTTTTTCTACCCGCAAAAGAACACGGCGACCAACCATCAGCTCAGCCAGCTCTTCAACTGAAGTTTCCGACGTGGTCCGAGTGGCAACCATCTCACCCCGGCGCATTACTGAAACCTCGTCGGTAATTGCCATGATTTCACGCAACTTATGGGTGATCAGGATGATGGTCTTGCCCTGATCCTTCAGTTGTCGGAGGATGCGGAAAAGATGATCAGCCTCCGCAGGCGTCAGCACGCCTGTGGGTTCATCCAGAATGAGAATTTCGGCGCGGCGATAAAGCGCTTTGAGGATCTCAACGCGTTGTTGGATACCGACAGGCAGTTCTTCGATGATTGCATCGGGATCGACATCGAGACCGTAATCGGTTTCCAGCCGCTTGAGGTCCGCACGGGCATTTTGAATTCCGGCATTGAGTATCTGGCCTTCTTCAGCACCAAGCATGACGTTTTCGAGGACCGAGAAATTTTCCACCAGCATGAAGTGCTGATGAACCATGCCAATGCCCAGGTCGATGGCGACACTGGAACTTGTAATTTCCACTTTTCTGCCGTCGACAAAAATATCGCCGTCATCGGCCTTGTAGAAACCATACAGGATCGACATCAGTGTCGACTTTCCGGCTCCGTTTTCACCGATGATGCCGTGAATCGTTCCCTTGCGGACCGCCATGTTGATGTCATGGTTGGCGCGAACGGGACCAAAACTCTTATCGATCCCCTTCAATTCGATGGCTATATCACTCATTGTGCCCCGTACTATCTGCCTTGTGATTGTTGCTTTACCCAGCAGTTGAGGCAGTCTCGACACTTCTGCTGTCAAAGTCCAGAATCAATTGTTATTGGGTGGCGCGCGTGAACGCCCAGACCCCGGCCTTTATTTATTGCATAACGGCATCAAGCGGCTGAAAGTGGCGCAAAGCCATCGAGGAGAAAACATGAGCAGGCCAGAACCAACCACGCGACAGGATTTTACCCTGTTCCGACCATTGCAAACCCGCTGGTCTGACAATGACATGTATGGCCACATGAATAATGTGACCCATTATCTATTATTCGATACAGCTATAAATGGCTTGCTGATAGAAATCGGTCTGCTTGATCCGCTCTTCGGCAATCCTATTGGTCTGGTGGTCGAAACCAGCTGCCGATACCATGGACAGGTTGGCTTTCCGGACGCAGTAACGGCCGGAATTGGTATTGAACGTCTGGGCAGCTCATCGGTCGCCTATAAGATCGCGTTGTTTCGCAATGACGACACAACCGCTTTTGCCGATGGTCGCTTTGTCCATGTCTATGTCGACCGGGAAAGCCGGAAACCTGTGGCGTTGCCCGCTGAATGGCGCGAAAAGCTGGAAAGCCTGAATTGATGATTGATGATCGCGATGCAAAATTGGTCAGACTCGAAGAAATGGCTGCACATCAGGGTCAGATGATTGAAGACCTGTCCCAACAACTGGCCAAACAATGGAAACTGATTGAGCGGATGAAAACCCGAATAGATGAGATGACTGACCGCTTTGAAGAGCTGGAAGATCATTCCCGCGCCACGCAACCAAACCAGAAACCGCCGCATTGGTGAACGCTATCTGATCATCCGCTGGATGTTTGGCGCATCAATTTCTGCGCTTCAGCAATCCCAAGTGCTTCAGGGCGGACACACCCGGTTTCAAGCCTGACAAAATCGCCGGTTTCGCCGGATTTCAAGATTGCGGTCATGATCTCAACCACATGCAGGGCGAAATCACCAGAGCAGCGGTGTGGTCGGTTGTCGCGAATGGCTTGTGCCATGTCTGCCAACCCTGCGGCTCGGTAATTGGCAAGCATGGCACCATTGTCTTCCTGGTTGGGAACACTGAAGGGATGGGGCCACTTGGGAAGGTCTGCTTTTTTTCCTGTCGCATCAAACATGCTAATTTCCCCACCAAAAAAATTTGGATCAGGAACAAACAGGCTGCCATGCGAACCATAAAGCTCCATAGATTGATGGCCATGAGCCTTGACGTCCCAGCTCGCGCTTAATGTAATGATCGCTCCGGTGGCAAATTCCAGAAGCGCTTGAATGGTTGTCGGGGTGGTGACCTCGATCTTCTCTCCGCGCCGCGGATGAGATGTGATGGTTCTCAAAGGGACAGGTATGGATGTCATGGCGCCGACCCGCGCCACAGGTCCAAGCAATTGCACCAGATTGGAAATGTAATAGGGGCCGAGATCGAGAACCGGTCCGGCGCCAGGTTGGAAGAAAAAAGCGGGGTTCGGGTGCCAGTCTTCCATCCCCGCGCTCATGACATGGCAGGTGCCACCGGTAATTTTCCCTATTGCATCTTGATCAATCAGACTGCGCACCAGTTGATGCGCGCCGCCCAGAAAAGTGTCAGGCGCCGACCCAATGCGTAAACCGCGATCATTTGCAATTTTCGTCAGCTCGAGCCCTTCATCAACATTCAGCACATAGGGTTTTTCAGAGTAAACATGTTTGCCTGCAACAAGCGCTTGTCGGGTCACCTGAAAATGCACAGCCGGGATCGTGAGGTTAAGAACAATATCCACGTCGTCAGCCGCCAATAATTCATCGACCGTCTCTGCACGAACACCAAATCCGGCTGCGCGCGCTGCTGCGGCAGAAGGATTGATATCAGCGCATGCAACTATTTCGATGCCATTGAAAAGCGGACAAAGCCGAAAATAGGCAGCCGAGATATTGCCACATCCGATTACACCGATTCCAAGTTTGGTGTTCATGTACCCACCTGTTGGGATTTCAACCATTGAACAGAATTGCGTGCAAACCTAAGAACATCTGACGGGTTGTCATGCTCAGTCACGAGCAGTCGCTTTCCGATGTCCAACCTCGGAAGCAGATTGGACCAATCGACAACACCCTTTCCCACATCTGCCCACCCATCTTCATCCCGATTGGTGCCCGCAGGCGCAATATCCTTGACGTGGACAGCCGTGATCCGATCCTCAAACCGCTCAATCCATTGAAATGGGTTATTTCCGCTGCGCACGATCCAGGCGATGTCAGCTTCCCACTCAATTGTTTGCGCATAATCCAGCAAAACTGCCATCGGTATTTCACCGGCGGGAAGTGTAGCAAATTCAAAAGCGTGGTTGTGCCAACCGAATGTCAGGTCGCGTTCATGGAGGCTCGCACCAATGGCTTCCAACCGCTGCGCCACTGCAACCCACCCTGCGAGATCTTCCGGGCGTTCAGCTTCTTCAAGATAAGGGCAAAAGATCTTGCTGATCCCAAGGGTTCTTGCGGTTCCTGCGACCTGCTCAGGAGCTTCTTCCAGCATGGCAAGCGGGAAATGACCTGATGGCATGGTCAGCCCCGCTGCATCCAACAGCGATCGGAACCCTGCCGGATCGCTGTAGACATCCGGATAGCCTTCAACTGAAGAATAGCCTGCGGCTGCAAGTTCTTCCGGCAGAGTTGATAACGTCGGAAAGTTTCTACAGCTGTATAACTGGCATCCATAGTTCATGATTCAATCAACTCCGGCTTTCTGCAACAAATACCGAGGCAATAATCAAGCCCGGTTTGTTGACAGTAACGCGCCCAACCGGACGGTGAAACAGGCCAGAACCCGATTCTTCCGCTGGCGCGCCTAGTCGAAGAGCGATTTCTGTTGCGTCTGTTTTGGCCGAGCTTCTCCGGAGTCTGGCCGCGCTCCGGTTTTGGCTCGCCCAGCCGGCGAGGTTGCAAGGCCGGAACCAGACCCTGGCGACAAACCACCGGCGATAACGGCTCCGATCCTTCCATCGCGGAATTCGAGGCTGATTGCCTCACCACTGGAGAGCATCCCGGCTTCAGATACCAATTTGTCCTTGCCGTTACGCACCAGTGCAAAACCACGGCCCAGAACGTTCTCATAGGACAGCGAAGCCAGCATACGGCCATGCGCATCAATTGCGCGTCGGTGATCGCCAAGCTTTCTGGAAATTGCTGTATCGCTGCGGCGACCGGCCTCGCTCACGCGTCCTGCTTCACGGGTGCGCACCAACTCAATTCGTCGCGGCAAGCTTGCCAGCATTGATTTTGAACGATCAAGCATTGCACGACGGCGATCGCCTTGCCTGTTGATGGCGGCGCGGCAACGCCCGGCTTTGTCGGCGACAGTCAGCCGTTTTTCGCGAATGGCCGCAAACAAGGCACTTGGGCCGATGCGCGCTGCCTGACGTTCAAACCCACGACGATGATTGGCCGTGTTGAATGTCAATGCTTTGCCGAGCAAATCGCCAGAGCGATCCAGTCGTTGTCGCGGTGTTGCCAGCAAGCTGTCGAGCGTCGGCAAGGCGCGGGTCAAGGCGCGGAGGCCATCTCGGTTTCGCAGATATAACCGAGTCTGGGCACCATGGAGGCGGGCTGCCAGATTGGCCAGATTTGCTTCCAGCTCCGCCTTGACCGGGACAGCAATTTCGGCTGCTCCGGTTGGGGTGGGTGCGCGCTGATCAGCCGCGTGATCAATCAAGGTCCAGTCGGTCTCGTGACCAACGGCAGAGATCAACGGGATGTCAGATATGGCGGCTGCACGAACGACGATTTCGTCATTAAAGCCCCAGAGGTCCTCGAGGCTACCGCCGCCACGGGCAACAATGATCAAATCGGGTCGCTTGATCGGACCATCGTGCGGTAACGCATTAAACCCATTGATGGCATTGGCCACTTCCTTGCCACTGCTCTCGCCCTGCACCCGAACCGGCCACACCACAACATGCAATGGAAACCGATCATCGATGCGGTGGAGAATATCGCGGATAACGGCTCCAGTCGGCGATGTAATGACGCCAATGACCTTGGGCATGAATGGCAGCAATTGCTTGCGCGCTTCATCGAACAGGCCTTCACCGGCCAATTTGCGACGGCGTTCTTCCAGCAGCGCCATCAGCGCACCGGCTCCGGCGGGCTCGACCATTTCGACAATGATCTGGTAGCGCGATTGACCAGGGAAAGTTGTCAGCTTGCCGGTGGCAATGACTTCCAATCCCTGCTCGGGCATGAATTGCCAACGGCTGACGACACCTTTCCAGGCAACTGCCGAGATTACCGCATTTTCATCCTTGAGGTCGAAATAGAGGTGGCCAGAGCCGGGGCGGCTCAAGCGCCCGACTTCACCACGCACGCGCACATGTCCGAAAGCTTCCTCTACCGTCTTTTTAACGGCGCCGGAAATCTCGCTGACCGTAAACTCGGTCGCATTGGTGGGCGAATCATCAAACATGCTCATGTCATTACAGTTTCGGCATGGATGACCGCTCCGCGTCAAGCGCCAGCAAAACAATCAGTCGACTGGAAAGCCGTGAGCCGGATTGATTTTGGACGCTGAACTGCACAATTTGCAAAACGTCGTCATGCCAGCAAGCAATGATCCTAATTGCAGGTTTTCAGATAGGCGTCCGATTGATTGGTCCAATCCAGCCACTCTTGGGCATCGGCTTTGGAAAGCGGTCCAATCGTCGAAATCCAGTATCCATTGGTGAAATTCGGGCAATCGCGTGTGTTTTTCACGAACCAATCGTTATAGCCGCCCTTGTTGTGCTGCCGGACTTTCGCGTCAGCATCACGGCGGTTTTTAAACGAGCCTGTAATGACGAACCAATTATCGGCTGCCGGTGACGGCCTTTGCGCGCCTACCTTCAACTTGAACAGCAATTCGTCGTTGCGATACCTGGTTACCCGGCAAGCGGAATTGCGCACTGGCGCCTTACCTTCCAGTAATATCGAAGTGCTCCGGATTGCACCCGTGACCCGGTAGGAAATCTCACCACACTTGGCGCTGAACAGTTTTGCATTGCCGGTGACAACGCCAATGCGGGAGACCTTGCCTGAGAAAAGGACATCGCCTGATCTCACCCCCGCATCGCGCATACCTTTGCGCGGCTTCTTGTAAGCGATATCGAGCGTACGATCACACAACTGGACCTCCATCAAGGAGTTGTTGTGGTCATAGTCATCAACGGCACAATTGCTGGCAAAGCTTGGCGAAGACATGAGCCAAAACCCGATAAATGTCGCAATCAAAATTGGCAAACGTGTCATGATATCCTCCCAGACTTCCCAGAATGTCACTGACCGGCTTCACCTCCGGTCCTGTGAAGCGCGATCGGAATGCGGACCCATTTAGTAGTTTGGGTAAGCAAAGTAGCAATTCGAATATTCGTCAGTGCCTTCAGCCAAACCAAGCGTTCCAACACAGTGATCGTAAGCGGGCTGATAGAAAACATCCGCGCGATCCCAACCGGGCTCTTTACCCGTATCAGCATTGCCTTCCTGATAGACCGGCTCATCGTATTGCTCTGGTTCAGTGTAACCCTCACCACTGTCTTCAGACTGGGTGGAAACTGTTGGCTGGTAGTTCGGATAGGCGAAGTAGCAATCCGAATATTCGCCGCTGCCATCGGCCAAACCCAGTGTGCCAACGCAGTGATCATAAGCCGGCTGATAGAACACATCCGCACGGTCCCAACCAGGTTCCTTGCCTGCGTTCGGATCAACGGTCCCGTTATCGTTGTCGGCTGTGCCGGTGTCGGCTGCTGGCTTGTAGTTCGGATACTCGAAGTAGCAATCCGAATACTCATCTGAACCATCAGTCAGACCGAGTGTGCCGATGCAATGGTCATAGGCCGGCTGATAGAACACATCCGCACGGTCCCAGCCGGGTTCTTTGCCTGCGTTCGGATCAACGGTCCCATTATCGTTGTCGGCTGTGCCGGTTCCGGCTGCCGGCTTGTAGTTCGGATACTCGAAGTAGCAATCCGAATACTCATCTGAACCATCAGTCAGACCGAGTGTGCCGATGCAGTGATCATAGGCCGGCTGATAAAACACATCCGCACGGTCCCAGCCGGGTTCCTTGCCTGCGTTCGGATCAACGGTCCCGTTATCGTTGTCGGCTGTGCCGGTGTCGGCTGCTGGCTTGTAGTTCGGATAGGCGAAGTAGCAATCCGAATACTCATCCGAGCCATCAGTCAGACCGAGTGTGCCGATGCAATGGTCATAGGCCGGCTGATAGAACACATCCGCACGGTCCCAGCCGGGTTCTTTGCCTGCGTTCGGATC